>OGIO01002191.1_pt1 | contig 12554 bp, 11 predicted proteins | sample 1571841 | NCBI WGS metagenome assembly OGIO01 (sample SAMEA2582111, study PRJEB24529) | metagenome | biome: Human gut stool | place: China | collected 2011
ATATACTTAAATTGTTATTTTTTTGTGATGCGCATGAGTACGTTCTGCGCGATCGTGAACAGCACAAATGCGGCCAGGTTTACCATGACGACACTGGCACCTGCCGGGGTGGAAAATCCATAGGAAAAAATAATTCCAAGGAGGAAGCACACCACGGCCAGAACCCCAGAGCAGATAACAACACCGCGGAAGCTTTTGAAGATCCGCATGGAGGTCAGTGCCGGGAAAATGATCAGGCTGGAGATAAGCATGGCACCCATCATCCGCATGCCGAGTACAATGGTGACTGCCGTTAAAACAGCAATCAGAACATTGTATAATTCTACCCGCACGCCGGTTGCTTTTGCAAAGTTTTCATCGAAGGTTACTGCAAACAGCTTGTTGTAGCATAATACAAACAGGCACAGCACAATGATGGAAAGTACTGCACTTAATATCACATCCTCACGGCTCATGGCAAGAATACTTCCGAACATATAGCTGCTGACATCGGTTGTCATGCCAGTTGTCAGAGAAGTGACTATAATACCAAGGGCAAGGGAACTTGCAGAGATCATGGCAATGGCTGCGTCACTCTTCACTTTTCCGTTTTCAGTGATGCGGAGCAGGAAAAAAGCTGCCAGTACAACAAGCGGGATCGATACCTTAAGCGGGGACCAGCCCACGGCAATGGCGATGGATAACGCGCCAAAAGAAACGTGGGATAAGCCGTCTCCGATCATGGAATAACGTTTTAGCACCAGACTGACACCAAGCAGGGCGGAGCAAAGCGAAACCAGGATTCCACCCACCAGGGCACGAACAACAAATGGGTAGGAAAGCATTTCAAAAATCATACTCATGCCTCTTCACCTCCCAGAAATTCTTTGCCAGCCACGCTTTTTTTGTACTCCTCCGCTGTTCCGCAAAATACAACCTTCCGGTGAAGATGCAGGATCTTGTTGGCCTGGCTGATGACATTGCCAATATCGTGAGATACCATGATGATGGTAATCCCATCTTCTTTATTCAGCTTCTTGACCAGATGATAAAAGTCCTGGATCGCAGATGGGTCAAGACCCGTGATCGGCTCGTCCAGGATCAGAAGCTGCTCTGTTGCACAGAGGGCACGTGCAATAAGGACGCGCTGCTGCTGTCCTCCGGAAAGCTCCCGGTAGCATTTGTTTTTCAGATGTTCAATGCCCAGACGTTCCAGATTGTGCGCCGCCAGTTTCCGCTCCGCCATGGAGTAAAACGGGCGGTTTCCTCTGCGGCTTAAGGTTCCGGACAATACCACTTCCTGTACAGTGGCCGGAAAATCCTTCTGGGCCGCGGTCTGCTGCGGAAGATAGCCAATCCCGCCACGTTTTAAATCATCTGCCACGGTAAGCGTACCGCCTGTAGGCTTTAAGAGACCCAGTATGCCCTTAATGAGCGTACTCTTTCCAGATCCGTTTTCTCCTACCACACAGAGATAATCCCCCGGGTAGATTTCCAGATTCAGATCAACGACTGCATCCTGGTTCTCATATCCAAAATCAGTATGTTCGCATTTGATAATCGGATTCATCAGTCAATTCCTTTTCTTAAATTTTCGATATTCTGGCGCATCAGTCCGGCATAGGTAATACCGGCATCAAACTGCGCCCGGGTAACATTGTGGCAGGAATGAAGAAGCAGTGGTTCTGCCCCGGTCTCTTCTCCAATGATCTCAGAGACCCGGTGACTGCTCAGTTCCAGGTAATATACAACCGGGATCTGCTCCTCTTTCACCTTATCAATCAGATAGGCGATGGTTTTCGCACTCGGCTCTGTGTCGGAGCTGCAGCCGGAAAATGCCGCCCGGTAATCCAGCTGGTATTCATCTGCCAGATAACGGAATGGGAATTTATCTCCCATCACGATCATGTTTCGTTTGCGGTTTCTGGAAACCTCACGGAAGCCTGCATCGATTTCTTCCAGTTCCTTTTTGTAATCTGCAGCCCCCTGCCGGAATACCTCTGCATGTGCCGGGTCTGCCTCTGCCAGTGTTTCTCCGATCACATCCACCAGCTTCATGGCATTTACCGGAGAAGTCCAGATGTGCTCGTCGTACTCAATCGCTTCTTCATGGCCATCGTGATCCACATAGTCGCTGTGATCATGGTCATCAGCTTCCTGCGCATGGGCTGCATGCTCCTCCGGTGTTTCACCACTGTGGTCGTGGTCATCAGCTTCCTGCGCATGGGCTGCATGCTCCTCCGGTGTCTCATGGCTGTGGTCGTGGTCATCAGCAGCTGCATGGGAATGCGCATGGTCATGGTCGTGCCCTGCATCTTCCATGCCTTCCACGATTTCCTCTTCCACGGTATCTACATAATCCATCATGGTAACAATGGTCATATTGGAGGTATCCAGGGCGCCCAAGGTATCCTCCAGCCAGTGTTCCATAGTCCCGCCGTTGCTGATCAGCACATCGGCATGCTGGATCGTCCGGATGTCGGCCGGGGTCGGCTCAAACGAATGACTGTCCATACCTGCCGGAATGACCATCTGAAGGTCCACCTGGTCACCAGCGATCTGCCGCACGAAATCGTAATATGGAAACAAGGTTACCGCTACTTTTAGTTTTCCGTTTTCTTCCGAAGATGCATCAAAGGCTCCCTGGCTCCCACCAGCCGGTCCGCATCCGCTAAGAAGCAGTGATGCCCCAAGGAACGCGGCCAGCAGACGCTTTCCTGTCATATAGCCTTTCCAAACTGTATTGTGTCTGTTTAATTTCATGTTCATTTCTTTCTGTTGCTGTCTCACCACTGCGGACAAACCTGCACAGTGATATGTCTCTGTAACATCAGACAGCTCCAGTCATCATGCACTGTGACTGAAGCTGTCTCATTTGGTTGCATAGCTAGTTTAAGTATACCACATTCTTTTTATTATGAAAAGAATCATTATTTACAGATTTTCTCGATCCACTGGACCAGTTCTCCGTCATAATCAGCATCGCCATGCGGCTGGTCCCATACCAGGGCATAATCTACATCGGCGCCGGTCTTATTCTCCAGACTCAGTGCCAGCACAGCCGAGATAGAAAGTGCAGTATCGGCATCCTGGGTTCCGACCCGGATCCGGATATGCTCTGCCGTGTCGGCATCCTCAGAACCAATATAATTTAACGGGTTCAAAAGCTGTTTGCGCTCTGCTAACGCCTTATCTCCGATCACTGCATCATAACCTTCTGCATACTTCGCATACTCATCCGGGAATTCTTCCTTTAAACTTTCCAGAACATCCGGCATATAGGAGTCGAAATGGAAATACTGGTGTGTCTCGTCACCAAATTCCAGATTCTCACCGGAATTCTCACTCATCTCCAGATTATCGAATGCCATGACTGTTTTCATTCTCGGATTGTAGTCAGCCAGGTAATCATCCAGGCTGGTGATTTTGGCCTGTTTGCCGTCCCAACTGAGGAAGCTGCTTAAATCGGTTCCTTTTTCTGTTACAACGGCGCGTCCTGTATCCCTGGTTTCTGTGCTGTCCGTTTCCGACTTTATTCTTCCTGCATTCTCTGTTTTCCCTGCATTTTCCGGTTTGCCAGTTTTCTTCTGTTTCTGTCCTTCGCCCAGCTTTCCTGCATTTTCTGGCTGACCGGTTGCCCCAGCTTTTTCTGCATCTGCCATCTGCCCTGCATCTCTGGTTTTTCCCGCATCTCCCGGCTGCCCTGCCCCTGGCTTTCCACCACGGCCCTGCTTTGTATAATTTCCCTTCAGATAGTCCTCCAGCGTATACGGAACGTTCAGAGAACCTTCTGAAATTTTTTCCAGATAGACCGTGGCTGCGTCTTCTACCTTCGCAACCATATAATTATAGAAGGAACCGCTGCGGCCATCTTCCCCTAAGTTCAATGCCTCGCCGCTTTCCGGATCTACCAATTTCAAACTATTGATGTAATCCACATAGCCAGATGACATCTGTGCCGAAACTGCCTTCTCAAAGTCAGTGGACTCGCCGTTTTCACCACTCCTGCTGTTGTTGTAGGTCTGAAGGTTCTGATACATCCACTCATATGCCTGGTCCGCATGATCCAGATCTGTGATCGGACAATAAGCCTGCGCAGCATAGACATCATCTGTCTGATCCATGGCCGCACCGATTTCCTTTAAATATGGGTCATAATCAGACACATTTCCGGTACTGCCAAGGAGTGCACTCATTGCTCCACCCGCACTAGTGCCGATGGAAATGATCTTGTTTGCATCACCGGCCATTTCCGCATCATTCGCTTTCAGGAAGCGGATTCCCGCCTTCAGGTCCACCAGACCCGCCGGGGATTTTCCGATATAGGTGCCATCTGCACTCTGGGTTTCCTTTCCACGGCTGGCAGGAGAAACAAAAATATATCCCTGCTTGATATAATTGCTGTTTCTGTCAGAAATCTTCGAAGCATCTGCCTCTGCATATCCGCCCACACCATTCTGGTAAATGATCGGAGCCGTCGCTGCTGTGTAGCCATTTACAGTTCCTTTTTCATTGATGGTCCCGCCCGCATTCATATAAGCAGCCGGTACATAAATGTTCATGCATTCCTTTACCGGATCTGCCGGGTTTTCGCAGTAGACAATGTATTCCAGACCGTAACAGCCGTATTCATCATAATAAACCCATTTATCCTGAAAATCCTTCAGGTCCAGACTCCCCTGCAAAAGCTGTGATACATCCGGGGTCTGGCTCATGGCCATACCTGCATAGAATGGCTTGCCATCTGCTCCAGCTTTTTCGTCTGCGGCTCCCTGCATATCTGGATCTGTAGTATTCTGCTGATTTTCTTCTCCTGTTTCCACTCCGGATGCCACTGTACCGGCTTTCTGGCTGCTGCAGCCAGATACTCCCACCGCTGCAACCGCGGCCGCAAACAATAAGCTTCCCTGATAAAACCGTTTTTTTCGCTTCATATTAAATATACTCCTGTTCTATGGCTGTTCACAGTCACAGCCTTTTTCATGACGTTCATTTTATAAAGCGAATGTGATTGGAACATGGAAAATCTGTGTTCATTTTGTGAAATTGCATGCGTATCTTTGCGGAACGTTTTTGTTTCATAGGACGCAATTTCCTGCGAAACAAAAACGCCCCGCAATCCAGACGCGTGACTTGTTTCGTCAGTCATCTGGTATTTACGAGGTGTTCTGTCATTTATAACGATTGGTTGCTCTCACGATATTACAGTTTGTGCTGCCTGCTCAGCAAAGGATTTTTCCGATGCTGTACATCCTGATCGTTCAAATTATTTTGCCAGTGCTGCACCAAGTGCCTTGCATGCTGCTTCGTCATCGTCATTCGGAGTCAGGTTTGCGATCACACCCTCGCCATTTACTACGGTTGCGCCAGCTGCCTGCATGCGCTCTACCCATTTGCGCATCCACTCGCCATCGCCCCAGTCATAAGAACCAAAGAGGCCAACGGTCTTGCCGGAGCAGATTCCCTCTACTGCTGTTACAAAATCATCCATCTCTGCATCCAACTCCTCATCGCCCATAGCGGAAGCGCCCAGTGCGAAGCTGTCTGCATCCTTTAACATAGAAACATCTGCTGCGGATACTTCAACAACATTGGCCTTTCCACCTGCTTCTTCCACACCTGCACCTACAGCCTCAGCCATAGCCTGTGTATTTCCGGTGCTGCTCCAGTAGATTACGTTTACTTCTTTCATGTTCGTTGTTCTCCTTTCTATTTCCGGCTGCATGGCATTTTCCATACAGTCTCCATCCACAGCGTAGAAACGTGTCGCTGTTTGCACAATGCATGGACAGTAACATTTTCATCTGCTGCAGGATCTGGCATATTGTCTCGAATTTCTGTTTTACAAGGAATTACGCTCTGTAAAGCAAAAATGCTCTGTGAAGATGTGCCATGACACCTTCTTTTTTCATGCTTAAGATACCGCCACGTGGGACAGTGTCCGCCCACACATGATTTCCCGAAGAGCCTGTTCCTTTACCCGGTCATACAGGTCAAAGATTTTTTCCGCCTCCTTCGGATTCTGGTATACCTTCCAGTAACGGGATGTCAGGCTGTTTTCTCCGCGGTTGATGATAAATCCTTTCACATCTCCCACCGGGTAGCCCAGCAAAACGCCCAACTCATGAGGGAATTCTTTCGCAGTTCCAGCATAGCGCTGATACCGCCTCCGGAGTCTCGCCAGCACAGAAGCCACGTCAAACCGGTCATATCCGCAGTTCTGCAAAAATTCCCGGACCTCCCGGCTCTTGAGATGCCGTTCCAGCTGCTCATAGCGGTAGAGAAATAAAACTTCTTTTTCCGCGTCCATGTAAAGCGGAATACAGATAATTCTGCTCTTTTTTAAGTACGCACGGATCTTACGCCATCCGCCCGGTTTCATGGTAATGAGATTGGAAATCTTCACACCCTTTAAAACCGGTGCGCATTGTGTCACAACCCGAAAGCCAAACTTTTCTTCCGATGTACAGTTATTCAGAAAATGAAGCATGGTCTCTGCTGACATGTGCCGTTCCTCCCTGTAAGATTTCTTTTCACCTGCGCATCAGTTACCTGTCGCTAACCAGATGTGAGTATGTTAGCATATGCTAACTATTAAGTCAATCCACTTTTTCGAGTAAAATTCTCATTAATGCTTTATTGAGAATTTGTTGTGATCTGGCCTGCATCTTTTGATTTATTTTTACGCATTTTTACGATTTTATTACATTGGTTGATTTTTCTTATTTCTCTTGCTACCATTTTGCAAGGAGGTCAATGACATGAATCAACGAAAATACCTGATCGGTGATGTGGCAAGCCTTATGGGCATGAGCCGCGACACCATCCGTCATTATGAAAAACGCGGACTGCTCACTGCCCAAAAAGCAGAAAACGGTTACCGCTACTATACAGAAACGGATCTTTCCAGGCTTCTCGGTATCCTTTACCAGAGAAAGATGGATATCGGCCTGAATGATCTTGCTGCACTCTGGAATGCGCAGGATTCTTCCGACTCCAATGAGCAGTTAAACCGGATCATCAGCCAGCGTCTGGCAGAAGAAGAGGCGGCAATCGAAGAACACAAACGCACGATTGCCCGCTTAAAGCTCACAAAAAACGATTGCGAGAACATGCAGAAATATGCAGACCAGATTTTTCTTTGCTCTATTCCGGATTCCTATCTGATCGAAACGAACCTGGCATTTCAGGATGGTCTTGAACAATGGTTCCAATACGCAAAGGAATACAATGGGCTGGATACCATGTATCTGTTTGATGAATTTCAGCTTCAGACAACATCGCCGGAAATGCCTTTGGCAGATTCCCTGCATATCGCGGCTGGGAAAAACGCTCTGTCAGCTTCGCAGCCTGCAGCACAGAAGGATACCCTGTGTCTCGATTATCAGCGTTCCTCTCTTCTGCTTCATAAGGATATGGCAGAATACACTGATTATTCTGTCCCTACCGATATTCCCTGTACGGATCCGTCCAGACAATATCTGTCTGTATTCTATACTTCACAGGACCGCATTCCGCCAGTCCATGTAGTCCGGAATATGATCGCCTATGCACAGAAAAACGGCTTACATCATGGCTCACAGCTGTTTTCTACCTTTCTCATGCAGGGGATCCGCGGACAAAAGCAGTGCTATTATATGCAGTTGTATCTTGCTGTATCAGATTCCTGAGGAAAAAACATTTACACTTTGAAAGATATAGAATATATGCATTTAAAAAGGACGTGCCGCCTTCGACACGTCCTTTTTTGCAGAGAGTTTTTATTTTATGACTCTGTCACCTGACAGTCCGTCATTTGTTGCATTCATTATGTGATGGTTTTCATAGCTTTTATATCTGTTCTATTTTTCCGGTTCTGGAGTCCTCCTGTTAATTCGCACTATATTTCTCGGTTCCTTCATAGGTTACCATACCCTTACTGTCGGTGCAGTAGTAACGGTCATCGCCATCTTTGGCATTCTTCTTATTCTTCTGGATCTTGCCGCTGGTATTTACCAGGTAAGCACCGTCCTTGGAAGAATCATCCGGGTCGTTCCAGTCTACTTTCTTAAGCTTCTCGTCCTTATCAGCCTCGATCCGTTTGCCCTTCTCATAGATCACGCCGTCCTCAATGCCATTGTAGCCCTGGCCGCGCTCATCTCCGGATTTGCGGAAGTTGTAGGTATGGCGCTCTCCGTCGATGTCCAGGGTTACGGTTCCGGTCTTCATTGCGCCATCCTTAGAGGTTCCGCCGAAGTAGTAAAGCTCCTCCGGATCACCTGCCTCCGGCAGATTGCTCTCACTCTCAACCTCTGTGCAGGTCAGGATATCGTTACCGGATACAGTCAGCTTATAAAGGCCTTCCAGCATCTTGCCATACTCATCAAACGCATAGTAGGATCCATTGATCTTTTTGATGCGGCTCTTGACTACATCACCATCTTTTTCTGCATAATACCAGCGCTCCTCGCCATCTGCGTAACCATCCGGGTCTGTGTTCTCACCAGGAACTGTCTTAAACCAGCCAACAGACAGCCAGCTGTCACTGACCGGGCTATAGAAGCTCGGGGTTGCCACAGATGCTGCATTGCTGGAGCTTGCATACCAGCTGAAGCGTGCATTACCATACTCCTCAAAGTAATACTTGCGCCCGTTGATGGTCTTTTTTGTATCTGCCGCCTTTTTACCGTTTGCATTGAAATAGAACCAGTACCAGTCCTGGAACTCATCGTTGGTCTGGTCATCATCCACTACATCCAGGCGCTCCCATTGGTGGCTTCTCATGGCCCCGTCATTCGCCGCCCCCAGATAATACACGCCTGTCTGCCATGCGTCATCCCCGGTCTGGCGCTCACCCTGCTCATCGATCCAGCCGTAAAGCATTTTTCCCTGCTCATCAAACGCATATTTTTTTGTTACTCCATCTGCCCGGACGATGCTCTTAAAATTCACTTTTCCGGAATCTTTTGCCTTATAGGCCTTTCCATCCGCGCCGAAATAATACCAGGCTGTATCTGAATCATCGTCGTCCTGCTTGTCTTCGTTTTCTAACTCCCGCCACTGGTTTTTGACCATGGCACCGCTTTCGTTGACATAGTAGTAATTGTCGTTATCCTCCACCAGCTGGTCTGTTGCCATATCCCCGTCTTCATCTAACCAGAAAAAGTCGTTTCCGGATTTTCTCCAGACAGATGTAACTGCCTCTCCATCCTTATCATAATAGCGCCAGGTTCCGTCTTCCTCCTGCCAGCCTGTCGCCGCAAAGGACAGCATACTCGTTCCCAGGGTCAGCGCTGCGGCTGCACACGGAATCAAAAGTGTTTTTGTGTGTTTTTTCATTGTATTTTCTCCTTTCGATGCTCTTGTCATCTGACAGTCCTGACTTTACACCATGGAACCATTCCAAGGTCAATGGAAGTAAACGAATCGTAAAAATCCGTAATTTTTCAGAAATATTTCTTGCTTTCTTGACTATTTTCTTAACACAATCTATACTGTCAGTATGTTATTGTTCACGCGTTGCGCAAACAACAGGACGCAAAAGAGAAAGGAAGGTATACGTTATGAATAATTTTGCTGCTTTAATTCTCGCCAGCATTGGAACCATTGTCATTCTGGCTGTTGGCTGGTACGTTCTTCTGGCAATTGCTTACTGGAAAATTTTTGAAAAGGCCGGAGAACCGGGCTGGAAGGCTTTGATCCCATTTTACAACACCTACTCCCAGTACAAATTCACCTGGAACCCGAATATGTTCTGGATCGTACTGGTCTGCTCCTTACTTGGAGGAGTACTCGGTTCCACAGAAGGTGCTTTATCTTATGTTGGCACTCTGTTCACACTGGCTTCTGCCATCGTCAATATCATTGCTGCAAACAAGCTCTCAAAAGCGTTTGGACATGGCATAGGATTCACGATCGGTTTATTTTTCTTAAACCCGATCTTTATGCTGATCCTTGCATTCAGCAGTGATGAATACATCGGGCCACAGTAAAATCTAATATAACAATTTAAGTATATGACAAGGGCCGTGTGAGTTGCCGAAAGGCAACTCACACGGCCCTATTAAAGTTAATCAAATTGTTATAGCGGATCAGCGCTGCACGCGACCGGAGCTGTCCCCACCTGCCAGCTTTTCTACCTCAGCGCGGGTTACCAGATTAAAATCACCCGGAATGGTATGCTTTAACGCTGCTGCGGCCGTACCAAATTCCAGCGCAGTCTTCATATCCTTTCCCTCCAATAATCCGCAGATCAGCCCGGAGGTAAACGCATCGCCACCACCCACACGGTCGACGATCGGTGCGATGGTATATTTCTTCGAATGATAGAATTCTTTTGTTTTTCCGTCCATGATGCAGGAGGACCAGCCATTATTAGAAGCACTGTGACTCTCCCTGAGTGAACTTGCAATATAACGGAAACCAAACTTATCTGCCATCTGGCTGAAAATATTCATATACCCGGCGAGCTCCAGGTTTCCAGACATGACATCGCTGCCCTCTGGCTTAAAGCCAAGAACCTTTTCTGCATCTTCTTCGTTTCCAATGCAGACATCCACATACTGCATCAGGTTTGTCATAACCTCACGTGCTTTTTCCTGGCTCCAGAGCTTCTTACGGAAATTTAAGTCCACGGACACGGTGACTCCATGCGCCCGCGCTGCCTTCAGCGCTGCCTCCGTGAGCGCTGCTGCGCTGTCTGAAAGTGCCGGGGTGATACCGGTAAAATGGAACCAGTCCGCATCTGCGAAAATGGCATCAAAATCGAAGAGATCCGCTGTTGCGCAGGCAATAGAGGAACCTGCACGGTCGTATACGATGTTGGACGGACGCACGGAAGACCCCGGCTCCAGATAATAAATGCCCAGACGGTCTCCGCTTCTGGAAATGTACTTTGTTCCTACATTGTATTTGCGCAGCGCTGCCACCGCACAGTCCCCGATCGGGTTGTCCGGGATTGCAGAAACATACTCCGTATCGTACCCGTAATTTGCCAGTGACACTGCCACATTGGCCTCGCTTCCGCCATAATTGATATCGAATTCATCTGCCTGAATAAACTTTTCATTGCCCGGGGTCGATAATCTGAGCATAATCTCCCCCATAGTCACAATCTTTGCCATGTCTTCTCCTCCACCTGGCTGCCATTTTGTCTAGTTCGATGTTTTCACCAGGGAATCTTGTTGCAGCCAGTATTCCTGTCCGTTTGTCTTGTATGCGCTTGTTACAGTGCCCTTGCTGCCGCCACTGCTTCCACAAACTCTTTCGCCTTTGCCGTTACCGCCGCAAAATCGCCAGTCTTTGCGCCTTTTGTCAGGCTGCTTCCGGTTCCAACCGCATAAGCACCTGCTTTGATCCACTTATCTACGTTATCCACATCGACACCGCCAGACGGCATAAAATTGCCCTGCGGAAGCGGTCCGCGGAAAGAGCTGATCGCCGCCGGTCCCAGAATATTTCCCGGGAACAGCTTGATGACATCGCAGCCGGCTTCCAGAGCAGTAATCGCCTCCGTCGGAGTCATAACCCCAGGCAGCATCGGCACACGGTACCGGTTACAGAGCTTAATGGTGTCCAGATTCATTCCCGGACTCACCACATAATTTGCACCTGCCAGGATTACCGCCCTTGCAGTTTCCGGATCCAGAACCGTACCAGCGCCGATCACGATCCGGTCATCGTTCCGGTATTTTTCTGCCATGGCCGCAAGAAATTCAATCGGGTTTCCCTCGTCCATCGTCATGGTGATCTCAATGAAATGAATGCCGCCCTCAATTACGGCTTCCACAACCTTCTCCCCCTGTCCGCGGTTCTTCGCACGGATCACCGCAACCAGGCATTCTTCTTTCATTCTGGATAAAACCTGTTCTTTTCGCATATTCTTCTCTCCTTCTCCTGAACCTGTTTTCTTCCATTTCAGTCCGAATCTGACTTTTGTCTCTCCGGTCCTCTATTCTTTTCTTTTCTTTTCATTTGCATGCTGTGCCAGGACAACTACTTTCTTCCGACATATCCAAGCATTCCGGATAGCTGCTTTGCCTTTCTGGAAACAATACGCCCCAGCTCTTCATAGTTGACCGCATCCCGGTATAATGTAGAGGCACTGACAGCACCAACCAGACTTCCATCTGCCCCAAATACTGGTGCACCCACGCACTCCGCATGCTCCTCCATCTCCCGCGCATCCAGCGCATAGCCCTGCCCACGCACCTGTTCCAGCTCTTCCATAAGCCGCACCGGGTCGGTAATGGTGCGTTCTGTCTTTTTCACAAAATTCATACGCTTAAGAAGCTGCTGCTGAATATCCGGCTCACTGTAAGCTAAGATTGCCTTGCCGAGAGATGTACAATGCAATGGAATGCGGCTTCCTACCGACGCCGTGGTGATGATCGGATTTTCCGGCTCAAACTTGCAAATGTAAACGACCTCACAATCGGAGCGTACCCCAAAAAACACCGTCTTCCCGATTTCATGGGCAAACTGTTTTAATTCCGGCTCCATCACATTCATGATATTTAAGTTGTTCGTGTAGTTGATGCCGATCCGGTATGCCGTAAGGCCAATGGTGTAGCGCTTCTTCTGTCCCCAGTCCGCAT
>OGIO01002212.1_pt1 | contig 12405 bp, 9 predicted proteins | sample 1571841 | NCBI WGS metagenome assembly OGIO01 (sample SAMEA2582111, study PRJEB24529) | metagenome | biome: Human gut stool | place: China | collected 2011
ACGTTCGCGCCGGGCGAACTGAACCTCACATGACTAAAGTCACGTGCTTCTCAGCCGCTTTAAGCGACAAGACTAAATATCGGCGGATACGCCTGTAACTTAGAACAGCGCAACTATGCGCAATGTCCATGCCGGATACGGCAGGTTTCCACATTACAGGTAGTCCACTGAATATCTGCCTGCATTCATGCGGATTTAGAGTCTGCCAATACATCGTGCAACACTCTCAAATCTGCATAAACACATGAGGTTCTACGCTTTATTGAAGGAACTTTTGCCTCCAGTAAAGACCTTTCCGTTTCCGGGAAGGGTTTTAATAATTCTCTGATAAAATATCTTGCTCCAATATTATAGGATGCAGATAAATCACAGTTGTATGTTTTCCCATTTTTGAATACACACAAGCTGTGATTCTTTTTGCTTCGCTCTACCATACCACTTCCATCATAAGCAAGCCTACTGGTATTGTAGGCACAGACCCTCGCCAGTCTCATTCCATGTCTGTGAGCCTGATGCTCGCATATATTCTGAATATCCCGTTTTCTCCACATATGAAGCTGCTGACGCTTCTTTCCAGAAATAAACCCATTTATCTCTAAGTACTCAAAAACCAGTACATCTGCCTGATATTCCCCCGCATATGTTACGATTGCATTTGCGATTTTCCTGGATAATTCCATGTTCAGTCTCTTGGCATAGGTCCATCTGCTCTTTATCTGCCCGGAACCATGTTCTCTTTGAAATCTGCGAATTCTGCCCAACACATGGTACAGCCGGTCTTTGTCACTGGGGAAATCTATAAATTTTCGTCCCAGAATAGTTCCGTCTGAACGCATGATTGTGCAAACCGCATCCGTATTGATTCCCAGATCTATGCTACAAATGATTTGCTCATTTACAGCATGTTTCGTCAATATCACATCCTCCGTATAAGAAAATCTCAGAAAATATTTTTGATGCTTCTTCTCCAGAACCGGGGCCATAGCGCAAACTCCTGACCAATGTTTTCTCAGATATTCCATATCTGTATGCAGCAGAGAAACGCGAAACCATTTCCAGTCATAACCATCATATAATTTCAGATATGCAACATCTTCCCCTGACTCGCTCGGTTTGTACATGACATCTCTGTAAAATACCGGCATCGCATGATTTTCATATACGAGCTTCGGCTTCCCTGATAAATCGCCGTTTTCCCATAATTTCATTCGTGTTTTGTAAGAAGATACACTTCCAAGTGCATGCTGAATCGCTGCACGTCTCAAGTAAGATGGCATTTTAACAAAACGCTGGTCGAAATCAAATCTGGCCACATTTTTCTTTGTATTATGTACAAGATGTTCCGCTTCATTAAACCGCTTTTGGGTGTTCTCAATTTCCGAAAGTCCTTCCCATACTTCATGATACACTTTGCTCAGATAAGAAACTGCCTGACGATAAATCCTCAGTGTTTGGTGAAGGGGAATATTCTGTTTTTTAATTTCTACACCATAACTGGATACCGTCTTCATGAGATTTTCCTACTTTCGCTTTTCTTTCTCCTTCTGCCCTTCTATGTACGACAAAACCTGTTCTTTACTGCGCTCACTCACTGTCACTACACAATAGGAAGGATTCCAAAGGTGTCCACCCCACAACTGCTGTTTTAATTCCGGATGTGAAAGAAATAACTGTCTGGCAATATTTCCTTTCATGATTTTAATCATGTCAGAAATAAAGAACTGTGGGCGACAATCCACAAGCAGATGAATGTGATCCGGCATTACCTCCATAGCCAAAATCTGAAAGTGATACTCTTCCGCCAATCCTTGTAACATTTCTTTGCATTCCACATCGATTCCATTTGCTAAAACTTTTTTACGGTATTTTGTACACCATACCAAATGATACTGTAAAGAATAAACATAACCTCTACCATACGAAAGACTATTTTCCTTAATATTAAATATATTATTATCCATATTTATAGTATACCATATGTATTGCCAAGATACAAATGTATGTTCGATTCTTATTTATATTTTTTGTACGCCTAACTCATCACTAAAGTAACGAGAATGCGGCGTGCATTTTTTCAAATATCCGATGCCCTGTCTGCGGAAGGATATAATCTGTTATTTCTGTGATTCTGTCATGCTATGACCTCCGTTCCGAGGGTGCATATCGTGTTGTCTGCCCTCTACAGGTGAAAGGACAAAAGGTCACGCTTTAAGAACTGAAAGGCAAAAAAATAATGCCCACCAAGGATTTGACTCCTCGATGGGCATTGCTTCTATACCAGTTATTCAGCCTGTTAAGTTTTTTGTCACGATGTGACCATCTTCATAAAATGCACTTACGCTTTTTTGTAATTCGCCACTACACCCAGCAGTTTTTTCTCATCAATCGGCTTGGAAATATGCCCGTTCATGCCTGCTTCCTCCGTTTTCTTTCTGTCCTCCGTGAAGGCATTTGCTGTAACAGCAATGATGGGAATGTTCTGTGCATCCTTTCTGGCCAGACTGCGAATCGTTCTGGTGGCCTCTATACCATCCATAACTGGCATCATGATATCCATAAGGATTACATCATAGTAGCTCTCTCTTGCGCTGCTGAAGATTTCCACTGCCTGCTTTCCGTCTGCTGCAGTCTCGACTTCTGCCCCGGCCTCTTCTAAAACGCACTGTGTAATTTCACGGTTCAGATCATTATCTTCCACCACAAGCAAGTGCATCCCCTGAAGATCTCCGTTCTTATCATCTTTTTCTTCCTGCCATTTCGGTGGAACACCAATTTCAAACGGCAACGTAACAGTAAAGGTTGTCCCCTTCCCCAGAACACTATCCACCTGAATGGTGCCTTGCATTGCATCTACAAGTTCATGGACAATTGCCATTCCAAGACCTGTTCCCTTATACTTTGTGCGTGCTGTTTTATGTTCCTGCGTAAAAGGTTTATACAGGTCATTCTCGATAAAGTCCCGACTCATTCCGATACCATCGTCCTGCACCTTTATCTCTAAAACAGTACTATTTTCGCTGTTTCCATCTATTTCCGAAACGATTGTCTGTACATGTCCGTTCTCTTTAGAATATTTGATTGCATTGCTGAGGAGATTGAGCAGTATTCTGCGAAAATGCATCACACTTCCGATGAGGAAGCGATGCTGAACCTGGTCATCCCGGATGATTAAATCTATGTTTCCTTCCTGCAACTTACCTATCACAATTGCCTGCACATTTTCTAACTCCTCGTCCAGAGAAAAAGCAACATGCTCCAATTCAATTTCTCTGCTTTCCAATTTGCTCATATCCAGAACATCACTGAGCATGGACTGAAGATGACCGGATGCAATATCTATATTATCCAAACATTCCTTAATACGCTGTGGATTCGTAATATTCTTTCGAATGATCCCTGACATTCCCACGATTCCATTTAACGGTGTTCGAACATCATGAGACATATGGGAAAGAAATTCAGACTTTGCACGATTGGCACGCTCTGCCTTTACGTTAGAATCTTCCAGATTCTTCTGGTAAACCAGGAGTTCTTTAATATGCCGCTCCTGACTGCTTGCATACATCCGAAATACTGCGGAGATAATCAAAAGCAGAATAACTGACATGACTGAAATAATATAGAACGCCTGATTATTCTCCAAGACATAATCGAGAGTGTGATTTCGTGTGAAATCTATAATCCATTTCGTTTTCAGCTTGTACAGTGTTCCATCCTCAGCCATGGCCTGCAGGGCTGTATTCAGCTTGGCCTGCAGTTCCGGATTGGTATCCTTTACGGCGATTGACGGAAAGCTCTTCATAATGGATGCGCCCCTTACCAAATCCAGATTGCTGTTTTCAATGATTTTTTCTCCGACTGCACTATGGCAGATGGCAAAATCAACCTCTCCGTTTTCCACAGCCTGAAGGATTTCCGTGTTTGTATTGTACTCCACATATTCACATTGCAAATCAAAAAGTCCTATGATTACGGAGCGTGCCATAATGGAAACCCGTTTACCAGAAAGCGCAGCAGCACTTAGTGCCTTTTGTTTGCCAAACATACACAATTCATCTGATGCCATTGGAATCGTATGCAGCGTCCCTTTCATGTTGGAGAATATTTCCAGCCCAAGAAGGACATCTGCCTCTCCGCTTTCCAATTTCGCTCTACAGCCAAGCCAATTGTCTGTCAGAAACACTGGTTTCATTTCCAGTTGATTCGCAAGCTCTGTCATAATTTCAATATATAGCCCGGACAATTCGCCCTTGCTGTTGATATATGCGTTTGGGCAAAAATCATAGTCCGTAGCGATTCGCAACTCTGGGACATCTTTACCTGTATACTTGGCCGTTACTTCTACTTTCGGTTCTGGTGAAAAAACACCCATTTGAACAATTGTAAAGCCCACAATAATGGCAGTTACAATTGCGGTAATCACAAGCAACAGCCGATAGATCACCTTTGCTACATTATCTTTCATATGTGTTTTTAATATCTCCTTTGTATGAGATTCCTGATACCTATAAAATCACAAATATAGTATATCTTTCGTAGAAGTCACAGTCAATCTTTAACTTCTCAAAATTGCTTTTTCTTGCCGTTTCTCTTGCAGATGTCGGTTCAGAGCTTGACAAGAGAATCGTAGACGGCTCTGTTCATCGCATACGACTCTAACATATCACTGGCACACTCGATGGTGACGGCACGCTGGTCATTGGCATTGGATGAAGAACACCAGCTGCGGTTCTTTTCCTCCACGCAGAGAGAAATTCGGCCGTCTTTGCCAATGCCATAATTGCAGCTTGCCTGTCTGGACGGACTGGTAAAGCATCCGCAGATGCTCTCAGCTGATAACTGACCGACCACGCAGTGTAGCGTGATGCGGTCGATACTGTGCGTACGCTGCCCGGAGTGGTTCGGACTGAGCTTGGTGTAGGACACCAGAGAACTGTTTGTATATCCCATTTTACTTATCCTCGCTTTCTGCTCTGTCATGGAGCTGCTCTAATACGATTTTGATTTTCTCCGGCACAGGCAGGCCAAGATGAGCTGCGTTCTCCAGAAGGCTCACTCCCTCATTGGAGATGTAGAAGAAAATCACTGCAGTTCTCAGCACACTGCCTGTCCCGATCACCTGCACATCCAGCACATTGGCAATGCCCACGAGCAGGAAAATCAGCACCTTGCGGCAGATTCCCTTAAAGCCGACCTCGCTGGAGAGGTTCTTGTCCGCAACGGCATTCTATACCGTCCAGTGAATGGACGAGCCTCGTTCCGTGTTCTATGCTATCTTCGAATACGGAGGGTTTTATAATGAACGCATTAGAAAATGTATATAATATTGGTTACCTCGATGGCAGAAACCATGTGTTGGCACTTATCGTACTTTGGAGCAAAAAGAAAAAGCCCGAAACGATTCTTCATACGCTCTCTAATAAAATGTGATTTTCATGGTCTTATCTGCGGTCTTGATGACCGGAGATCCAAGGTTGTTGATAGTAGCAAGATGCGGTGTAAACAGGTAGAGCTCGCGATACAAAGTGTATTCCGAATATCGGTACATCCACTCTCGGGCAGCATAGGTCTTATATCTGCTCATCTGATTTCGTCCCCATGCCACAGAACTTGTATCAGGTGTATCTCTGACATAGAGTTTGGGTTCGCCGTCCAGGAAATACCAACCATTAATCACGATGTCATCATCTACGATATAGGTCCAAATGCTTGACGAAAGCAGGAGCTTCCCGCTTGGCAATAAAATCCCGCGCATGCCGCATCCAGCACCTCGCGTAATTCTTCCGTACTGCCAACACGTGCACCCTCAAAGCGACCGTTATTGCCATTGATCTCGTTCAGCCACTTCACGCCAAGACCGCCCGCTTCCTCCCGGCGGTGCAAATTCGGCGTGTGATCATCAATGAGAATATCCGCCGTGCTGAGTTTCCGATGCAGCATGGCCTCGATGAATTATCCGCAACTCTATCACAGATGCCTTACACAAAATATGTGGGTTTGAAACGGATTATGAATTTATTACAAAGCGAAAAATGAAGGAGATTCAGAAACTGAGCAAACAGCCACCTGTAAAATCATAAAAAATTTTTCCAAACCATATCTGGTAGGAAAAAAGACTATATAGTAAAACGAAAAGGCACCGCTGAGAAAGCTATATAAAATGAGGCTTCCAGCGGTGTTTTTCAAATTTGGACTGTCAAAGACGAGACTGTATTCTATCATAGCAGAGAATGTCCAGGAGGGCAACCACAGCTAAAAAAGGTATTATTTTTTGCACATCATTTCCGCTAACATTGACAGCAGCTGTTCTACCTGGATCGGCTTTGCCATATGACCGTTCATTCCGGCTGCCATGGCATCTTTCTTATCTTCCTCAAATGCATTTGCCGTCATTGCAATGATCGGGATACATGCCTTCTCCCGATCCGGCAGCTGCCGGATTGCCCGTGCTGCCTCATAGCCATCCATTTCAGGCATCTGGATATCCATGAGGATCATATCATAGGTGCCCGCCGGCATTTTTGTTATCATGTTGACACACTGAATGCCATTCACCACGCGCTCTGTTTTCATACCGGCACGCTTAAGGACTGCCTCTGCAATCTCCGCATTCAGATCATTATCCTCTGCTATAAGGACATTCCTGCCTTCCAGGATTTCCGTGCCTGTTTCAGGATCTTCGATCTGCCTGTTTTCATAATAGCTTTCATCTGCTATTTTGAGTTTCAGCGTAACGGTAAAGGTACTGCCCTTTCCGAGCTCGCTCTCTACCTGTATTGTTCCACCAAGCAGGTCCACATATCTCTTTACAATGGACATTCCAAGTCCGGTTCCAGCAATTTTACTCCTTGTAGTGTTTTTCTCACGGGTAAAGGCTTCGAAAATCCTTGTCAGATAATCCTGACTCATACCGATTCCCGTATCGCTTACCCTGGTCCTCACAATCATGTATCCAGGCTCATCGCATGGCAGTTCCTCCAGGCTTACCGTAACAGAGCCACCGGAAGGAGTATATTTCATGGCATTACTCAGGATATTGACAAATATCTCTTTTACCTTGGTAACATCCGTCAGTACATGCTCATGCTCTACACTCACCGAGTAACGAAAAGCAATCTTCTTTTTCCTTGCTTCGGCATCAAAAACTGTAAACACAGACTGACGGATATCTTCAATCCGGCTATAGCTCTCATCAATCTCCATTTTCCCGCTCTCGATCCTGGCCATATCAAGTACATTATTTATGATGGACAGAAGAAGCTTTCCGGACTGCTGCAGTTTTTCCAGATGTTCTTTTGTTTCCGGCAGGTCCTTTTCTTTCAGCTCATCCTCCATAAGCTGTGCATAGCCCAGAATGACATTCATAGGAGTTCGGATGTCATGCGACATATTGTTAAGAAAACGGGTCTTTGCGAGACTGGCCGCCTCTGCTTTTTTCAGGGCGGTTTCCAGCCTGTCATTCAGCTTTTGTGTATCATCTGCAGCAAGCTTTGCAGAAGCTTCTGCCTTCCTGGCCTTTCTTAAAAGTACAAGGACAACACCAATAATGCTGAATGTAAATATCCCTGAAGTGAGAAACACAACCGGCAGATTGTCTTTTATAAAATCAGAAAACGTCACCTTATCCGCCGTACTGTCATAGATTGCCAGTGCACTCATAATCATATCAGACGGCATGGTCTTCAGCGTTTTATTCAGTATCGTCAAAAGAGTTCCCTCTCCGTTTCTCACGGCAAAGCAGGCCTCCATTGTTTTTGTAAGCGGAATGCTCTTGAAATCCTGATGATTATCATATTTCAGTGCTTTACTGGTTCCCAGGAGAAAACAGTCTGCCTTTTCATTCATGAGCATATCTGCCGCATCCGGAAGCGAATCGTAACTGACCAGTCTCCATTGAGGATAGCTGAACATAATATGCTGTTTTAAGGCCTCATTTTTCCCTGGTACAGCGACTGTATACACTTCATTCTCATTAAAATGCTGTTCATCCGTTACCGCCATCAGGCTGTAGGTCCAGGCTGCATTTGTCAGCGTAAAGCCATGTTTCTCCGCAAAATCAGGATTTCTGCCGACATAATAAATCATGTCAATTTCGTGATCCTGTAAGGCCTGAAGCATTTCTTCATAATTCTCATATGCCTGTATATCAAATTTCAGTGTCTGATTCCCCAGACAGTCTACGGCATAAGAAATATATTCCGACAGCGTACCCGTAAGCCTGCCGGTCTCTTCATCCATGGAAAAAACCGACGGAGCATTGTCCATAAATCCGATCCGGATGCTGCCATGCTCCTCCAGCCATGCCTTTTCTTTGCCAGTAAGACTCTGGCTGTAATCAAGCGCAAAATACTTCTTATACAGATCTGCCCGGAAGAACGGACTGTCCTGCTCCAGCTGACGCATAGCCCAGTCCAGCTCCGCCTTGATATCGCTGCGCTCTTTGTTTATCACAAAATATATGCCTGATTTTCCCACCGTGGTAACGGATGAGATTCCCTGTTCAGACCAGAAGGATTCCTCCAGAGACACAAAGCAATCAATCTCATGATCCGCCAATTTCTTTTCGACATCGTCATTATTATATACATTTACGTGTTCTGTATGTATGCCATTCTTTTTTTCCCATTCTGTCAGCATGACTTCAGGCTCTGTACCTAAGAGCACGCCTACGCGCTTCCCGTCCATAGACCGAAAATCCGATGTCACGACATCTGTATCTGACAGATCGGCATAGAGGATATAATTTTCCTCTCCCATTGGTTCCTCCGAATACAGCATCTTTTGTTCCCGTTCATCGGTATAGGAAATATCTCCCATGATATCAATCTCACCGTTTTCAAGCTTATCAAAGCAGTTGGACCAGTCACATTTCACATACTCAAACTTCCATCCGGTATAGCCTGCCAGAGCCTGCATGAGTTCGTAGCCGAAGCCGCGTCTAACCCCGTACTCATCAACATAATCGAAGGTATCCTCAAATGAACCGACATGAATGGTCTGCTGCCTGTCATCATACTGCGTCTCGGCAGCCCAGCAATGTACGGAACATAGTATCCACATTCCCAAAACCGCAAATATTCCTGCACATAGTACGGCTGTTTTTTTTCTACGTTTATACATTGTTGTTTTCTCCCTCAAACCGCCAGGTTCTTCATCGTTTTATATATTTTGTGATGACAGACAGCAACACACCCATATCGACTGGCTTTGCCACATGACCATCCATCCCGGCATCCAAAGCTGCCTGTATATCCTCTGCAAATGCATTTGCTGTCATTGCTATAATGGGAATCTTCTTTCCGTCCGGGCGATCCGGCATATTCCTTATGGCTTTTGTTGTTTCATATCCGTTCATTTCCGGCATCATGATATCCATCAAGATCAGCTCAAAGGTCCCCGGAGCTGTATTGCAAAACTGCGTGAGCGCAGATTTTCCATCGGCAGTCCTGGTTACGATCATCCCTTTTTCTTCCAATAGAGTTACGGCTATCTCTGCATTTAAATCATTGTCCTCTGCCAAAAGGACATGTAAACCACGTACAGCAATATCGTTCCTGAGCTTTTCTTCCTTTTCAGCCGGTACATGTTCTGCTATAAGCAATGGAATTTCGACAGTAAATGTCGAGCCAACGCCCTGTCTGCTGCTGACTTCAATTTTTCCACCCATAAGATCTACATACCGTTTGGCAATCGCCATCCCCAGTCCGGTTCCCTTATAGCTGGTTCTTGCTCCGTTATTTTCCTGACTGAACTCATCAAATATTCTGGTCTGGAACTCCTCGCTCATACCAATTCCGGTATCTGATATGCGAAAGCGCACAATGATATGCTGCTCATCTTTACCCGGACGGCTTTCTGCAGCAAATGAAATGGTACCTCCATCTTTTGTAAATTTGACTGCATTGCTGATAATGTTGAGCAATACCTCCCTGATCCTGAGTTCATCTGCCATCACATAAGGATTTTTAAGTTTTTCTATTGAAACCGTAAAAATAAGGTCGCGGTTTTCCGTATAGCCTCTTGCAATCGACAAAACCGTATTAACCATATCCCCCAAATCCACCGGCACTGGTTTATATTCCAGTTTACCACTTTCAATGCGGCTGATATCCAGCACATCATTTATCAGGGTCATCAGATATTCGGAACTCTGCCTGATCTTTTTCAGATAATTTTCCACTTTCCTGTCCGGTTTCAGCTTCAAGGCAATATCGGTAAATCCGACGATCGCATTCATCGGTGTCCGGATGTCATGGGACATGTGATTCAGGAACGTTGTTTTCGCAATATTCGCCGCATTTGCATTCTGTGCTTCCTTCAATGCTTCCATCTGTTTTTTCCTGCTTACCAAAAGCGAATAAACCAGAAGAAGAAGTACAAAAATAATCGCAAAGGAGACTCCGGTCACTAAACCGGCATACTCTGCAAGGACATCCTGCAGGGTCATTTTCTTTTCTGAAACAGAATTCAGTGCAAGGACAACGCCATTTAGAATATCGGAGGACTGATCAATTGCTTTATTGATAATGGTAGCTGCTCTTCTGTTTCCTCTCGTCGTAAACATTCCTAATTCCTGCCGTTTTGCCATCTCTGCAAATGACAGACTTTTGGTCAATGAACTTTCATTCAGAAGATTGATTTTGGAAGACGGAATAACAGTTGCTCCCACTTTTCCGTTTGCTACTGCCTCCAGGCATTCTTCCTGTGTGTCATATTGTTTGATCTCGGCGTCCGGAAAAAGAAGGGACACCATCAATTCAGAATACAGTGAGGTCTCTGTTGCTGCGATTGCGGAGAGACTGCTGCTGTAGTCATTTCCTTTGTAAATAACTACCGGCGTGATATCAAAGATTTTATCGGTCAAAACTACCTGAAACTGTTCCTGCGTATAAAAATCCTGAATGATAGGACCGGCAATATCAATTTCACCAGCCTGCAATGCCTCATTCATCTGTATGCCCGTGGAACAGGGAACTGCCTGGATCGTGATTTCATATTTTTTCTGAACAGTCTCCAGAACGGTTCCGAGAATTCCTGTCAGTTTTCCGTCTTCTTCACCGCAAAAAGGAAGATTATCCTTTAGATACCCCACACGTATGGTATTTTCATGGGCAGCCAGCCATTGTTTTTCTTCCATATTTAGTGCATAATTTATGGCTGCTTTCCCTTCATAACGGGCATACAGCTTGCTGCTGTAGTCCGTTTTTGTATTGTTGATTTCTTCCAGGGCAGAATTTAATTCCTCTAACAGATCCGGTCTGGATTTTGATACACCGAAATAGCAGTCACTTACACCGATATTAGCAATTGCAATAAAATCACTGTCGACAGATAGTGCCGGGATCACGAATGCATCCAGTTCATCTGCATCCTGTTTTTTTATTATTTCATCATAGCCTTTGCAGACAACAATCTCTGCATGAAGCTGATTGCTGTCCAGCCATTTTTCCAGAAGTTTTTTCTGACAGCTTCCATCCGCAACGCCGATACGGCAGCCATTCAGCTGCTTTAAATCTCCATCCGTAAGGTTCAAATGATCCTCCCTGGTATAGATCCAATATCGTTCTGTTCCCTCCGCATAATCAGAAAAACTGATTGCTTCTGCCCTTTCCGGTGTATAACTGACACTTCCAAGTATATCTATTTCTCCATCTGCCAGCATATCCAGACACTCTTTAAATGAGCCATAGACATATTCATACTTCCAGCCGGTTATATAAGAAATCTTCTGGAGATACTCATAGCCTGCTCCCTGCTTGTGTTCCCCATAGCCGCCTTCCTGAAAATTGGCATATGGGAAATACCCAACTCTCACTGTTTTATTCTCTTCCTCTATTACCTGAGTTGTTTTCCCGTCACTTTTAATTTCTGACGCATAAGCAGAAAGCGGTACAAAAAGTAACATGATAAGTACTAAAATGCTCAAACATAATCTTTTTTTCTTATCCGTTTTTCTATCTTTCTGTTCATTCATTTCCTCTTTATTATCCATTTATGCTGTTGTTCTTCCCATTCTGTAAGCTTTCCTGTTTTTCCAATACAGAAAGAATGACCGCTTCCATTTTCTCAATATCAATGGGTTTTGCAATGTGTCCATTCATGCCGGCATCTATGCAGTCCCTGATATCATCCTGAAATGCATTCGCTGTCATCGCAATGATGGGTATCTCTTTTGTATCTTTACGGTTCAATGTCCTTATCTGTCTGGCTGCTTCTAATCCATCCATTACCGGCATCATGATATCCATAAAAATAAAATCAAATCTGCCTGGAACTGACTGGGAAACAATATCCACAGCCTCCTCGCCATTTTCTGCCGTAGTCACAACCATCTTTTCATCTTCCAGCAGCATTTTTGCAATTTCCAGATTTAGCTCATTATCCTCAACTAATAATACACTCTTA
>OGIO01002215.1_pt1 | contig 12382 bp, 6 predicted proteins | sample 1571841 | NCBI WGS metagenome assembly OGIO01 (sample SAMEA2582111, study PRJEB24529) | metagenome | biome: Human gut stool | place: China | collected 2011
AACCCACGTATCCAGCTTGGAAGGCTGGTGTTCTACCATTGAACTACACCCGCATCTCTCAATGCACTGCCTATAATAGCATAGCTTTCACAGAAATGCAAGAGAAATTTTTTGTTTTTTTTAACTTTTTTTGTAATCCTTCTTTTGTCACTTTGGACATTTTGGATAGCAGAATGTAAGTTTTTCCCTCGTTAAATTCTTGACACAGCGATTGGAAAAGGCTAGGATATCCTGTATACCTTATAACTATTTTCATTGTATTTCAAACTCAGGAGGAAAAAAAAGTGAAAAGAAAAGAGCTAATGAAGCGAGCACTTCCCCTGGCTTTATGTGCCATGATGACAGTTGGCAATCTGCCGTCAGTGACGTATGCCAGCGATCTTTCGCCAGCAGATACCGGGGTGGTTTCCCAGGCTGAAGAGGCAGACGAAACCCAGAGTGCAGAAGAAGCCGCACAAGCGTATCTGAAAGAAAATTTTATTAATGCTACAGACAAGGTTATCACCACAGGTGGTAATGGTGTTGTTAAAAGTGAGGATGGTCTTACCTACAATATTGGCCTGAAAACCCCAAACGGCGGATTCATCAATTCCTTACGTCTGAAATACCTTGATACCGTTTATAAAACAGGATGGTATATTGATAAAAACAATCCATATATCTCCTATTTGGTACCGACAAAAAGCGGAAGCCGTTCCATTAAAAGCAGACCGACATCACCGTATTCTTTTACTGCAACACTGAAACTGTTCGCAAGTGATACCGAAAATTCTGCCATCGACGACGGAACAGCCACTGCACTTGCCACACAGGACTTCACCTTTATTCTGGAAGCCGCTGAAGTAGAATACAAGATGCAGGTTGCTGTTCAGGATAAGGACAAAAATCCAATTACGGATGCCTCTATTACCGTAGAAAAAGACGGATGGGACAAGGTTACACCTGCAAGCGATGGCAGCTACAAGATGGAAAACGGTGCTTCTTACAAGCTGACCGTTAAAAAAGAGGGCTATACCGATTATAGCGAAACATTTACTTATACAGGCAATTCCGAAGAACCTGTTTTCTTAAAAACCGTAACTTTAAGTCCGATCATGATGCAGAATATCAGATTTTCCGTCAAGGCCAAAGCAAGCGGTGCTGAAATTTCCGGTGCTTCCATCAAGGTTAAAAAGGGCTACTATACTACGGTCAGTCCGGAATCCGACGGAAGCTATAAACTGCAGAAAGGTGTAAATTACAACTGGACGGTTGAAGCACCAAACTACAAAACTGCCAACGGCACGATCACACCAGACGAAGATACCACCATTGATGTAGAACTGGAAAAAAATATTACCAGCTACGCTGTAACCTTCCAGCCAATGGACGGCGATACAGCCATCACAAACTTTAACCTCAAAGTGGAAGAAGAGGTTGAAGATGACTGGGGCGATACCGACTGGGAAACCATGACAGCAAATGGTGACGGTTCCTACACGCTGAGCAAATACGGCACTTATCGTTATTCTGTAACTGCCGAGGGATATAAGGACGTAAAAAATGTTTCTTATGCACCAACCGGAACAGAAGAAAAGATTACGGCTGCCGTAAACATGGACAAAGATGTAACGGTTGATCCTGCCGATCAGGCTGCCGTTGATAAGGTAAAAGAAATCTTTGACAAGGAATTTGGTGCTATCCGCACATCCTACAAAAACGCTTCTAATATTAATGCACTGATCGAAGCAAAACTGAAAACCGGCGATTATGCAGCTGTCGATAAAGCAGATCAGGTAACGGTATCCGTTGTTTCTTCTGACGATACTGACTGGATCAGCACTGACGGCATCATCCACTACTCTACTGCCGATACGCTGAACGCTTATGGTCTGAATTCAAAAACCATTTCCGTTGTGCTGAAATTCAACTTAAACGGTGCGACAGCAGAAACAACCGAACGCAGAGTAGTCATTGGATGGGATCAGAAACATTTTTCTTCCAAAATGAAATCGGAAGCCGATCAGCTGACCTGGGATAGAATCAAAGGTGAAAATACCAGTCAGACAGAGGTAACTTCCAATCTGACACTGCCGCAGTGTATGGGAACCAGCCTGCGTACCGTATGGTCAACCATCAGCTGGACTTCTTCCAATCCAGATGTGATCAGCATCCAGAAGCCTTCGATCGATTCTTCGCTCTACGCTGCAACCGGTGTGATCAATCAGCCGGTTGAAGATACGGAAGTTACACTGACCGCTACATTCACGGCAAATAAATCTGTCATGAACGAACAGGTTGAAAAAATATCTGATATTAATACGATCAGCGTACCATTTACCGTAACTGTAAAAGGTAGCGGAAAACCGGCTCCGACTGAAGCTGAACTCAAAGCAATTTTGAATCAATATTATAAGATCACCGATCTTGTTTATTACGGAACAACGACGGTAATTGATCCGGAAGCCTGCACCGGTGACATTCAGCTGCCAAGATATACTCGGATCAAAGATGAGAACGGCGAGAATGTCTTTAATAATAAAGAAATCACCGTAACTTCTGACAACGATGCTGTCAAAATCAACGGTTACAAAGCAAACGTAGATGTATTCCAGCCTCAGGACACCACCGTCAACCTGACCGTTTCCTTTACGCGTGAGGGCGTGACTGTTTCCAGGGTATTCCCGATCACCATCAAAAAGCTGACACAGGAAGACCTGGATAAAGAAGTTGAAATGATGGATTATGCGAAAGCTCATTATTTTGACGGTATCAAAGGAAACAATGTATCTGCAGATAAAATCACTGAAAACCTGCATCCGTTCCAGGAAATGTATTTTGATGCCGATGGAAATGCTGTCTGGGTATACAACATCAGTGATGTTACCGATGCCGGTATCTGTGCAGACGGATATTTCGATGATCCATGGGAAATGGAGGGTGCCGGTTACAACAAATTCCGTTCTTCCAATAATGCCGTAATCCAACATGAAAATCTGGTTGTCATCCGTCCGGAAACTCCAACTGAGATCACGATCACTTCCTGGCTCAGCAGCGAACGTTACGGAAAATACGCATCCAGCCATCCGGGCAACGAAGCTTTACAGAAACTCTACAAACAGGAAGTATCCGTTACTGTTACTGTACAGCCGGACAGCAAGGTTGCTGAACAGCTTCAGACTGCCATTGATCATGCACAGACGCTTCTGGATTCTGTAACCGAAGGAACCGGAGCCGGACAGTATCCGGAAGGAACCAGAGATACACTGCAGACGGCGATCACAGAAGCAAAAGCTCTCCTTGAAAGAGAAGATGCAGCCGAAACAGAAATCGAGCAGAAAGTTACTAAGATCACTGCTCTTATCAGCACCATACAGGATTCTCAGAACGAAACAGAAGCTCTTGTCACCGTAAAGATCAATCAGGAAGCCGGCAAAGGTATGGATGTCAGCAAAATGACCGTTAAGGCTCATACTGCTGCAAACTATGGTTATTCCAAACCGGCTGCTTATAAAAACAAAGTAACTGCACTTGATGTGCTGGTCGCATGGCATGCCGCACAGTACAAAGATGCCTTTAAAGCAAACCCTACCGACTATCTGGCCGTAAACAATGGATTTATCAACAAGATCTATGGCATTGAAACCTACAGCATTGGTATCTGCGTCAACGATCAGATTCCAGGATCTGCCAGTGTAGCAGAAGCAGTTGTATCCAGCGGGGATTCCGTATCTGTATTTATGTATGGTGACCTGAAGCAGTACAAAGATATTTATCTGTATTTTGAAAATGTACCGGAAACCATCCAGGCCGGTGAAAAGCTGGATCTGACCTTATGGGGTATGCACCCGATGGATTACGATGAAAAGGGCAATCTCAAACCGGCATCTGTACAGAAAGGTTATACCGTATCCGCTGTTGATGCAAACGGCAATGCAGTTGTAAGTGCCATAACCGACGAAAACGGAAAAGTATCACTTACTATTCCTTCCGGCGGCACCTACCAGATCACCGTTGTAAAGGCACCAAAGGACAGCACTGAATCTGCTTACATCCTGCCAAAAGATATCGTAATGGCAATCGGAAAAGAAACCGAAAGTGAAACTGAAACAGAATCTGTAAAACACGCACACAGCTTCAGCACATGGAAAACCGTATCGGCTGCTACTGTATTTTCAGCAGAAAAACAGGAAAGAGTATGTGCATGTGGTGAAAAAGAGACCCGTACTGTCGGAACAGCTCTGACTCCGAGCATCAAGGTTAATATGACCTTGATCTCGCTGCAAGTAAAACAGACTACCACAAAATTCAAAGTAAGCGGACTTGCCAATGGAGATTCCATTGTTTCTTACACTTCCAGCAATCCAAAAGTCTTCACTGTTAACAAAAACGGTAAGATCAAAGCCGGAAAGAAAAAAGATCATGCAGTCCTGACCATCACTTTGAAGAGCGGACTGAAAAAGACTGTCAAAGTCAATGTTCAGAAAACTGCCGTAAAGACGAAAAAGATACAGGGGCTGTCAAAAACACTGACACTGAAGAAAGGCTCCAGCGTAAAACTGAAACCAGTGTTAAAACCACTCACATCTCAACAGAAACTGACTTACACTTCTTCCAATAAGAAAGTAGTGACCGTTTCTTCAAAAGGAGTCGTAAAAGCAAAGAAATCCGGAAAAGTAACGATTACCGTGAAATCCGGAAGTAAGAAAGTTAAGATTAAAGTAACTGTAAAATCAAAAGTTGTGGCGGAGGTTTTAGAATGTGCAAATGAACGAATTCCCCGAAGGCACGCTCTCGCTACCTCACATTGGCAGCGGTACATCAGATAGTACCTACTGGGGAATTGTTCATTTTGCACATTGACAAAGGTTCCTGGCTTGCCAGAGGACACCGAACAGGAAACGCAGCGTGTCAGAGCATTTGTTTTCAAAAATCAGGGCGTTTTTATTATACGAACCTTCCCTTTTTCAATAAATCCTTTCATAATCTATCAAAATGCACAAAAATCCCCCATCTGAACTTATACAAAAAGACGGTTATCTACATAACCTATTTACAGACAAAACGACAAATGCTATAGTGTGTACATAGAAGTTATGTACATAACCTAACGAAATATGACGCAGAACAGACACTTCAAAGGAGGATCACATGAAACAGATTTTGATTGCCACACATGGAAAAATGGCCTCCGGAATCCGTTACACGGCCGAGCTGATCGTCGGTCAGCTGGCAGAGATCACGACGATTGATGCTTATGTAACACCGGAAGACAATGTGGAAGAGCAGTTTAAAGAATTTTTTGAGAAGCATAAAGAAGACCGCATCATCGTGTTTACCGACCTGATGGGAGGAAGCGTAAACCAGAAGCTGATGGAGTACGCAAAGCAGGACAACGTCACACTGGTGACCGGAACAAATCTCCCGGTACTGATGCAGGTCATGCTTGCGGATGATGATGTGAGCGAAGAAGAGATCGAAACTTACATTGAGGAAGCAAGAGGAGAACTTCAGATGGTGCAGATGCATGCAAAACCGAAAAAGGAAGCAGATGCAGCGGCACAGAGTCAGAAGAAAGCGGCTGCGGTTCAGGAGAAAAAAGCCGCACAGCCTGCAAACTATGAAAATTCAACAGCAAAGATTTCCGCACTGCGTGTAGATGACCGTCTGATCCACGGACAGGTGGCGATGACCTGGACCAAACAGTTGCGTGTACAGGGGATCGTGGTGGCAAATGATGATGCGGCAAACGATGACACGCAGAAAATGGCACTGAAAATGGCAGTTCCGGGAGGCATCAAGGCACTGATCAAACCGGTAGATGAAGCCATCCGTGTTCTGAATGATCCGCGTGCATCAAAAATGAGGATCCTCGTTCTGACAAGAACCGTCAAGGATGCACTGAAGATCCGCAGACAGGTAGGTGAGATTGAATTTCTGAACATCGGAAACACCGGAAGATTCGACGGAATCGATGTATCTGAAAAACAGCTGCTTTCCCCGACCATCATGCTGACAGACGAAGAAGTGCAGAACTTAAGAGAACTGGTGGCAATCGATCCAAAGACCTGCATGCAGCAGGTTCCGAATGATGAGCAGAAACTTGTCAAAGATGTGCTGGACAAGTTAAAAGATACCAAGGGATTGTGAGAGTGCAAAGCACGGAACAATCCGTAGGTATCGTAGTTGATGACGTTTGATCCTAAAATCATTGAAAAGGAGAAAGAGATTATGTTAAATGCATTTTTAGTGGCACTGGCCGTATTTATCTGTGTCGGCGGTGCAGAATTGATTGGTTTTACGATGTTAAACCGACCGATCGTCATCGGACCTTTGGTTGGTCTGTTCCTGGGAGATGTAAAAACAGGCGTTATGATCGGTGCTTCACTGGAAGCCGTGTTTATGGGAGTTGTAAATATCGGCGGTGCTTCAGCGGCAGAACCTGGAATTGCAACAGCAGTCGGTACGGCATTTGCAATCATGCTGGGTAAGGGAAGTGAAGTTGCCCTGACACTGGCTTTGCCGATCGGTATTTTGGGACTTCAGATCAAAACATTCCTGTACATCTTTCTGGTTGGTATGTTTGCAAAGAAATTTGACCAGCTGGCAGCAGAAGGAAAAGAAAAACAGATCGTTTTTCTGCACTATGGACTGTGGGCGGTCAACTGGATACTGTATTCCCTGGTTGCATTCCTTGGAATCCTGTTCGGTTCCGATGCAGTCAGTACTCTGATGGATGCAATCCCGGATGTGGTTATGAACGGACTGACTGTCTGCGGCGGGCTTCTTCCGGCAGTCGGCATGGCAATGCTGATGAAAATGCTGTGGGACAAGAAAATCTGTATGTTCTATTTCCTTGGATTTGTCCTTTCTGCATACATGAACCTTCCGCTGATCGCAATCGCAGTGATCGGTGTGATCGTTGCCATCTCGATTGGCATGAACGACTACAAGATCAATCAGCTGTCTATGCAGCGTGTGGCTGCACCGGCAGGTAACCAGTCCAGTGAATTTGATGAAGAAGAGGAGGAATTTTTCTCGTGAGTAATCTGACAAAATCCATTCCGGCAGATGAACGGAAAATGTTAAAAAAGGCATTCTGGCGTTCCTTTACCTTATATGCAGCCGTAAGCCCGGCAAAACAGGGTGCGTCCGGCTTCTGTTACGCACTGATGCCGTTTATCAATAAATTCTACAAAAATGATGAAGAAGGCAAAAAAGAAGCACTGGTAAGAAGTATGTCTTACTTCAATACCACGATCACCTGCTCGACCTTTATCATGGGGCTGGTTGCTTCCATGGAGAAAAAGAACAGCGAGCAGAAAGATTTTGATGCAAATTCCATCAACGCAGTAAAATCCAGTCTGATGGGACCACTGGCAGGTATCGGAGATTCCATTTTCTGGGGCGTTCTTCGCGTGATCGCAGCCGGTATCGCAGTTGGACTTGGTATGACCGGAAATATTCTGGCACCGATCGTATTCTTACTGCTGTTTAACATTCCGTCCCTTCTTGTGAAATATTATGGAACCTTTCTGGGATACAAACTGGGTTCCGAATATATCCAGAAAGTTTATGCAAGCGGTCTGATGAATATTCTTACAAAAGCTGCAAGTACCGTAGGTCTGATCATGGTTGGCGGTATGACAGCGAGCATGGTAACTTTTAATTCTACTTTTGAACTGAGTATGCAGGGAGAATCCATTCTGAATCTGCAGTCTATGCTGGATCAGATTTTCATTGGAATCGTTCCGCTGGGACTGACTCTTTTGTGCTATTACCTTCTGAAAAAGAAGAACGTCAGCATCACCGTACTGATCATCGGTGTCATCGTTCTTGGCATTGTATTGTCGTTACTTGGAATTGCATAAGGGAAAGAGAAGGAGTAAAGAAAAATGAGAGACTGGTGGAAAAATTCTGTTGTATATCAGATTTATCCAAGAAGCTTTAAGGACTCGAACGGAGATGGCTTCGGCGATCTTCGCGGAGTCATCGAAAAGCTGGATTATCTGAAAGAACTGGGAATCGATGTGATCTGGTTAAGCCCGGTATTTGATTCTCCACAGGATGACAACGGATACGATATCCGTGATTATCGCAGCATCTACGAAAAATTCGGAACAAACGAAGATATGGAAGAGCTGATCCGACAGGCACACGAAAGAAAAATCAAAGTTGTGTTGGATCTGGTGGTAAACCATACTTCGGACGAACATGCCTGGTTTGTGGAGAGCCGCAAGTCAAAAGATAACAAATACAGCGATTATTACATATGGAAAGATCCAAAAGCAGACGGCAGCGAGCCGAACAACTGGGGTTCGAGTTTCTGCGGAAGTGCCTGGGAGTACTGTGAAGAACGCGGACAGTATTACCTGCATTTCTACAGCAAAAAACAGCCGGATCTGAACTGGGAAAACGAGACTGTCCGAAAGGAAGTTTATGATCTGATGAAATTCTGGATGGAAAAAGGGGCAGACGGCTGGCGTATGGACGTGATCGCTTCCATTTCAAAAGACCAGAATTTCTCGGACTACGAAGAAACAGAGCCGGGAAGAAAGTATTATACCGGAAAATATCACAGCAACGGGCCAAGACTTCATGAATTTATCCAGGAGATGAATCAGGAAGTCCTCTCAAAATACAACTGCATGACTGTCGGTGAGGCACCTGGTTCTACACCGGAAGTGGCAAGACTTTTCACCGATCCGAAGCGAAAAGAGCTGAATATGATCTTTCAGTTTGAACAAATCCAGTTGGACAAGCAAAAAGGTGGTCAGCGCTGGGATTTAAAAGAACTTGATTTAAGGGAATTAAAAGCGGTTTTTAGCAAATGGCAATATGAGCTGGATGGATGTGGATGGAATAGTCTTTTTTGGAGTAATCACGACTTGCCACGTATTGTTTCACGTTGGGGAAACGATGGAAAATACCGAGAGCTTTCTGCAAAAATGCTAGCAACGCTTCTTCACGGAATGAAAGGAACACCTTATATTTATCAAGGAGAAGAGCTTGGAATGACAAATGTTCCATTCACTGCAATTGAAAATTTTCCGGATATTGAGACACAGAACATCTATAAAGAAAGACTTCGGGCAGGATTTTCAGCAGAAGAAACCATACATGCGATCCGCAAAAAAGCAAGAGATAATGCCAGAACTCCGATGCAGTGGAATGACAAGGAGAATGCAGGATTCACAACAGGTAAACCTTGGCTGAATGTAAACCCGAATTATACAAAGATCAATGCAGAGAGCCAGATCAATGATCCGGATTCTGTAAGAAGCTTCTATAAGAAACTGATTGCTCTGCGTAAGAATCCGGAATACAAAGAGACTGTTGTTTATGGTGCACTGGAATCGGTATGGGAAGATGTTCATAATCTGATGGCATACTATCGTAAAGGGGACAAAACTCTTCTCGTAGTTGGTAACTATCAGAAAGAGCCACAGACAATCGAACTTGCAGGAGAGTGCAAGAAAGTTCTGATCAATAACTATGATGATGTGGCTATGGATGGTAATAAGATTGAGCTGAAGGGTTATCAGTTCCTTGTAATTGAAATGTAAAAAAAGTTATCAGTGAAAATAAAAGTGGAGAGCATGGAGAAATCTGTGCTCTCTGTTTTTTCACCTGTACATCTGAAGTATTTACTGACATAAAACAGTGGTATATATAAAAATAAAAAAGAACGAAAGTCCAGAAGTATAAGTACTTTGGAGTATTCGTTCTTTTTATTTTGGGCTATGTATGGGACTATGATGTAGTGTTGATGAAATCAATTCTGGCTGTCTGGATTCAGGATTTTTACACTGTCACGGACAACGAGTTTGACCGGAAGTGCAATATTGGTAGGTTTGGGAGTCCAGCCATCTATCATCCGGATCAGATATTCCGCAGCCATGGTTCCACGCTGGGAGATATCCTGACGGATCGTTGTCAGCGGTGGACAGGCTACCTGAGCGTAGAGGTTATCGTCAAATCCTGTGATGGAAAGATCTTCAGGAAAACGGATGCCGCGTTCACGAAGATATTTCATCAGAGTGACTGCGTAATAATCTGAGCAGCACATGAATGCGGTAAATTTGTGTGCGACTGCATAAATCTCTTCCATGCTTCCCTGACGTTCATATTTGGAAGGACGGATCACGATCAGATTATCCAGATCCACATCTACGTTGTATTCCTGAAGGGCACGCTGGTGACCGGTGTAGCGGACGTAGTCTACGCCTTCCATATTGTCGGCGAGGAAGGCGATTTTCCGGTGACCGCATTCCAGCAGATATCTGGTCATGAGATAGCCGCCCTGTTCATCATCCAGACCGATGTTTACATATTTGGCAATGTTTTTTGGTGTGTAGCTGTCGATGAGGACTACCGGATTTTTATATTTGCTTTTGATCCGGAGATAGTCATCGTGGAGCATACCGATCAGGATCAGTCCTTCGGTGTTCCAGCTTACCACATTGCGTACGATTTCATTGATATCTTCGGATGTGTAGACCATCATATAGTAGCCGTGTTCACGGATTGCTTTTTCCAGAGCTCCGATCAGTTCTCCGTGAAATGGGTCTGCAAAGATGTTTTCGTATTTGTCTTTGCGGCCTTTGAATACGATACCAATCAGTCTGGAGTGGTTCTGGGCGAGGTTTTTGGCATTCATATTTGGTACATAGTCGTATTCATCCAGAAGTTTCCGGACTTTTTCCGCAGTTTTCTGAGAGACTTCGCTGGTTTTTCCGTTAATGACATTAGATACCGTTGTGGTACTGATTCCCAGCATCTCTGCCATTTCTTTGATTGTAATCATGTAAAAAACACCCCGATACATTTAAAATATTATATGAAATATTTTAGCACATTGATATGTAAAAATGCAAGTTAAATGGGGGAAATGTGTGGAGACATACGGCGCGAATTTATGCGATTAGCATAAATTCTGTGCATCGCGAAGCGTGTTACTGAGAACGGAGTGAACAGTAACGCGCATGAAAGAAACTATTTTTCTGTGCTGGTATTTGGCGGAAAATAAAAATTCCAGAAGTACTAAGATATGGATTGTACTTCTGGAATTTTTGGGATAATTATTTCTGGATTACGATTGCTTCGTAAGGTCTGAGTGTGATTTTGGTGTTTACTGCTGCATCGTTGTAGTTGGAAATCAGGATTTTTCCGTTGGTGAATTCTTCAGGGAGTTCTACTTCACGGGTGTTATCGCTGAAATTGCAGTATACGATCAGTTTGTCATCATCGAGGGTACGGGTGTATGCGTAGATGTCTGGGTCATCGGCAAGGAGCAGATCGTAGGTACCGTAAACGATCAGGTCACTGTTGTGACGAAGGCTGATCAGTTTTTGATAGTATTTGAATACGGAATCTTCACGGTTTACCTGATCTTTGGCATTGATTTTTGTGTAGTTCGGGTTTACCATGATCCATGGCTGGGTAGTAGAGAAACCTGCGTATGTGCTGTCATCCCACTGCATTGGGGTTCTTGCATTATCGCGGCCTTTGTAGCTGATTGCTGCCATCATTTCTTCTTCGGTCTTTTTGCCCTGTTCTGTTAATTCGTGGAAAGCGTTGATGCTTTCGAGATCACGGAAGTTTTCCAGAGTGTTGAACGGACAGTTTGTCATGCCGAGTTCTTCGCCCTGATATACATAAGGAGTTCCCTGCATCATATGAAGGCATGTTGCCAGCATTTTTGCAGAGATTTCTCTGTATTCGTCACTGTCGTTACCGAAACGGGAAACGCTTCTTGGCTGGTCGTGATTCTCCCAGTAGAGGCTGTTCCATGCAACGTCCTGAAGACCTTTCTGCCAGCGGGTAAGGATTTCTTTCATATCGCGAAGATCCATTTTTCTGGTTGTCCATTTGCCGGCTTTTTCGTCGCCGTCAACATCCATATGCTCGAACTGGAATACCATGTTCAGTTCTTTTTCATCGCTTCTTGCATATTTTTTTGCTTCTTCCAGAGTAACACCTGCGCATTCGCCTACTGTTATGGTATCTGCGTTGTTTAATGCTTTCTGACGCATTTCCTGAAGATATTCATGCACATGAGGACCATTTGCAGCGATGTCGAAAGTTGCATATCCGTTAAGACCTAAGGTACCGTCCGGGAGACCTGGTCTTTTGGAGATAAGGCTGATAACATCCATACGGAATCCATCGATGCCTTTGTCAAGCCACCAGTTCATCATGTCAAAAACTTCCTGACGTACAACCGGATTGTCCCAGTTCAGGTCTGGCTGTTTCTTGGAGAACAGGTGCAGGAAGTACATATCTGTTGTCTTATCATATTCCCATGCAGGACCGGAGAAGCAGGAACCCCAGTTGTTCGGAAGGCTTCCGTCTTCTTTTGCAGGACGCCAGATATAGTAGTCTCTGTATGGATTGTCTGTGG
>OGIO01002218.1_pt1 | contig 12371 bp, 16 predicted proteins | sample 1571841 | NCBI WGS metagenome assembly OGIO01 (sample SAMEA2582111, study PRJEB24529) | metagenome | biome: Human gut stool | place: China | collected 2011
ATGAACAATTCCCAAGAAGGCACTTTTACGTGCCCTTCGGGGAATTCGTTCATTTACACATTAAGAAAACCTCCGCCGCAATTTTTTAAATCAAAATCCCTTCGAGATGATCCATCTCATGCTGACAGATCTGTGCCGGCCATCCGCTGAGTTTCATCTTCTGCTTTTTCCAGTCCATATCATAGTACTCTACTTCTATGTTTTCGTATCGTGTTGTTTTTCTCACACCTGTAAGCGAAAGACATCCTTCTTCTGTTTCATATGGAGTATCTTTTCGCAGCATTACCGGATTAAACATCACAATATCAACCAGCCCTATATTTACAATGATCACTCTCTTTTTGATTCCGATCATATTTGCTGCCATTCCCACGCAGCCGGCACGGTTGACTTCCAGTGTATCCTGAAGATCTTTCCCTACAGAAATATCCGACTTTGTTGCCGGCTCGGATTTCTGTCCCAGAAAGAAAATATCTTTTACGATTGTTCTGACCATTTTTTATCCATCCTTTTTCGTAATAACCGCTTATAATATTCTTTTACTGTTATATACAAAAAATCCGGCTAAGTTCTTTCGTTAAACTCTTTTCTCAACCGGATTTTTTCACGTGAACCATGTTTTTACAGTCCATTTTTATACATATCATTGAGCACTGCCTGTGCGTGCTCCAGTTCCTTCTTTTGTATAATTGCTTCCCGGTCACTCAGGATTGCCAGCATTTCATCTACTAAATCTTCAATCCTTGGATTTGTCACGCGGTACAGATAACCTAACATCCTGGTCGCCGTATAGTCTGTGTTCATATTTTTGTAGGCTATCTCCGCACAAAGTTCTTTGGGGTAACCTTTGCTTAATAATACTTTGTAAAGCTGTTTCGTCTGCTCCGATGCCCTACCGAGATATGTTTCCAGTTCTTTTTTCAGATACTCGTATCTCTGCCTTTTCTCTTCTTTCTGGAAATGTACCTCGCGGAACTGCTCCGGATTCTCTCTGTAATCAAGAATTTCATCGCCAAACTGTTCGCTTGTCAGATCAAAGCAACAATCCCCCACCACATTATAACAATGATAATTTCCGCCCGGTCTGAGAATCCCATACACTTTTCCGCCGAAAATATCCTGTGCCAGAAATGCTGTAATAGAACATTGTCCTAATGTTTGATTCTCTTTGCTCCATCTTTCCCTCATTCTCGGTGCACAGGTATCCGCACACCAAATTTCTGATAATATATCATATAATTCTTTTGGATTTTTTATTTTTTCATATGTTTTTGAAGCTGCCGGAACATTCGCCTGTTCCCATCCGTAAAATTTATATTCTTTCATAATCTATATCTCTTCTTTCTTCTCCGATTTTTGAATATTTGTGCAACATCTTTTAAAAATCATATCTCACTACTGCACAGTTTTTCACTCCAAAAGCTGCGTATTTTTCATTTGTCATATCGTAAAAGTACGACTGCACAAATGCTACTGATTTTTTAGTTCTATATATAGGAGTTAAACGATGTCGTGGTCAAAAGCCCCCAACTATGATGCCCGCAAAGGTGAAGGTATCTGTCTTCTATTTCCCAATGCTTTTCTCAAGATTCGATACACGATCCCCAACTCTGCCAGATATAAAAGATTATTTTCAATAGTTCCTGTAAAAAACGGAAGGTTATTTCCCCAGAAATAATTTCCTTCCGGAAAGGCCATTTCCGCCACAAAATAGGTTCCTGCGAGAGCAAAATGTACAAAAGCAGTAATAGAAATCACTTCATCACAGACATTTCCTTTTTTATTTGCATATCTCCATGCTCTCCAGATAAACCAGAGGATGCTCAAAACTGCTGCCACAACCAGGCAGTATCCGATCAGTCCGAATTTTTCCCAGATCAGGATATTCGGCAGTGAACCACGCTCTGCCATCCACTTCAGGAAATAGCTTCCGTTTGCTTTGTTGTATTTCAGGATTGCCAGTTCATGATGGAAACTGAACACAAAACCTGCCGTAGCAAAGAGCACCGCCCGGACTTTCCGTACCAGAGGAGCCGTATAAACGGTTAATGCAAAAACGGTCACTGTTATACACACAACTCTTACCATAAATCCGGAAAAAAGATAGGAAAACATCATTACCAGGACTGTAGTTCCGGAAATGATGCACAGAAAATGTTTCACGTGAAACTCTTCATCCTGTTTTATTGCATTCTTTTTTTTCATTCTTCTCGCTCTTCTTCCGGTTAAACTTTTTTCCCTCTCTTTCTCTTCCCTTTCTTTTCGAAACAGTACCCGGTTTCTTCTTTCAAATGCAGCCAGTAAAAATGCTGTCAGAAGCATCAGCACAAGTTCAACCGTGGTTTCTGCACTGTGGTCATTCAGAAACAGGTTTCTCAATGTTGCCTCGAATTCTTTTTCGATCATTGGTTTTCTCTGAAAAAGATGTACCACAGAAAAAACAAGATATAACGGCAATGCACACCTGAAAAGAATCCGGTAACCAACGATTCCAATGACCAGTGCCACAATCAGACCAATGATTACTGATATTCCCCACCACACTTCTTTTCCATCAAAGCTTTTGTTGTCATATCTCCAGAATGTAGCATAGCCAACCATGATCAGCGTTGCAATACATAACAGTAAATCCTGTCTTCTCCATACTCTTTTGCAAAACTGTTTTATTTTTCTGTAAACCCATACAAAAAACCATTTAATGATCAGAAAAATTTTCTTTATACTATTTATCACGACTCTTACCTTTCTGCATCTTTTGTCTTGCCATTCTTTCATATTTTGAAAAAGGGGGGGAGTTTTCTGCGACTTTTCTGTTATTTTGTCTTCTGTAAGTGTATCACAAAATCTGCTATTTTAAAATCATAGCTTCCTTTTTCCTGTTTCTTGTATACCGCACTTGTCGAAAAATATCTCGACTTTGACACCGCCGGAAGCCTGACACTCCCTGTCGCCGGGACATACCCCAGCTTATCCATGATAAACTTGGCGATCCTTCCGACATTCTGACGATATAGTGCATTTGGATTATTTTTCGTTGCTGTCACCGGGAAACTAGAATTTTCATCAAATTTCTCTTCCAGCTCCCGTGCAATTAAGGTAAGCACCGGCAGTCCCATGTCCGATGCAAGTTTCATTCTGTAGATCATATCCGCCCGGAACATATAATCTGCGATCTGCTGGATTCCTTTCTTTTCTCCGTTTTTATCGAGCATGTGTGTTTTGAATAAAAATTCATCTTTCATTTCCATATGCAGCCTTCTTTCATTTGATTTTTTCATCCGATTCATTTTACTTTACATATACATCCAGTTGATTTAATCAATATATCATATATGCTTGATAACTTCAAGTGTATGCCTGTTCCCGTGAAACAAAAGATCCGCAAAAAATCAACTGCCTGGGGAGGCGTTGCAAATGTAACGGTCAGCGGCAACGCATAAACTTTGGCTCAAAAGGAGCCTGAAGCAAGTAGCTTCAGGCTCCCCTATATCATATTTCAAATTCAGTTCAAGTCGAACGCATGTGAGACTTGGCACGCGATTCTGGTCAGTTTTGCTGACATTTACCCAACAGAATCGCTGTGTATCCTCGCAAATCCCGATTTTTCAATACTTTAGATAGAATATCCCATATCGTAGGCTTTTTGGAAAACACTTTGATTCTTGACCAATCCAGCATCCAGCACGTTTACTGCATATATCTTTCCTGCAATTTTGTATTCTTCCAGATGCTCTACAAAACCATTCAGATCACCAAGGGATCTTTCAATAATGTCCTCACCCAGACCAGCCGATATAATATAGTAAGCGTAAAACACATTCTCATGTAAACAACAAACAATCACTTCCAAAGAGAAACAACATTTAAAATTCCCAATATACACCAGCTTTACGGCAGTATCTCAAGCCAGTATCCATCTGGATCTACAATGAAATAGATTCCCATTGCTTCATTTTCGAAACAAATGCATCCCATCTCTTCATGCTTCTTATGCGCTGCCTCGTAATCCTCTGCCTGGAATGCCAAGTGGAATTCGCATTCACCCAGATTATATGGCTGTGGATGATCTTTAAGCCAAGTAAGTTCCAACTCAAAATCACTTACATCATTGCTCAAATACACAATGATAAAATCATCGGTAGTCTTTCTTCTCACTTCGTGCAGATCAAGGGCCTCGTTGTAAAATTTAATAGATCGGTCCAGGTCTGATACATTGTAGTTTTCGTGAATCATCTTAAACTTCATAATTCTTCTCCTTTTGCACATTCTGTGTTTTTAATACGTGATTTATATTGCGGATATTCCGTAATAAACCGCTTAATTACATTGGCATCATTCCAGTAATGCATTGGAAAAATGACATTGCAATCTACATTTTTAAGGAAATACAGTATCCCGTCGGCATAGTGATTTCCCTGTCTCGGATCTAAGGGGACAAATGCAGCATCAAAATGCATACCCTTGATTTTCCTGATCTCCGCACGATATGCTGAAGTAAGTCTCTGGTTATCAGCTTTTGGCTCACCATCCCAATACCAGTCATTTAAGTCACCGGCATGATAAATGATGCCTTCCTTTGTTTTGACAATAAATGCTACACCACTATCGTTAGATAGCAATGTATCGACTTGAGTGCCATTATCCAGATTATAAGTCTGATCATGATAAACATATGTGATCTTCATATCTGGCAAATGTTCTCTTTTGCGTATATCTTTCGCCAAAATTGCCTGATATGTCATGCTCATATCATCAAGGATCTCAAAAATCACAGGATTAAAATGATCCTTATGAAAATGACTGCAAAAAACAATTACTTCTTTTTTCTTGTCAAGAAGTGGTAATTCACCCTTATAATAGTCAAAAATATAGTAGCAGTCTTTAGTTTCAATTAAAAATCCACTGTGGTTAATGTAAGTAATTTTCATCATATCACGTTTATAAAATAACTCCTTTTTCCCTATAAGCTTACAGACGAATACCTGGCGTTCATCCACGACCCAGAAGATGTCTAATATTCTTTTGCAACTTCCTCTGTTATCTCATATATCTCTTTGAATCTTTCTAGGTCCTCCGGCAATCTGATCAGCATGATTTCTTCGATTTTTCCGGTCCGTATGTCTTTGAACCCTGCTACTCTTTCTCCGGTACAAATACTTGCACAAATAACTGGTTTCATATATTCTCGGTCATATGTTTTTTTCATGATTTTCTTTTTGAATAATCCCATTCCATAATTGTTCCATCAATATGCCATCCATTGTAATCAATATTATAATGTGGCGTCAGGAATGAAAATTCTTTGCTCAGTCATCCGATATAACTGCCGTTTTTATAAATCCCTAGTTATCAAGTTAATCCACATTGAGAAAATGGTACATCAGTACGGCTACTTCCTGTGGTGTTTTGTTGATTGGCTCTGTAATCCACTGTCTTAGGATATAATAAATACCACCTGCATAATAAAAAGTACCAAGTCTCATCGTATTATCATCAACATCAGTAAAATATCCTTTATTTATCAGATTCGGATACTGCTCATTAAATCTCTCATTTAAAAACAATACAAAATCATCATCTGTCCTGTACCGAAAAAGAATTTTTAATATATCAGAATGCTCGTAAAAGTAGCAGCATGCAAGTTCCAGCCATTTCCTCGTGTCACCCTTAGATGCAGCTTTTTCCGCAAAAGCCTCTTTGTCAATGCAATTCTCTGATCATCCTTCATTACTACATCCCTCTTAATCCTTTTTTGATTTTTCATGCGACAAAACAAATGTAACTGTTCTATATCTTCCAAAACGGTCGAAACTGGTGTTTGTATGTGCGACATTTGTATATTACAATACTAACTGTAGTATATATTGTCAAGTATTTACCACACATGAATTGTCGAATGGAGGACACTCTCGATGGAACTATTATTAAAAATATTCATATGTTTTCTTGCTGGAGCCGGAGCAGGCATCGGAACCGGATTTGCTGGTATGAGTGCAGCTGCAGTTATTGGGCCTATGCTGGCTTCTTTCTTAGGTGTCTCAGCATAATGGTGCATGTTTTACAGTAAAAAGAAATTATTTTTTGAAAATTTTGTATTTTTCCTGCTTCACAAGAAGTTCCTCTGAGAGTGAATCTCTTGAAGTAATCCAGTAACGTAAAATCTGGATAATACCACCTGAATAGTAAGCAGCTGCAACCTGTGGCACAATATCTTTCCGGAGTTTTACCGTATCTATTCTGTGTAGTTCCTCCAAAAAGAAAATTTGGATTTCCTCTGCAAGAATATCAAGCAAACTTCTTTGCGGCGGAGCTTCTGTTAGAAGATGAGGAAGTTCTGGAATGCCTTTCGGAACACACATTTTTTGAAACGGCTAAAATGCTCTATGTACCGGCAGCATTATTAGATTACAAATTCAGCCTGCTCCATGAAAAAGGGGAGTTTGCAAATTCGATGTATATTCGTAAAACAGATTTCCTGAAGGGAGATCTTCACGCCTACGATAATGACATTGGCTATGGCGATATATGAATATCTATTTTTATATCTTTACAAAAAAGTCCACCAGTACGATGTGCAGTGCATCATGACTGGTGGACTTTTTAGTTATCATCAAGAAATTGTTCGGATCAAGCAAAAATATCATGTCCGCCAACAGGCAGAAGCACAAGGTGCTTATTTCAGATATTCCTCAAAGAACGCTTTCAGCTTTTCAAACGGGATCACGTCCATCCGATCATAAAGGTCGGTGTGGTTTGCACCGGGGATAATGAGCAATTCCTTGTTATCGCCGGTCAGCTTGTTGTACGCCGTCTCACTGAAATAACGGGAGTGTGCTTTCTCTCCGTGTACCAGCAGCACGGCAGAGCGAATCTCGCTGCTGTACTGCAAGATCGACATATTCAGGAACGACAGCGAGGAGGTCACATTCCAGCCGTTATTGGAGTTCAAGCTACGGAGGTGATAGCCTCGGGGCGTCTTATAGTAGGCGTAATAGTCCTTTACAAACTGCGGTGCGTCCTCCGGCAGCGGATCAACCACGCCGCCCGCCAGCGCATAGCTGCCGTTTTTATAGTCCTCGGTGCGCTGTGCATTCATTGCTTTTCGCTTCTCAAAGCGTGCCTGTTCAGAATCCTCGCTGTCAAAGTAGCTGTTGGCAGTCACACGAGTCATGTCGTACATGGTCATAGCGGCGGTAGCTTTGATGCGGGTGTCAATGGCTGCGGCATTGATCGCCATACCGCCCCAACCGCAGATACCGATGATACCGATACGCTCGGAGTCCACATTCTCCTGCACGGAGAGGAAGTCAACCGCTGTGCAGAAATCCTCGGTGTTGATGTCCGGCGAAGCGACATAGCGGGGTGTACCACCGCTCTCACCGGTGTAGGACGGGTCGAAGGCAATCGTCAAGAAGCCAAGCTCCGCCATTTTCTGTGCATACAGACCGGAGGACTGCTCCTTTACCGCACCGAACGGACCGCTGACAGCAATGGCGGGCAGCTTGCCCTCTACACTCTTTGGCATATACATATCCGCCGCCAATGTGATGCCATAACGGTTGTGAAAGGTTACTTTCTTGTGATCCACCTTGCCACTTTTCGGGAACACCTTATCCCATTCCTGTGTTAAATTTAGTTTTTCCATATTCAGACCTCCTTGCCTGTTGCCTTAAAATATACTGTGTTGTCCACGGCTTCCAACCATTCATTGGAGGTTTCGTCCCCCGGAACCTCTACCGCCAGATGAGAGAACCAGCTGTCCGGTGCAGCACCGTGCCAGTGCTTGACCCCGGTCGGAATGTTTACCACATCGCCGGTGTGCAGCTCCTGTGCCGGTTTGCCCCATTCCTGATAGTAACCTCGACCGGCCACACAAACGAGGATCTGTCCGCCGCCGTTTTTGGCGTGATGAATGTGCCAGTTGTTGCGGCATCCGGGTTCAAAGGTCACATTATAAATGCCGACCTGCTGCGTAGAAAGAGGTGCGAGATAGCTTTGTCCGATAAAGTATTTTGCAAAGGCGTCATTGGGTGTGCCGATGGGAAAGACCATTTCATTCTGATGTTCGGCTTTTGCGTCGGCGGCATCGTCCTCTGCCCATACCTCCTTTGCCATACGGAAGGCCGCCCACGCCTTGGACCAGCCCGCATAAAATGCCGCATGGGTCAAGATCTCCGCTATTTCCGTTTTGGTCACGCCATTGTTCTTTGCAGTTGTCAGATGGTACCGAAAAGACGAATCCGTCAGTCCCTGCGCCATCAGCACCACCACAGTTACAATGCTGCGTTCCCGCAGGGAAAGCTTGTCTTCTCGGCTCCACACCTGCCCGAACAGCACATCATCATTCAATTCCGCAAATTTAGGAGCAAATTCCCCCAAAGCCTCTCTGCCTGCCGTTTGTTTAACTGCCATGGCTCACACCTCCTTGCCCATCTGATAGGCTTGCTCCAGCACAATATGACCTGCGATCTCTCCCACGCCGTTTACGCCGCCTGCAAATACTGTGCCAGCCAGCGCACAGCGAGGGAAGCAGTCTACCCAACCCTGCACAGCTTTCTCTGTGCCCGCAAAGGTTTTCGGTGCGTCCTCTGCCGCCGTTGCAAGCAGATAGGCTTTCGTAAAGGCGTAGTCCGTATCGAACAATGGGTTAGCACGATCCAGCATAGTCTTGAGCTGACCGCTGACGCAGTAATAGTAGACGGGTGTTGCGAACACCAGCACATCCACATCATGCATTTTGGCGGCAATTTCCACTGCATCGTCCTGGATGACGCAGTGCCCCAACTTCAGGCAGGCAAGACAGCCCTTGCAGAAGCCAACCTGCTTTTCTCGCAGATACACAGTTTCTACCTGATGGCCCGCCTCCCGTGCACCCTTTGCAAACGCTGCCGCCAGCGTTTCGGAGTTGCCGCCCTTACGGGGACTTGAGGAAATGATTAGTACCTTTTTATTCATCGTAGAACACTCCTTGCATTTTTATATTCTTTGTGTTATTCTCATAGTAATACCTAAACCTAACTTTAGGTCAAGATGTTTTTTGAAATTTTTTTGGAGGGAAATTTATGTATTCAATTGGACAGGTGGCAGAGATGTTCGGATTGCCCATCTCTACGCTGCGCTATTATGATAAACAGGGACTTTTTCCGAATATGGAACGGGTATCCGGCATCCGCAAGTTTAGTGAGGCGGAGATTGAAGCACTCCGGGTCATTGAATGTCTGAAAAAGGCTGGCATGGAGATCAAGGACATTCGGCAGTTCATGGATTGGTGCGTGGAAGGACCGGCCACCTACCCGCAGCGAAAGGCAATGTTTGAGGTGCAGCGGGTGCACATGGAGGCAGAGCTTGAGCAGATGAACCGGACGCTGGATATGCTGAAATTCAAATGCTGGTACTATGAGCAGGCAATCAAAGACGGCAGTGAGGACAGACTAAAGTCACTGATTCCTGACCGCTTGCCGGAGGAAATCCAAAAAGCATATGAAAATGCACATCGCTAAATTCGATGATTTCAACTGGCTGTACGTACCCAGTGCTACCAAAGTCCAAAAAGAGTCACAAGACGACACTTTCGTATTCATAACACGAACGGGAATAGAAAATCAAAAAGCGATCATTCTTCATGATGACTATACAACGATAGCTCCTTATATTTTCGGAAATCGGAAAATAAAACTTGTTCCGATACCTTCGATACTTTCGACGTGAATGCTTCCATTGTGAAGATTTACAATCCAACGCACCATAGAAAGGCCGAGTCCGGTACCGCCATTTTCTCTGGAACGGCTTTTGTCTATGCGATAGAAACGCTCCCAGATTCTGTCCAGGTGTTCCTCACTTATTCCAATACCATCATCTTTCACTTCACCGACAATCTGGTCATTTTCGACCTTCAGGATAACATGAATATGTCCATTTGTTTTTCCGTAATTGATGGCATTGGTTATTAAATTCATCATCATACGCAAAATCAATGTCTGGTCGCCGTTCATAAATAAGTCGTCCTGCTTTTGCAGGATGATCTCAATATTTTTTTCCTGTGCTTTTGTCTGCAGTTCTTCTATTACAAGTTCGCTTAATAATCCAAAATCCAGTTTTTCCATCAGATACTGCTCATCCTGTTCGTTTCTGGCGATCATTAACATTTCGCTTGTCAGCTTTGACATTCGTTTTGCCTGCCTTAAGATGGCTGCAATCTCTTCCTTATCTTCCGCAGATAAGTTTTCATTTTCCAATAAGTACTCACACTGGGAAATGATAACAGCAACGGGAGTCCGCAGTTCATGGGATACGTCTGATGTGAATTGACGCTCTTTCTCAAATGAAAGTTCCAATCGCTCGAACATTCCGTTAAATTTTTCCGACAATTCGTATAATTCATCTTTTGCTTTTGGCAGAGACAATCGTTTGGAAAGATCTTTTCCATTGCTGATGTTTTCAACTTCATCGCAGATAAGATCCACCTGTCTCAATGCCCGCTTGATCATAAAATATCCGATGGCTCCGATCAGAATAATGAGTAATGGGAATACAATCAACAGCATTTTCTCGGATGTCTGCATGAAAAGTTCTATAGAATGTACGGAGGTAATTCCTCGTACCCACATTTCCTCATCATCACCGTAAGTGTAAACGCTGTCATATATCATCCATTTTCGATTTGATCCGGTTATCATTCGCGGTGTATTCGACTTGAGGATAGTTTCTTCTGGAAATTGGGTTGGAATCGTTCCATAAAGTAAGCGTCCATTTTTGTCATAAATACAAAACATAATACCGTCATCGTAAAATTCGGTATCGCCGTCAAGATAAAAGGAATCATCCTGAAAATTAATATTTGAAGAGAAACCAGTCACTGCGGCAATGATTTCTTCTTCTGTCGCAGAAATTCCAACCTTATCCACAAAAAGAAGGACGAGAACTAAAATAGTCCCAAGAACTACGGCAATGATTCCGGTGTACCATAGCGTAATTTTTTTCTTGATCGTCAGCTGTTTCATTCGTTTTCCCTCATTACATATCCGACACCGCGAACAGTATGGATGAGTTTTTGTTCATATTGTGCATCGATTTTTTTTCGCAAATAGCGAATGTATACGTCGATCACATTGGAACCACCTTCAAAATCAAAGTCCCACGCATTCTGTTCAATCTGCTGTCTTGTCATTACGATATTTTTGTTGCGCATAAGACATTCCAGAACCATAAATTCTTTTGCAGAAAGATCAATTTCATTTCCGGCTCTTGTGACCTTTCTTGTGTCACGATCCAGAATAAGATCTGCTATTTTTAGTTGATTGGATGCAAATTGTGGCTTTCTACGCATCATGACACGGATTCTTGCAAGCAGTTCTTCAAATGCAAATGGTTTGATCAGGTAATCATCGGCACCAAGATCCAGTCCTTTGACACGGTCTTCAATGCTGTCTTTTGCTGTCAGTAACAGAACCGGTGTATCATCTTCTCGTTGCCTTAATTCTCTTAAGATTTCATATCCGTCCTTTCCCGGCAACATGATATCAAGAATAATACCATCGTAGGAAGTCATATCGATATAATCCATCGCTTCCAGACCATCCCCACAGGCATCTACACTGTAATGTTCCTTGACAAGCCTTTTTTTGACAATGTTTCTTAAATCATTCTCGTCTTCTACAATCAGTAATCTCATAATGTAATTATTATAATACCAATCATTTTCGTGTGCTAGAGTCCTTTTTTTCATTTTTTGAAATTACTATTTGTTTTAATCTTTTTTTAATCTTCCCCCTATATGATACATATAACAGCAAAAACCAAACACCCAAGAGCCGAAAGGAGAACACGTTATGAAAAAAATATTAGTAGTTTTATTATCTCTCACATTAATATTTGCTTTTACAGGATGCACTTCATCCAATAATGGAGCAGCAGAAGATATAGAAATTAAGACACAGGAAGTTGTAACATCAAATACAGATGACAATGATGATAATATCAGTAACACAGAAAACGCAGTAGAGAATGCGAACGAAAAGGATTATGATTTCTCTTCTTATGAAAACGATATCCGTAATATAACAAAAAGTGTAAACAATGCAAAAACATCTACAAATGCATCTGAGAATCACGAACAATTCTACGCTTTGAAAAAACAGGTAGACGCAGTTGATGACGAACTGGATAAACTTGATGATGAATTTGAGTATGCTTACCAGATGAAAGAGATTAGCTTCGAGATATACAAAGCGAGAGAACGTGCGATTGAAAAACTGGAAGATGAACTGGAATTAGCAGAAGAAGCGTTGGAAAACAAATACGGCATTGATGATTAACTGAGGGTGTAAAAATTCTTGTGTCTATGGAAAGCAAATCTTTCTGATAAGAAATAG
>OGIO01002225.1_pt1 | contig 12341 bp, 11 predicted proteins | sample 1571841 | NCBI WGS metagenome assembly OGIO01 (sample SAMEA2582111, study PRJEB24529) | metagenome | biome: Human gut stool | place: China | collected 2011
ATTTACATTTTTACTTGCCGATACCATCGGAAGAACCATTGCTGCTCCGTATGAAGTGTCCGCATCGATCATCATGAGTGTGGTCGGAGGACCATTCTTCATCATTCTGTTAAGGAGGTCTAAGAAGTATGCAAAGTAAAGAAAAGAATATGGATTTGACTTCTACAGAGAATGAAGCAGCAAAGAAAGCGAAAAAAGCGGATAAGTGGGCAGACAAGCCTGCGATGGAAGTCAGAGACCTGCACTTTGCCTATGGCAAAAATAAAGTGTTAAAAGGTGTATCCTTAAAGATCGAGGAAGGCAAGATCACAACCATCATGGGAGCGAACGGATGTGGAAAATCCACCCTGTTCTCCCTGATGACGAAGAACTTATATCCGGGGAAAGGAAATATCTTCCTCAAGGGAAAGAATATCCAGAACCTGAACTTAAAAGAATTTGCCAGAAAGGTAGCCATCGTCCAGCAGTATAACAGTGCATCGGACGATATCACTGTTGAGAATCTGGTAGCATTCGGAAGAACCCCTCATAAAAAGATGATGCAGGGGGACAGTGCCGAAGATGAGCGTATGATTGAATGGGCACTGGAAGTCACGAACCTGATGGAGTACCGGGACAGGGAAGTATCAAGGCTTTCCGGTGGACAGCGCCAGAGAGTATGGATCGCCATGGCACTTTGTCAGGGGACAAAGACGCTGTTCCTTGATGAGCCGACCACCTATCTGGATATCCGGTATCAGATCGAGATTCTGCAGCTTGTAAAAAAACTCAATCAGGAATTTGGCATTACCATTATTATGGTACTGCATGACATCAATCAGGCAATCACTTATTCAGACAACATAATCGGAATGAAAGACGGAGTGGTACTGGTGGAAGGTGATCCGGAGGAAGTAATCACCGAAGAAAGCATCCGGGAGCTGTATGGTATCGAGCTTGGTGTGACGAGAGTAGACGGACGGAAGTTTGTGCTGGCGGTGTAGGAAAATAGAATCAGAATCACAAATAAAAAAGGGAGAGAACTCCCACAGGAGAAAAGAAAGAAGATGAAAAATCCATTAAAAATAGTCTGGATCGTGCTTGGATTTCTTTGTCTGGGACTTGGTACGATAGGAATTGTACTTCCTATCCTGCCAACCGTTCCGTTTTACATGGCAACGCTGTTCTGCTTTGCCAAGAGTTCAAAGAAACTGCATGATTGGTTCATAGGAACGAATTTATATAAGAAACATCTGGACAGCTTCGTCCAGAAAAGAGCCATGACGATAGTAACAAAGTGCAAGATTATCGGAATGGTAACAGTAGTCATGGTAATCGGATTTATCTGTATGAAGAATGTGCCGGTTGGAAGAATCTGTATCGCAGTGGTGTGGGTGTGCCACATCCTGTATTTCTTCTTGAGGGTAAAGACAGTAAAAACGGGAGAAATGGAAGTGGAATAGACAGTTTTGATATGAATAAAAAGAATAAAGTAGAAAAAAAGCGGCAGAAAGAACAGTATGTCGTGGAAGAGATGATCCGGCTGTACTGCCGGAAGAATCATAAGGAATATGACAAAAAGACAGGAAAGATGTGTCCTTCCTGTCAGGAACTTTCAGATTATGCCAGACTCAGAAGCCAGAAATGTCCATTTATGGAAGAGAAAACATTCTGTGCGAACTGTAAGGTGCATTGCTACAAGCCGGAGATGAGGGAGAAGATTCGGAAGGTTATGCGGTTTTCCGGACCGAGGATGCTTCTGTATCATCCGGTGCTGGCGGTGTGGCATTTGATATGCAGTAAAAAAGAATCGAAGAAATAAACAAAAGGATAAGATTTTTATGATTAAAACAAGACTGGTGGGACTTTTATCCCACGCAAAAAAGTACATTGTCTACACCATCCTGTGGCAGTGGGCGGCATTGCTCTCGCAGGTACTGGCAGTATTTACGATTGCTGAACTGTTGGAGCGCGTGGTCTATCGTGCGGTGACAGTGCCGGTGATTGAGAGGACAATCCTGCTCCTCGTTCTGGTGGTGATCATACGATTTGTATGTGAACGGATGGGGGCAAGGTCTTCGTATCTTGCATGTGTAGATGTAAAGAGAATTTTAAGAGAAAAGATTTATGACAAGATGTTGAAACTGGGGGCATCCTACAGTGAGCAGGTGTCTTCTTCTGAGGTGGTACAGGTTTCGACAGAAGGTGTCGAGCAGTTGGAAACGTATTTTGGAAAATACCTTCCGCAGTTGTTCTACAGCCTGATCGCACCACTGACCTTATTTCTCATTCTTTGCAGAGTGAGTGTAAAGGCAAGTGAGATCCTGTTGATCTGTGTGCCACTGATCCCGATCTCGATCGTTGTGGTGCAGAAGATCGCAAAGAAACTTTTGAACAAATATTGGAGTATCTATACCGGACTGGGTGATTCGTTCCTTGAAAATCTGCAGGGACTGACGACACTGAAGATCTATCAGGCAGATCAGCAGAAAGCGGACGAGATGGATGTGGAATCCCAGAACTTCCGAAGGATCACCATGAAGGTACTGACCATGCAGCTCAATTCCACAAGTGTGATGGACATTGTGGCGTATGGTGGTGCGGCGATTGGTATGGCAGTAGCGGTATCTGAGTTTTTAAAAGGAAATATTTCAGTAAGCGGAACGCTTTGCATCGTCCTGCTTGCCAGCGAGTTTTTCCTGCCGCTTCGTCTGCTCGGTTCCTTTTTCCATATCGCAATGAATGGAATGGCAGCAAGTGACAAGATCTTTAAGATCTTGGATCTGCCGGAACCACAGGCGGGAGAAAAATGTCTGCCGGATGGCGCATTGGATGTGTCTTTGAAGGATGTTCATTTTTCTTACGAAGCGGACCGGGAGATTTTAAAAGGCATCAACTTAAATCTCCCGGCAGGAAGTTTTGTATCACTGGTTGGTGAATCCGGATGTGGTAAGAGTACGATTGCAGGAATCCTTGCAGCAAAGAACCGGGAATACAGCGGAGAGATCACCATCGGTGGTGTACCGCTGAATGAAGTGAATGAAACAAATCTGATGCAGAGGGTTGTTTTGGTCCGCCATAACAGTTATCTGTTCAAAGGCACAGTAGAAGAAAACCTGAAGATGGCAAAACCGGATGCGACGAAAGAAGAGATGGAAGCAGTTCTTCAGAAAGTAAATCTCTTAGGATTCTTACAGACGCAGGATGGATTGCAGACACGGTTATTAGAAAAAGCAAGTAACCTGTCCGGCGGTCAGTGCCAGAGACTGGTGATTGCCAGAGCATTGCTTCGGACAGACAGTGCAGTTTATATTTTCGATGAAGCGGCATCCAATATCGATGTGGAAAGTGAAGAACTGATCATGAATGTGGTTCATGAACTGGCAAAGACAAAGACGGTGCTTCTGATTTCTCACAGACTGGCAAATGTTGTGAAGTCCGACAAGATTTATTTCTTAAAAGACGGGGAAATCAGGGAAAGTGGAAAACATGACGAACTGATGAGCCAGAATGGTGCATACAGACATCTATATGAAAGCCAGATGGCTCTGGAAAACTATGGAAAAGGGGGAGTGGCATAATGAGTGAACATACAAATACAACAAAACGCAGAAGTGCCATTCAGATCATGGGAAGCCTGATCGGGTTAGTAAAACCCCTGCTCCATATCATGCTGGCAGCAATTATCCTTGGAACATTGGGTTACTTGTGTGCGATCTTCCTGACAATACTGGCAGGACAGGTCATCATGCATGGACTTCTGACAGGGATAGCAGGAATGATCGTTCCGGTAGAGAAGATGTGGTTAGTATTTACCCCGGTAAAGACGATTATCACAGTCATGATCGTAATCGCAGTGCTCCGGGGAATCCTGCATTATGTGGAACAGTATTGTAACCATTTTATCGCTTTTAAACTGTTGGCGATCATTCGTCATAAAGTGTTTGCTTCCTTAAGAAAGCTCTGCCCGGCGAAACTGGAAGGCAGAGACAAGGGAAATCTGATCTCGATCATCACAACAGATATCGAGCTTCTGGAAGTGTTCTATGCACATACCATTTCCCCGATTGCGATTGCAACACTGACCTCGATTATTATGGTAATCTTTATCGGAAGGTATCACTGGTTAGCAGGATTGCTTGCACTGGCAGCTTATCTGATTGTCGGTGTAGCCATCCCGATGTGGAATGGAAAACGTGGCAGCCAGAGGGGAATGGAGTTTAGAACAAGCTTCGGAGAACTGAACAGTTTTGTTCTGGATTCTTTACGTGGATTAGATGAAACCATCCAGTACGGACAGGGTGAAAAGAGAAAAGAGCAGATGACAGGGCAATCCAAAAAACTTGCCGGAATGCAGGAATCATTAAGCAAAATGGAAGGCTCACAGCGTTCATTTACGAACATGGTCATCCTGCTTGCATCCTTTGGAATGCTGGCACTGACGATCTGGCTCTATGCAAAGGGCGAGATGGGATTTGAAGGAATCTTAACCTGTACAATCGCAATAATGGGTTCTTTCGGCCCGGTAGTAGCATTGTCAAGCCTTTCCAACAACCTGAACCAGACACTGGCAAGTGGTGAGCGTGTTCTTTCTTTATTAGAAGAGACACCACTTGTGGAAGAGATACCGGGGGATGTGGATACAGAAGAAAGTACAGATCATACCTTTACAGGGGCAAAAGCAGAGAATGTAACTTTTGCCTATAAAGTGGAAGGTTTGGAAGGAGACGGAGAGACCGGTCTGGATTGCAAGGTGAGTGAAACAAAGACAGATACGATTCTGGATCATTATTCCCTTACCTTACAGCCGGGACAGATCACAGGCATACATGGGGCAAGTGGTTCCGGCAAGTCCACACTTCTGAAACTGCTGATGCGTTTCTGGGATGTGCAGGAAGGAAGTGTGTCGGTAGATGGTGCGGATGTCAGAGAGATCCCGACAAAGCATCTAAGGGATATGGAGTCTTACGTGACGCAGGAAACACACCTGTTCCATGACAGTATTGCCAATAATATCGCCATTGCCAAACCGGGAGCAACGAGGGAAGAGATTATGGAAGCGGCAAAGAAAGCTTCTATTCATGACTTTATCATGACACTTCCGAAAGGCTATGATACAGAAGTCGGAGAACTGGGAGATACGTTATCTGGCGGTGAGAAGCAGAGAATCGGAATCGCAAGAGCATTCTTGCATGATGCAGAGCTGATCCTGCTGGATGAACCGACTTCGAATCTGGATTCGTTGAATGAGGGTATCATCTTAAAATCATTGAAAGAATCAGCGGAGGAAAAAACGGTTGTCCTGGTATCCCACAGAGTATCCACAATGAATGTGGCAGATGTGGTATATGAAATGGAGAACGGCAGAATCTCTTAACAACAGCACTACAGAAGAAAAACTGGGTTTGTAAGAATCGAGAAGGAGAACCTAAATTCTCATTTACGAGTATTTCTTTCGATATTCGGCGGGAGCCAGTCCGATGTGTTTTTTGAACACCCGTGAAAAGTGGCTCTGGGATGAGAATCCGAGGTAAGCTCCAATCATAGTTGCTGTTTTGTCAGTATAGCGGAGGAGGCGTTTTGCTTCCTCTGTTTTTTCCTGCAAGATAAAATCTGTCAGAGTTGTCCCAGTATCTTTCTTGAATTTTGTTGACAGATAGGGACGGCTGATGTAGAGCTCTTTTGCCAGTTCTTAAAGGTGTCCTAGAAGCCCAGATAGCACTATTACGATCCCTACGGATTGTCCCACGAGAGAAAAAGCCGGATGGACAGGGGATGTCTTGTGCGATTATGGATATGAAGAAACCGCATGGAAAATTCTGTGGCAAAAGAAGTGCCCGTCTTGGCTGTATGAGATTGAATGCGGATCGACAACGATGTGGGAAAACTGGGATGCAATCCGTGAAGCGGTGGAACGATGCAACGCAAAGCTGTACAATATTCTGTTATAATAATGTACAAAGAAAGTAGGCGCTACAATGCCAGTAATCAAACCAATTACAGATTTACGTAATACAAATGAAATATCTGAATTATGTCATAAACAGCAGCAGCCAGTTTTCATTACAAAAAATGGTTATGGAGATTTGGTAGTTATGAGTATGGAAACTTATGACGAATTGCTTAGCACGAACCATATTGATAAAGCAATATTTGAAGCGGAACGGGAAGTTGCTGAAGGTGCAGCGTTAATAGATGCACGAGAAGCATTGGGAGAACTCAGGAGGAAACACTTTGGATAAATATGTTGTAAAAATGTTTCCACAAGCATGGTTTTTATGCGTTTAAAGGATATCGACAGCTAATTGTAGAAAATTATATTATTATTTATGAAGTGTTCGAAAATGAAAAAGTTGTTGCGGTGGTAACCGTAAAATTATGAAGCAATCCGCATGAAGTACTCAGAGTATTGCCGGGAACTACCACAGGTGAGTAATAAAGAAACTGTCCATGAAAGATAAAGATTCAGGTGGAGGTAAAGTAGCAAGACGGAGTTATAGCATTGGAAGCAGTAGTATTTATGGATATGGCGTTCCGGCATATTAAAAGGCAGGATTTTCTGATCCTAAATCTGCTATATATAATGTCTAAGAAAATACTTGACTTTCAAATATTACAAGTGTAAGATTTAAGAAAATAAAAGCGTTGAAAGAAAGGGGTATCTATGAAAAAAGACGGAAAAAACAAAACAGGGCTATAAATTAGTATGGCAGGATAGTTTGATTTTTCCAGATTTAGAGAGTGATGATAAAATAAGCGTTACTACCTCAAAAGCGGAGCGAGGAGAAATATTAGACCGGAATGGTAAAATGCTTGCAGGAAAAGGTGTAGCGACATCGGTTAGTATTATACCGGGAAAGCTGAAAGACAGGAATGTATCTCTTGAAAAAATAGCAGAGTTGAAGGCAACGAAAGAAGATACTTCTGGTAAAGAAGTCGGGTGGTTTTCAATGTTTACAGCAGAGGAAAATGTAGACAAACAAATTCTTCTCATCAGTATGGTTGAGAATGTGAAAGGAATCGGTGGAAGTGGTTATGTTGTTAGAAAAGATGCAACAGTATTGGATGAGTATTTTAAAGAATAAAAAAATTTTTACAAGAAATTATTACAAATGTAAGATTTTGACGGTGATATTGATAATTCTTATGGTTTTTACAGGATGCAGACAAGAAAGAATCACAGAAAAAGTACAAAAGAAAGAAACTGTAGAATCTGCAATGTATGCTGAAGCGAAAGAAACAGCACAAACTTTTCAGAATATCTATATACAGGAGAAGTCGGAGTTAAATACATTAAAGGCGAAAAGAAAAATTATCAATTGTCTGGAAGAGAAAGGATATGCGGCAGTAGATTGTGATAATCAGATTGATATGGTCAATCGTGAAAAAGTAGAAGAATTTTGCAAGGCAGCGGAGAAAGAAGAACAGGCAGCAGTTGATATTGTTGTTGTATTTGATGAAGGGGAAATTATACAATATCATTTAGAGTCAATGAATGGAAAGATAAATGTTCGATTATGTCAGGTTAAATGGAAGGATAATAGCCCACAGGCTAATTATTATGATGAATATGAAGCATATGCGTGGAAATATACAGAAAAAGGATACTTGTTTCTGGAGAAATATCACCCACCGGGATTTGATGGAGCACCGGGCGAAACTGGATTCAGAGTGCAGCCATTAGATAAAACATGCCGGGAATTGAATCGAAAATATGTTATGCCGTTGGGGTATGCACTTAATAATCTGTTGATTACAAATTGGGATAACCAGAATTATACGGAACTTGATTTTTATGATCTTTATGAAAAAATGTATTATATGAAATATGGAAAGCAAGTTCCATATGAAGCAAATTATGGTAGAGCAGAATATGAAGTTCCAGAAGATGAGTTTGAAGAGGTTATAAAGACCTATTTACCATTTAGTAATACCGAGATTGAAAAGGGAACTTTTTATAACTCTGATAATAGAACTTTTAGATACAGACCGCGAGGGTTATATGATTGTGAATTCCCATATGAGCCATATCCGGAAGTTATCTCATATGAAAAATTACAAGATGGAACATTAAAACTTACGATAGAAGCAGTATGGGAAATCAGAATGTTAGATCAGGCAATCACCAGTGAATTGATGATAAAACCTATGGAAGACGGAAGTTTCCAGTATTTATCAAATAAGGTAATCAGGTCAGATCAAAATGCAAATGCAGGGTGGTATATGCCAAGGTTAACAGAAGAAGAGTGGGAAGAGAATTACAGTAATAATTAGGGGGCAATATGAAAAGAAAAAGTATTTTGTTAGTACTTTGTATAGGAATGATTCTGACTTCCTGTGAAAGTAAGATATCGTTAAACAGCACAGATGGAAAAAATGAGAAGAATCAGAAAAACACTATCATGGAAAATCTGGATAAGGGATATAATCTACCAATCGATGGAGACAAGAAAAAGGAAGTTGTGACCGATTGTAAAGAAATTATGGGCATTATCCGAAACATTTATTTTGAATATAATGGAATACAAAAAGCAGATCAGAACATTGCTGAGCAAATGATGAATCGGATGAAAGAAATTATCAAACAAAATGGAAATCCGGTCATTGGTTCCGATCATTATTCTGTTATGGATAATTACCAGAAGATGGAACAATTTTTAAAATCTGCAGAACAAGAAGAAAAAGGAAGTGTAATTTTATATGAAGCAGATACAGATGGTGGAATTACTAGAAAAGAATATAGTTATGATGGAAAAGAAATGAGTGTGATGTCTGCAAAAATGATCTGGAGTGAGGATACAGAGCCTGTACTTACATACATATCGCTATCAAAAATAAAAGAATGGGCATATACTGAAAATGGGAATTTCTGTTATGAATTATGCGTACCTGAACCACCGGAAGTGACAGAGATTGTAGATGGAAGTTGCATTATCCGGGTAAAGCCTTTGAGTGAGGAATGTCGGGAATATTCAAAAAAATATGTGAGTACGTTCGGCTATCAGGGAAACAATCTGTTATGTTCAAACTGGAATGCGGAGGATATGCAGGAGTTGGATTATAATGGACTTTATGAATATTTTTATCAAATGAAATATGGAGAAAAATTTACTGCAGAAAAAGAGGTTGTGGGAATTCCAGCAGAAGAGTTCGAAAATGTAATTATGACATATCTTCCTGTTACAAAAGAAGAATTGAAAGAATGGGCGGTCTACGATGAACAAAGTAATATGTTTATCTGGGAACGATTGGGATGTGGTAATTATTCACCAACACATTTTGGCTTGTCTTTACCGGAAGTAACAGAAGTCAGGCACAATGAAGATGGAACCATTGTTTTGACAATTCATGCAGTATGTGATTCTGTTGTATGTAATGATGTTGTTATTACACACGAACTTACGATGAAAATTCAGGATGATGGAACGATTCAGTATGTTGGAAACAGGATTTTAGATAATGGTATTGATAATATACCGAGGTATCAGTACCGGTTAGGTAATTTGCAGAATTGATCAGTAGAGAAGAAATAAATAAAGAGAACTGATAACGGGAAATTATGCTATCAGTTCTCTTTATTTATTTCCAAATACCAAGATTAGAAAGTACAGATTCTGTTATTTCGGTAGCCTGACTTCCAGTTGCACCAGAAGAGGATTGAATATTTGTTGCGAAGTAGTAAGTATTATTCGCTGTTTCAATGTATCCGATAAACCAGCCATTGACATCTTTACCATTGACACGCCCAGTTCCTGTTTTCCCGTAAAGAGAACCGGAAGAAGTAGTGGAAAGCAGCAGGGCTTTTTTTACTGCCTGGATATTTTTACTGTCAAAATGAAAATTATTTTGATAGAAATCCTGTAACAATTCCACCTGTTCTATGGGTGATATCTTCAGAGAGAAATCTGTCCAATAGAGATTTAGATTTGTTCCAGTATTCTGATTCCCATAGTTTATTGTCTGTAAAAATGTTCTTACGGCTTCAAAACCTGCCTGTGAATCAATTGCCTGAAAATACCAGTTTACGGAATTATGTATAGCCGAGGTTAAATCTTGATCGGCTTCCCATGAATTAAAAGGATATGGTTCTCCATTCCATGTGAAAGTGGAATGTTCTGGTGTAATAATTCCAGATTCCAAGCCAAGTAATGCATCATATATTTTATAAGTCGAATTCGGTGATACACGTGTGGAAGCATGCTCCATATTATAAATATTCCATTTATCAGCAGACTGATCATATAAAACAAAACTTCCAGTGTAGTCCCCAAAATTGGAAGAAAGATTTAGCTGAGTAATATTCTTTTCGGTTGTGTCAAAATGATACCCAGTCTGATCAGAAGCATAAACAGAAAGTATGGGAATGCATCCAATGATGATAGTAGAGACGAATATGCATATAAGATATCCACGAATTTTTTGTTTAAAAGTAGGTTGGTGGAATGATGCAATATTTAAAATGCGTCCTTTTAACTGTTTTATATTTCCACTAATTCCCATAGTAAGAGGGAATGGAGACAGAGCTATTGTTTCGGCAAAGTTAATCAGTGTATTTCCATAGGACTTGTATTCTGTTTCTTTCAATAATTGTAATACAGCACTGTCGCAGGCAAGTTCCCGTTCCTGACGTATTCTTTTTAGAAAATACCAGATTAGGGGATTGAACCAGTAGAAAACATTTACTGTATTTATCAAATATCCAATTAGAATATCTTTATGCTTGTAGTGCTGCAGTTCATGAAGAAGCATATATCGAATATCAGTTGAGCTTATAGTTCCAGCGTTAAAATCTGAAATCAAGTGAATTGGAAGATAAATGCGAGGATGCAGGAAACCAGTCAAAACAGGAGATTTCAAAAATGCTGTACTATAAATCGGAATGGTATGCTTGCTGTTCACTTCGTTTAAACATTCTATATAAAGAGCGTTTAGTTCTTCATTTTGAAGAGGTAAAGCAGAACTATGTAAGGCTTTTACTTGTTTTACTGAGCGGTAGAGAAGAAAAAACATTATGAATATACCGATACTCCAGAAAAATACAAGTAATGTGTGAATAAAAGTTGGTATTTGGGTGCTGACAGAGACAGCAAAATCATTTATTTTATCCAAATTATAACCATTACCAGAAAGAAAAGTGGTTTGAATGTCACCATTGGTACTTGAACTGGCTGTCAGCAAATGGCTCCACGATATAGAAGATGGGGCAGAGCTTATTGGTAAAAAGGGAACAATTAGAACGGCAAGAAATATAATCGAAAGATTATATTGCATACGTGCGGATAATTGCCTTTGCAATAAATTTTTTAATCCCAGTAAACTACCTAAAAAAATACAAATGATGGCATTACACAGTAAAAATCGAAAACTAAAATATATCAAAATATGCTCCTCCTCCCATGGTTAATGATTGGAAAGAAGATTCCGTAAGCTGGCAATGTCTTCTTCAGACAATTTATCATCCTCAATGTAAGAGGCAAGCATAGAAGTGATATTACCATTATAATATCGTTTTAAAAAAGAATTACTTTCCTGCCGAATATATTCGTCTTCTTTGACCAATGGAGTATAGACAAAAACCCGGCTTTGTTTTTCGTAGGTTAGTGCTTTTTTAGAAACGAGACGTTTAATCAATGTCTGAATTGTTTTAGGACTCCAACGGGAAATTTGTGTTAATTTTTCAGTAATTTCATTGGTGCTGATTGGTGCATATTTCCAAACGATTTTCATAACTTCAAATTCGGCTTCTGAAATTTGGGGTAGTGACATAATAAAATCCTCCTGCTAAATCCTACATATGTAATAAATATATTATATTACTTGTAGAAGAAAAAAGTCAAATGGCAGATGATATATAGAATATAAAATTAATAATGTAGAGGCAATAAAGGTGAAAAAGATAGAAATTATTGAGAGAATCACAGATGCTAATGGAAGCATAAGTGAAAACATATTGACTAGCTGGGAACATAAAAACCAATTCATACCGGAAATTATAAGGTTTGGAGAATTAAAAATATATCTACAGGAACGAATTGTTAAAAAGAATGATAGTGATGTTCATCTTTCAAAATATGAATATGATATTTTACTTCTTTTAGCGAAAAGTCCAGGTAGAATATTTGGAAAAGAAATGGTTTATGATCTGGTATGGAATGAACCTTATTCCGGTGATTATAATGTGGTTATGCGACATATCTGCAATATCAGAGAAAAAATAGAAGATGATCCTGGACAACCATTATATATACAAACAGTACGAGGTGTAGGATATCGGTTTAATGGGAATTTAGGCAGCGAGTGAAATCGCTGCCTATTATTATGGTTTTACAAAGAAGGAAGTTTGTTATGAGAAGATCTTTGTA
>OGIO01002230.1_pt1 | contig 12299 bp, 9 predicted proteins | sample 1571841 | NCBI WGS metagenome assembly OGIO01 (sample SAMEA2582111, study PRJEB24529) | metagenome | biome: Human gut stool | place: China | collected 2011
TCACCTTCCAGAACTACTTCCGCATGTACAAAAAGCTGTCCGGCATGACCGGTACGGCCAAGACCGAGGCCACCGAGTTCACCGAGATCTACGGCCTGAACATCGTCACCGTGCCCACCAACCGCCCCAAGCAGCGCATCGACTATCCGGACGCCATCTATAAGACGGTGAACGGCAAATACCGCGCCGTCATCGAGCAGGTGCTGGAGTGCCACAAGAACGGCCAGCCCGTGCTGGTAGGCACCGTGAGCGTGGAAAAGAGCGAGACGCTGGCAAAGATGCTGCAGAAGCACACCCGCGACTTCAACGTGCTGAACGCCAAGAACCACGAGCGCGAAGCCGAGATCGTGGCACAGGCCGGCAAGAAGGGTGCCATTACCATCGCCACCAACATGGCAGGCCGTGGTACCGATATCATGCTGGGCGGCAACGTGGAGTTCATGGCCAAGGCCCAGATGCGCAAGGAGCACTTCTGCGAGAACCTGCTCAGCCCCGAAAAGCCCCAGGACGCCGACCCCGCTGCCGTGGAGATGCTGCTGGCCGAGGCCAACGGTCACGGTGACACCGAGGACGCCAACATCCTGGCCGCCCGCAAGCGGTTCGAGGAGCTGTACGCCCAGTACAAGCCCGCCGTGGAGGCCGAGGCCGAGGAAGTGCGCGCCGCCGGCGGCCTGTTCATCATCGGCACCGAGCGCCACGAGAGCCGCCGCATCGACAACCAGCTGCGCGGCCGTGCCGGCCGTCAGGGCGACCCCGGCGCTTCCCGCTTCTACCTGAGCCTGGAGGACGACCTGATGCGTCTGTTCGGCGGCGACCGCGTTTCCAGCCTGATGGACACCCTCAAGCTGGACGAGGACACCCCCATCGAGAACCGCATGATCACCAACACGCTGGAAAGCGCCCAGAAGAAACTGGAAGGCCGTAACTTCGAGATCCGCAAGAACGTGCTGAAGTACGACGACGTGATGAACCAGCAGCGTGAGATCATCTACGGCCAGCGCCGCAAGGTGCTGGATGGCGAGGATATCAGCGCCGAGATGCACAACATGCTGCGGGAGAACATCGACTCCAGCTGCAGTCAGTTCCTGGCCGGTGACGTGAAGGATGACTGGGACTTTGGTGCCTTGCGCCGCCACTATCAGGGCTGGCTGACCACGGACGCCGACTTCCGCTACACCGTGGCCGACTTTGACAACATCTCCCGCGAGGGCATTGCCGACATGCTGTACAACCGCGGCATGCAGATCCTGCAGGCCAAAGAGGTGCGCTACGGTGCGCCCCTGATGCGGGAACTGGAGCGCATCTGCCTGCTCAAGTGCGTGGACCGCCAGTGGATGGACCACATCGACAACATGGACCAGCTGCGGCAGGGCATCGCTCTGCGCGGCTACGGCCAGAAGGACCCCGTGGTGGAATACCGCATCGAGGGCTTTGACATGTTCGACCAGATGGTGGATTCCATCCGCGAGGACAGCGTGAAAATGCTGCTGACCATCGAGATCCGGCAGGCTGGTGCTGCCCCCAAGCGGGAGCAAGTTGCCAAGCCCACCGGTGAGGGCTTTGTGCCCGGCAACGGTGCCCCCGGCGTAAAGGGTGCCCCCAAGGGCCAGCCCGTGCGGGTGATCAAGATCGGCCGAAACGATCCCTGCCCCTGCGGCAGCGGCCTGAAGTGGAAAAAGTGCACCTGCGCCAAGTTCCATCCGGAAGGCCTGCCCACCGACGCAAACGAAGATTAAGCTGAAAAGCCTCCCGGCTCCTGTCTTTGGCAGGGGTCTGGGAGACTTTTGATAAAATGAAAGGGAGCTGATTTGGAATGATCACACCGGAAAAGCTGTTGGAAGCTGCAAAGCAGCTGGAACCCCAGCTGCAGGAATGGCGGCGCACCCTGCACCGTCACCCGGAAGTTGGGTTCGACCTGCCCCAGACCAAAGCACTGGTCCAGAAAGCACTGACCGAAATGGGCTACGCCCCGCAGGACTGCGGCAAGTGCGGCGTGCTTGCGCTGGCGGGCGGCAAAAAGCCCGGCAAGGTGATCCTGCTGCGCGGCGACATGGATGCTCTGCCCCTGCAGGAGGAATCCGGCGAGGAATTCGCCTCTGAGCTGCCCGGCAAGATGCACGGCTGCGGCCACGATATGCACACCGCCATGGTACTGGGCGCGGCCAAGCTGCTCAAGGAGCACGAGGACGAGATCGAGGGCACCGTCAAGCTGGAGTTCCAGCCCGCCGAGGAGATCTTCCAGGGCTCGCTGGATATGATAAACAGCGGTCTGCTGGAGAACCCCAAGGTGGACGCAGCGGTCATGTTCCACGTGCTGGCCGGGATGCCCCTGCCCGCCGGTATGGTGCTGGTGCCGGGCGGCGGCATCACCATGGCCAGCTGCGAGCAGTACCACATCGTGGTGCACGGCAAGGGCGGTCACGGCTCTATGCCAAACGTCTGCATCGACCCCATCACCGCAGCGGCCCACATCCACATCGCCCTGCAGGAGATCAACAGCCGCGAGCTGGACCCCGCCGGGTTCGGCGTGTTCACCACCGGCCGGTTCGAGGCCGGCAAGGCGTCCAACGTCATCCCGGACAGTGCCGATATGTGGGGCACCATCCGCACCATCGACCCGGAACAGAAGGTCAGCGCCCAGATCCATCAGCGCATGACCGAAATTGCGCAGGGTGTGGCCACAGCCTACCGCTGCACCGCTGAGGTCACCTTCAGCGATTACTGCCCCTGCATGGTGGTGGACAAGCCCCTGGCACAGAACGCCCTGACCTATATGACCGAGCTGCTGGGCCGCGGTGCCATGGACATGACCTCCCTCACCGGCGGCAAACCCGGCGGCGGCAGCGAGGACTTCGCCTTTGTGAGCCACGAAGTGCCCACCGTGAGCATGTTCCTCTCCGCCGGCAACGCCAAGGAGGGCTATCTCTACGGCCAGCACCACCCCAAGGTGCGCTTTGACGACAGCGTCCTGTACGAGGGCTCTGCCGCCTACACCTATATGGCCCTGCGCTGGCTGGCAGACCATAAGGAATAATTTTTCTCTGCAACAACAAGACCCCGGAAGGTTTTCCTTCCGGGGTCCTGTTCGTTTCAGATCAGTTTTGCGCCGGAGTGCGGCAGACGGTCGGCGTGCAGGGTCTCCCGCAGCAGCTGCGGCAGGGCGGTCAGGTCACCGCCGGTGAACCACCAGCCCGCCGCCAGCGCGGCCAGGGCCAGCGCCACCAGCAGCAACAGCACCCGGCGCAGCCAGCGGCGCTTCTTTTTGGGCGGAGCTGGACGGACCTCCGCCTGCGCTGCAGGCGGGGCAGACACAGCTTCCGGCACCGGGTCGCGGTAGTGCTGCCAGCTCGTGCCGGGGACCTGCGGCAGACCGCAGGCTGCCCGGCGGATCATGTCCAGCAGCCAAAGGCCCGGCCCATCCTCCCGGTACACGGTGCGCAGCCAGCAGCCCTTGCGGGTGCCCAGCAGCAGCAGAAATTTCCCGTCCTGCTCCCAGCACCCAGCGGACAGCTCTGCCCCCACAAGGTGCTGTGCCGCCTGTACCCGGGCCAATGCGGCGGCAGCGTCCTGCCTGCGGGCAGCCCGGCGGGCGATCTGTGCCCCCACCTTGGGGTCGGCATAGCTCTGGGTGCCAAAGTCGAACACCTTTTCGGCCCCGGGCACGGCTTCCAGGCGGGCTTCCATCAGGGCCCCGGCGGCAGCATCCGCGCACACCAGCAGCCGACGGCGGTGTTCCAGCGCCTGCACCACGGCGGCGGCAAGGTCCGTGTCCCCTTCTCCGTACAAGTCAGCCGCAAAGCAGCCGTGCAGACTGCGGCGGGCCTTGTCCAGCCCGGCGGCATTTTCGCTCCGCAGTGCGATCAGCGTTTCCGCGCCGCGGCTGCGGCATTGGGCGGTCACACACCACTCCGGCGGAAAGGCAGACGCCGCCTGCTGTACCCCCAGCGCCGATGCCCCGAACAGCCGGAGCACACAGCGGACCGGTTCGTTTTGTTCACTGCTCAAGTTCTTCACCCCCGCGGTCCGCAGGGGACCGTATTATTCTGCAAGAAAGGCGGCGTTCAGGGCCTCCAGCGCGGCTGCATCGCGGCAGTCGGCGGCGGCCAGCGGCTTTGTGGCGGCAGGCACCTTGTCCTGCGCCAGCCGCAGGGCCAGCACCAGTGCTTCCTGCGCGGCGCGGGCACGGATGAGTGCCCGGTCCGGCCGGGAAACGAACAGCTTTTCCACATACACGGTATCACCGCGGGCAGCACCCAGATACACGGTGCCCACCGGCCGCACGGCATCGCCGCCGGTCGGCCCGGCCACACCGGTGACACTGATGCCGATGTCGGCCCCGGCAGCCTGCGCCGCGCCCAGCGCCATCTGTGCCGCCACCGGAGCAGATACCACGTTGTACTGCTCGATCACAGCAGGGTCCACCCCCACCAGCTTTGCCTTAGCCTGCTCCCAGTAGGTCACGAAGCCGTAGCCGAACACCTCGCTTGCACCGGACACGTTGGTGATGCGCTGGGCGATCATGCCGCCCGTGCAGCTCTCTGCTGTGGCAAGGGTCAGCCCCTTGCGCTGCAGGGTGTGCACCACCGTTTCTTCCAGCCCGGCCACATCCTCATCATACACCGCATCGCCCAGCAGATCATAGAACTTTTTGGCATAGGCGCGGCACATTGTTTCGGCTTCCGTGTCGGTTTTGGCCCGGGCGGTGATGCGGATCTCGCATTCGCCGGTCTTGCAGTAGATGGCGGCGGTGGGGTTCGCATTTTCCAGCAGATCCCGCACCTGATATTCCAGGTTGCTCTCGCCGCCCAGCACCCGCAGCGTCAGACTGTGCAGGGCGCAGTTCTGCCGCGCCAGCAGCAGCGGGCGCACTTCCTCCTGCCACATGGCCTTCATCTCGTGGGGCACACCGGGCATCAGCACGGCGCAGCGGCCGTCCTGCTCAAACCAGGCACCCGGCGCGGTGCCGTGATGGTTGACCACCTTGCGGCCGTGCACCGGCACCATGGCCTGCTTGCGGTTGTTGGGGGTGACCGTGCGGCCGGTGCGGGTAAAGTAGGCCACGATCTTGTCCCACTCTTCCGCGTCAAAGGCCAGGGTGTCGCCGTAGCAGGAGGCCACGGTCTCCTTGGTCAGGTCGTCCGCCGTGGGCCCCAGCCCGCCGGTGAACACCAGCAGGTCGCACCGCTGCTTGGCCTCGTTGACAAAATCCGCCAGGCGGCTGTGGTTGTCACCGATGGTGCTCTCTCGCTGGACCGTGATGCCCAGCGCGGCCAGCTCCCGGCTGAGGTACTGGGCATTGGTGTTGAGAATGTTGCCGAGCAGCAGCTCGGTGCCGACACTGATGATCTCTGCAGTCATGGACAAATCAACCCTCGAATTCTACCTGATCGGTGATGCGGATGCGGATGCGCTCGGCGTTCTCGGCGGCCTCGGCTTCCAGTGCGGCAAGGCCCGGCATGGCGGCTTCGGCTTCCAGGATCTCTTCCAGCTCCGGGCGGATCTTCGGGTGCGGAGGGGTAAAGATGGTGCAGCAGTCCTCGTAGGGCAGGATGCTGGTCTCAAAGGTATTGATGTGGCGGGCCGTCTCCACGATCTCGGTCTTGTCCATGCCGATGAGCGGGCGCAGGATGGGCAGGTCCTGTGCGGCGTCGGTGCACTGCAGGGCCTTGACGGTCTGGCTGGCCACCTGAGCCAGGCTCTCGCCGGTGACCAGTGCTTCGCAGCCCTGCCGCTTTGCGATGACGTTGGCAATGCGCATCATGCTGCGGCGCATGAGCACCGTGAACAGCACATCGGGGGCGTTATCCCGGATGTATTCCTGCGGTTTGGTGTAGGGCACCACAAACAGGTTGGAACTGCCGGTATAGATGCTGGTGAGCTGGGCCAAAGCCTTAACTTTGAGTTTTGCACGCTCCGAAGTATACGGAGGGGACGCAAAATGAATGTGGTCCAGGGCCAGACCGCGCTTTGCCATGCGGTAAGCTGCCACCGGGCTGTCGATGCCGCCGGACAGCATATTCAGGGCGCGGCCGCTGGTACCCACGGGCAGACCACCCTCACCCGGTACTTTCGGGCCGTGAATATACGCACCGTAATCGCGGATCTCCACGATGACCTTGAACTGCGGGTTGTGCACGTCCACCTTGAGGTAGTTGTGCTTGCCCAGCAGGTAGGCGCCCAGCTCCCGCATCAGCTCCGGGCTGGTCATGGGGTAGCTCTTGTCGGAACGGCGGGCCTCCGCCTTGAAGGTGCGGATGCCGTGCAGGCTGGCACCGAGGTACTCCTCGGCGGTCTGGCAGATGGTGTCAAAGTCCTTGTCGCAGACCACGGCGCGGCTGAGGGACGCCAGACCGAACACCTTGCTCACCCGGTCGAAGGCCAGGTCCATGTCCACGTCCTCTTCCTCCGGCTCCATGTAGAAGGTGGACTGGGTGCAGTACACCTTGAACTTGCCCACGGTCTTGAGCCGGTAGCGCAGGATCTTCATCATGGCCGACTCGAACTGGTTGCGGTTGAGGCCTTTCAGGGACATTTCGCCCTGATAGCCCAGAATGATCTCATGCATAAATGTTGTATCTCCTGATTATTTTTTGATTCTCTGCAGCTGCTTCATGCCGTCCTCGAAGCGGTTGAGGAAGGCGTCCACATCCTCCGGGGTGTTGTCGGCGCAGAAGGACACCCGGATGGCGGTGTCGATGGCCAGCGGGTCCCGGCCCATAGCCGCCAGCGTGTGGCTGGGCTGGCCCCGGCCGCAGGCACTGGCCGAGGAAACGTAGATCTGCGCTTCGGCCAGGAATGCCAGCATCGTTTCGCTCTTGATGCAGTTTTCACTGAAGTTCAGCACCTCCGGCACGGCATCCGCCGGGCTGTTGAGCACCACTTCCGGGAAGGCCGCCAGCCCGTCCCGCAGGCGCTGGTTCAGCGCCCGCATGGCGGTGTCGCGGCTCTTCATGGTTTTGGCAAGGCGGGCGGCTGCGGCGGCAAGGCCCATGGCGTAAGGCAGGTTCTCGGTGCCGGGGCGCAGCCCGCGCTCCTGCTCGCCGCCCAGATACGGCGGCTGGAACGCCTGCACCAGCCGGTCGGACAGGTACAGCGCACCGATGCCCTTGGGCGCGTGGATCTTATGGCCGCTCACCGCCAGAGTGTCGATGTTGTCCAGCTTGATGGGCACCCGCATCCAGGCCTGCACGGCGTCCACATGCACGATGGTGCGGCTGTTGCGGCGCTTGACCTCGGCCGCCAGACGCTCCACATCGTTCCGGGTACCCACCTCGTTGTTCACCATCATGCAGGCCACCAGGATGGTGTTTTTGCCCACATGCTCCAGCATCTCGTTGATGTCCAGCGTGCCGTCGGCGCGGGGCTTCACCACGGTCACGTTGTAGCCGCGCTTTGCCAGATCTTCCAGCGGGCGCTGGACGCTGGGGTGCTCGAAGCCGGACACCACGATGTCCTTGCCAAAGGTACGGGTGCGGGCGGCCCCCAGCAGGGCCAGATTGTTGCTCTCGCTGCCGCAGGAGGTAAAATACAGCTCCTTTGCCTTGCAGCCCAGGGTCCGGGCCACGGCAGCGCGGGCGGCGTTCAGTGCTTCCTCGCTGCGGGCACCGGGGCCGTACAGGCTGGAGGGGTTGGCCCAGTGCTCCCGCATGGCCTTGTCGATGACATCTGCCACCTCCGGTGCCACGATGGTGGTGGCGGCATTGTCCAGATAATGCAATTCAGGATTTTGCAGCATAAAGGGATTCCTGCTTTCTGTTTTCATAATAATCCAGTTTAATTATAGCACAGAAAGCTGTAGAACGCAAAATATTCGCGTTTGTGAGCGCAGCGCAGCAATGAAAGCCCCAGTGGGGCTTTCAAGCGACAGAACGGTCCTGCGTCAGCAGGATGGAGGGGCCCCGCCCCGACAAGTTCGTATATGTTTTTCCTTGACAAACACCCTGCCGGTGTGCTATCTTTACAGCATAGAGACCGCATCCCTGCTGACGGAACGTTGTGGAGCACCACAGTGCAGGGCTGCGGGGATGTCAATGCCGACCGTCTGGGCAGCCTTGCGCAATTGCTGCGCAAAGCTGTCCTTTTTTGCTATCAAGGAGGATGTCTGATGAAAACCGATATTGAGATCGCACAGGAAGCCACCATGAAGCCCATCACCGAGATCGCCGCCCAGCTGGGTCTGGCCGACGAGGACGTGATCCCCTACGGCCGCTACAAGGCCAAGATCAACCACCGGTTGATCCACAACGCGAAAAAGCAGGGCAAGCTGATCCTGGTCACCGCCATCAGCCCCACCCCGGCCGGTGAGGGCAAGACCACCACCAGCGTGGGCCTGGCCGACGCCATGAACGCACTGGGCAAAAAGACCATGCTCTGCCTGCGCGAGCCCAGCCTGGGCCCCGTGTTCGGCATCAAGGGCGGCGCAGCCGGCGGCGGCTACGCACAGGTGGTGCCCATGGAGGACATCAACCTGCACTTCACCGGGGACCTGCACGCCATCGGCACCGCCAACAACCTGCTGGCCGCCATGATCGACAACAGCATCCAGCAGGGCAACCCGCTGAACATCGACCCCCGCCGCATCACCTGGAAGCGCTGCATGGATATGAACGACCGCCAGCTGCGCTTCATCGTGGACGGCCTGGGCGGCAAGGTGAACGGCACCCCCCGCGAGGACGGTTTTGATATCACCGTGGCCAGCGAAGTGATGGCCATCTTCTGCCTGGCCACCAGCATCTCCGACCTGAAGGAGCGTCTGTCCAGGATCGTGTGTGCCTACACCTACGACGGCAAGCCGGTGACCGCCGGTCAGATCGGTGCCGCCGGTGCCATGACCGCCCTGCTGAAGGATGCCCTGGACCCGAACCTCGTCCAGACACTGGAGAACAACCCCGCCATCATCCACGGCGGCCCCTTCGCCAACATTGCCCACGGCTGCAACAGCGTGCTGGCCACCAAGCTGAGCCTGTCGCTGGCCGACTACACCATCACCGAGGCCGGTTTCGGTGCCGACCTGGGCGCGGAGAAGTTCCTGGACATCAAGTGCCGCTATGCCGGCATCGCACCCAGTGCCTGCGTGCTGGTGGCCACCGTGCGCGCCCTCAAGAGCCACGGCGGCGTGGCCAAGGCAGACCTGAGCCAGCCCAACCTGGAAGCCGTCAAGGCCGGCGCGGCCAACCTGATCCGCCACATCGACAACCTGAAGAACGGCTTCGGCCTGCCGGTGGTGGTGGCCATCAACGCCTTCCCCACCGATACCCCGGAAGAGCAGGCCTATGTGGAGCAGGTGTGCGCCGAGCAGGGCGTGCCCTGCGTGCTGAGCGAGGTGTTCGCCAAGGGCGGCGAGGGCGGCAAGGCTCTGGCAGAAAAGGTGCTGGAGGTGCTGGAGGATCGGCCCATCCAGTACACCTACCCGCTGGACATGCCCCTGAAGGACAAGATCAACGCCATTGCCGCCAAGATCTACCGTGCCGACGGCGTGAACTACAGCGCCGCCGCCAGCAAGACGCTGGCCGAGCTGACCGAGATGGGCTACGGCGACCTGCCCGTGTGCATCGCCAAGACCCAGTACAGCTTCAGCGACAACGCCAAGCTCACCGGTGCCCCCACCGGCTTTACCATGGAGGTGCGTGAGGTGCGTCTGGCTGCCGGTGCCGGTTTCGTGGTGGTCATCTGCGGCAGCATCATGACCATGCCGGGCCTGCCCAAGAAGCCCGCCGCCGTGGGCATCGACGTGGACGCCGACGGCAAGATCACTGGCCTGTTCTGATCCGATCAAAAACGCAAGGCGATGCCGCACACGTTGTACGGCACCGCCTTTTTTCGTTTCATCGTTCCGGCACGGCCATGACCTGCCAGATGTCCCCTATGATACACAAAGAGTTTGGCCAGTCACCATCATTCTGTACTGCAGTGCCCGGACCGCATCACCCTGCCGTGTGGCTGCACAGGTAATCCACCCAGGCCGTGTAGCCTTCTGGCTTGAGGTGGTAGCCGTCCGGCTGGGCGTATTCGGCCTTCAGGTCGCCGTTCTCGTCGGCCAGCACCTCCCACAGGTTGAGGAAATAGCAGTTCTTTTCCAGCGCCACGGCGGCCAGCTCATCGTTGATGCGGCACAGGCGGTCGCGGTTGAGACCCTCGTGGCCCTTTTTCGCAGCCACCTCCGGCCGCACCGGGGTGATGGACTGCACATACACCGGCGTACCCGGCAGCGCCTGGGTGATCATATCCAGCATCAGCCGGTAATAGGTGAGGAAGCTGGTGTAATCGCTGTCCGTGCCCAGCACGTTGGTGCCCAGCAGCAGATACACTGCCTTGGGCTGCTGGGCGGTCAGGGCGTCCAGCGGCACTTCGGCTGCGCCGTCGGCCCGCTTGCAGCTGGTGCCGTTGACGATGGCATTGGGGCCCACCCCCCGGTAGGCGCAGAACATGGCACCCGGCAGGCCGGTGTCGTACATCTGCATGCCCTGGGTCAGGCTGTCGCCCACAAAGCTCACCTGTGAGAACCAGCTTTTTTCCACCGGGGCGGTGCGGGGCAGCGCCGCCATGCGGAAGTCCAGCGCCGTCGTGGTGCCAGTAGACAGCGTCTGCACCGTGAGCGGGCGGGTGGACGCATATTGCAGCGTGTTCCAGGTGTTGTCTTCCGTGATCTCCTGCAGGATGGTGTCCTGCCGTGTCTGGGCCGGGTCACGGTGCAGGTGCTTCCACATCACGCTCACCGCCCCCAGCAGCACCAGCAGAAACAGCAGCCCTGCCGCCATAAAGCGCCGACGCCACCGCCGGTGCAGCACCCGCCGCCGGTATTCCTGATAATCAGCCATCCTGTTCGCTCCTTTTTCTGGTGCGTGATGCACCGTTTTCCACTCTTAGTATACCATACCGGGCCGGGCCTGCAAGGGGCAAAACGCGCAAAAATCCATTGCCGGTTCCGGCTAAAAGCACCGGACGGTTTTGTACGCTGCTCCGTCGATGTGTGCAAAACCTCCGGCAAATGCTTGCATCCTCTATTGCAAATGTGTTATACTGGAGTGAAATCAAACGACAGGGAGGCTTTCACGATGGCATTTACTCCGAAACTGACTTACAAAGGCAAGCCCCTCGTCCGCAAGGACAACGAGCTGTATTACGGCCGCATGACCGACCCCTATGTGCTTTATCTCCAGATCCTGACCACGACCCCCGTCGGGGACCAGCAGGTGGCCGATAAGGTGCATCTGATGCTGCTCTCCACCGACACGACCAAGGCTCCGCAGGAGCGTGTGGCACGGCAGACCACCAAGCATGGCCTGTACAACGCGCTGGACATCGGCAGCATCTGGCTGCAGAAGGCAAACGCTCAGTAAGATAGAACCCTCTCAGGCGCTGACGCGCCAGCTCCCCCGAGGGGGGAGCTTCTTATCCCGCCGTAAAATGCTAATAAAGCTCTCCCTTTCGGGAGAGCTGGCATCGCACAGCGATGACTGAGAGGGTTTCCACAAAAACAAAAGCATCTGCACGCAAATGAACAGGTCCGTAAAAAGTAGACAATAGACAAAAGGCCTCCTCGTGTAGGATAATAGAACTACACGAGGAGGTTTTGCTATGCCCAGAAAATATGTAAAGATCGACGTATACGGAAAAGAAATTTTAGAATTGAAACGAGAAGGTAAAACAAATCGGGAAATTGCCCAGAAGTTAGGAGTAGACAGGAAGTGCATCAGAAACTGGGTATTTCGGTTCAACAGACAGCAACGAAAGCTGGCGGCAGGTATCAAGCTGCATCCAAAAGGCAGGCCACGGAAAGATGCTCAGCCAAGAGACATTGCAGCAGAGCAAGCATATGAGATCAACCGACTGAAAATGGAGAATGAACTGCTGCGGGATTTTATGCGATCCATGGAAAGGAAGTGAAGCCGAGTTTCAAATATGCAGTCATCCATCGGCATCGTACAAAGTATGCAGTAAACGATCTGTGTGAAATTCTTCAGGTTTCCAGAAGTGGTTACTACAAGTATGTCAAACATCTGAACCACACGGCAAAAGACTTTGATCTTGCAGAAAAGATTCGTACAAAGCAGGAATCTTGTAAAAAGACATACGGCTATCGCCGAATGAAACTCTGGCTGGACAGTGAAGGAATCACTAAGAATCCAAAGACGATTTTGAGAATCATGCACAAGTACGACCTTTTGAGCGAAATCCGTCGCAGAAAAAGATGGCGAAAAATGGGCGAGGACAAGCACAGATATGACAACTGGCTGAACCGAGAATTCAATGCCGAGCATCCAAATCAGAAATGGGTTACCGATATTTCTTACATTCAA
>OGIO01002236.1_pt1 | contig 12248 bp, 11 predicted proteins | sample 1571841 | NCBI WGS metagenome assembly OGIO01 (sample SAMEA2582111, study PRJEB24529) | metagenome | biome: Human gut stool | place: China | collected 2011
GGTTCAGATGAACGGTTACGCCGGTTTCGGTGAGCTTGTCGATAAGCCCATCCGGGTATGGCAGATTTTCGGAGATGACGATCAGCACCTCGTCGATCCACTCCTGGCAGACGTACATAGGCACGTCACTTTCGCATGCAACTACAGGGACGTCACAGATTTTCCCACCGGTGCAGTCCTCATCGATCACAACCACTCCGGCAAGGGAATATCTTGCATAATTGTTTTCCTGCATGCTGTGCACTACGTTCTCTGCTACCGCTTTGGAGGTGATGATCAGCAGCTTCTTGTCTCCGCCGTTTTCCATTTTTTTATGTAAGGAATTTTTCCAGATTTCTCTTATGGCATAGGTGAGGATCAGGTAGATCACAATTGTGGTGATCAGGATCATTCTGGAAAAGCTCTGGCCTTCCTGGATTATGAACAGATAAGCGATTGCAAGAGCACCTACTGCCACAGCATTTTTCAAGGTGGTGACAAATTCCTTATAGTGACCTCTTTTCAGAACGCTTTTCATGGTACCGGAGGTGAAGATCACCACCAGGTCGGCAAAGCCAAGAAATATTGCCATATTTCGATACAAAATATCTCCATACACATTGAATCCGTACCCGCGGAATGCATATGCCAAAATAAATGCCAGCTGCAGACAGATCATATCCAGAACAATAAAATCCCCATGTTTTAACCAGCCCTCTGAGTCCTTCCGATACATATTTTCCTTTTCCCTCCCAAGTACTTTTCTTCCGTTCAGCTTAGGTAAATACAGCTGACAGAAGCCCTCCATTCTCTAAAATGCAATGGCAAAATCTATTTTGTCTTATATTTATAACTTATCTAAATTTATATTTTCCCGCCAACGCTTCCCGGCTATGATTTTTCTCAGGCATCTTTGGGTCACATCTCTCTTTGGATCTGTAACCACCGTTCATGCGTCAGCGGTATTATTTATTCCTTTTTTTCCAATTTCGACAAATTTCACCATTCCAGTCTTCTTACTAAAATACCACCCTGCCCTATTAGTGTCAACCCCCCCAGGTTTCTTTCTAGCCTTTCCGACAAAGTTTGGTAATTTTATCCACTTAACCCGATTTTCCTACTGGTTTTTTCCACTACTTTTTCATAAAATGTTTGATAAACAGGTACATGAGAATCACCAGCGCCCCAAAGTACCCCAGCACTCCAAAAGCCGGAATTCCCATTATCTTCGGAGTCATGTCTGTGGTGCAGATAATACTGGAGCTGATCAGAAGTGCCATGACCCAAAGACCAAGCACGATGTTCCGGATTAGGCGGCGCATCAGCCACGCCAGGTCATCGGAGGCGTGAAGATCCAGATTAATCTTGGTCTGGCCCTTCATGCAGCCCTGCAGGAAATCTGCCGCCAACGCAGGGATATCCACGGCGCGGAGCATGGAGCGATACAGCTTTTTCCCGGTGCCCTTCATCTGCTTCTTCCAGTTTCCCTCCTCCAGAAGGTTTCCCTTCAAGCGGGCTGCTGCAATCTGCACCATATTGATCTCCGGGCTGATATCTGCCAGTACCCCTTCCATATGCGTCAGCCCTCTTGCAAGCATGGTAAGACCATGGGGCATGACGATCTTATTCTCTTTCATTACGTCCATCAGATCTGTAAGGATTTCTACGATATCGATTTCGCCAAAATCTGCGGTGCCGTATTTCGCCATAAGGTCTCGGATGTCTGTGTAAAGACGGCTCTGATTGGGTTTCCCCTTGAATTCTCCAAGTGCCAGCACTGCATCCTGGATTTTTCCAATGTCATTCAGTGCCACTCCTTCGATAGCCTGACCGATCAGCTCGCGGTCACGTTCATTCAGCCGTCCCATCATTCCCATGTCAATCCACACGATCTTGCCGCCCTGGATCATCACATTTCCAGGATGAGGATCTGCGTGGAAAAAGCCATCGTCCATAACCTGCTTGATAAAATTATCCACAAATTTGCTGCCGATCTCATCAAGATCGTAGCCGCCTGCAAGAAGCTCTTCCTTATGGTCGATGGGAATACCGTCGATGTATTCCATAACAAGGACACTGGCTGTGGTATATTCCCTGTAAAGAATGGGCGTTTTCACAAATGCCACCTTTTTATTTTTCCTGGAAAATTCTTCCATGTTGGCGGCTTCTGTCAGGAAATTCATCTCTTCCTGGGTGACGCGCCACAGCTCTTCCAGCACAAGATTCAAATCTACTGCTTCCTTGATGCTGACAGGGGGAAGGAGCTTCACTGCCTTCTTCATCAGGCCGATATCCCGGGCCATGATCTCGTAGATGCCCTTTCGCTGAACCTTTATCACAACTTCCTCGCCGGTTTTCAGGACGGCGCGGTGTACCTGGGCGATAGAGGCTGAGCCAAGGGGCTTCTCCTGGATTTCCTGAAATTCTTCCTGCCAGGGACAGCCAAATGCTTCCCGGAGGACTTCTTCAACTTCTGCAAATGGCATGGGGTCTACATCAGAGCAAAGCTTCATCAGCTCGTCGCAGTAGCGCTTGGGCAAAATGTCGGAGCGCATGGACATGATCTGTCCCAGCTTGATGAAGGTGGGACCAAGATCTGTGAGAATGAGGCGGAGCTTCTCCGGGGAGACACCTCGGGTGATGGCATGCTTGTGGAGAACGGCTGTAATTTCTTTTAGCCTTTCTTTATACGTGCCGGTGTCTTTGCCATTTGACTTCTTACCAGCTGTGCTGTTTTTCTCATTTTTATCCTGTTGGTTTTCCACTTCAAGATTCTTTCTTTGTGCCTGGTCTGCTTCTGACTTCATCGTACTGTCATTCTTTGTCACGCCCATGTCTGTTCCCCTTACTGAAAAGGCAGGATTCGGGTACTCTTTCTCCTCATCCTGCCTTCATAAATTTCTTTATTTTGTTCTGCAATGCCGTTCAGGATTTCCTGCTGCACTTCTTAAACAAGGCAATACTATTTCTTTTTCGGAAAATGTTATTGCTTATTCCTGAGGGTCGTCCTCGTATTCTTCTTTGGCTTCCTCCACTTCTTCTGCCTCTTCCTCTTCTTCGGCAGTCTCCTCTGCGTCCACGTCTTTTGCCTGCATCTTGCTGATCTGCTCTTTCAGGGCGGCCAGCTGATCCGGAGTCATTTTGCCAAGGACTTCCTTCAGCTCGTCCGGGTTGGACGGCTTCAGAGTTACGTTTACGTTCTTCTTCACGCTCTCTTTGATATTGTGCTTCAGTTCCTGATTGAGGACCTTGCCCTGTTCTACAGTGAGCTCACCTTTCTTTACCAGTTCATCCAGAACTTCTTTGGATTTCTCTGCGGTCACTGCTGCAGTGCCGATTCCTGCAAGTAATATTTTTTTGATGCCTTCTCCAAGTTCCATAGTGTGTGCTCCTTTCTTATTTACAGCTGTATCTGCCAACTCCCTGTGGGATTTTCGTTTTCAGCAGATCGGACTTCTCATAAAAGTCCAAGAAATACCAGCCCTTTAGGTACGAAAATGATCAGTCCGGCGATGGCGGCCATGATGGCGGCGATCAGGACGGCTCCGGCGGCAGTGTCCTTGGCGATCTTCGCCAGAGGCTTGTACTCGCTGGTCACCAGATCCACCACGGATTCTACGGCGGTGTTCACAAGCTCCAGTGCCATCACCAGTCCGAAAAGGCCAAGACAGATGCACCATTCCACTGGGGAAAGCTTCAGGATGATGCCCGCGATCACTACCAGGACTGCCATGACACAGTGGATCTTCATGTTCCGTTCCTTGCGGATACAGGTGAAAATTCCTTCAAATGCGTATCCGAAACTTTTCGTAATTGGTGGTTTCTTGGGTGCTGTCATTTCGTACACTTCCTGTCTGTTGGTTTGGGGATAGTATAGCATATTTTGTGCTAAATTACTATAAATTTAGATATTTTTTACAATCATCTCATAATTTTATATCTTTTTGTCGTTCCTTCAGCTTCTCCATAACCGTAGGATACCGCTTATAATCTGTATGTGGCAATGCCTGTGCCGCTACCATTAATTCCAGGAAATCCTCCACTTCGGCGAACTGAATATAAACCATTTCTTCCAGGATCTGGTCGATGTCAGTGAGGAGACTCCGGTTTAAAAGAAGCTTCTGAGCTCCTTCCAGTGAGGAGTTTCCAGCGTTGATAATGTGGTCGCGATCCATATCGGGATACATGCCGATGGTGATGGCGGATTCTTTGGATACATGTTTGCCAAAGGCTCCGGCTACATAGAAGCGGTCGGCCTGGTTTAAGTCAAGACCGGATTCACGGAGCATGATCTCCACCATGGTGTGAGCGGCGGATTTGGTGCGGATGAATTCGTCAATGTCTTTCTGGTAGAAGTACAGACCTGGGGCATATTCCACACAGAGCTGGTTGTCTCTCTCCTGGATAAGAGGGCTTTTTTCCAGAGAAAGCTTGCCGCGGATGTCAATCCAGCCCTCCAGGAAAAGCTCTGCGATCAGGTCTATGATGCCGGAACCGCAGATTCCCCGAGGTTCTTCCCCCGATGAATTCTCCTCATGATTACCTGAATTTTTCTCATGGCTTCCTGAGTCTTCCTTATGGCTTCCAATCACATGCACATAAATATTTCCATCCCTTATCTTCACTTCATCTACTGCTCCTATGTCCGCCCGCATTCCGGTACGCACCACTCCTCCCTCCAGCGCTGGTCCTGCTGCGCCTGCACCGCATAGAAGAAATTCTTTATTTCCAATCACCAGCTCGCCGTTGGTTCCGATATCGAAGAAAACACTGATCTCGTTTTTCTTGTATAATTCAGTGTCAATCATGCCGCTGATAATATCGCCGCCAAGGTAGTTTGACTTGGCAGGGTAACAATAAACGTAGCCTTTCAGCGGAATATCCAGATCGCGCGCCAATTGAAAGCCGGGGCAGTCGGCATGAACTGCGTGTGGGGTGTAGAAGACGCAGAAGGCATCCATTCCAAGAAGGAAGTGAATCATGGTGGTGTTGCCCGCGATTACCATGGAGAGCGCGCTATGTGAAATAGTTCTCGCTTTTTTAGCAGCATTTTTCGCCCCTCTATCGTCACCCGATTCGCTCACACCGTTATTTTCTGCCTTTTGTTCAGAAGGTGTGCCTTGTAATTCCAGACTTGCATCCAGCTTATCCATGCATTCACAAATGGATTCCACCGTAGCCCGCCGCACTTCTTCCAGCTTTTCCTTATTATCTTTACAGCAAAAAATCCTGGACAGAATATCTGTCCCCCACTGGATCTGCTTATTGAAGCAGCTGACTTCCTTCAAAATCTCTCCACTGTTGCAGTCCAGAAGTCTCGCCACCACAGTGGTACTTCCCAGATCCACCGCCAGCCCATAATGCTGCGCGGTGGTATCTCCTTCCTCTATCTCCACCATTTCCCAGTTTTCCCCATTCCAGGCAAGGGAAACCGTTATTTTCCACTTTGCGTTGTCCAGCAAGGGGTATAACTTTCTCAAAATGTGGACAGGCATATGGACTCGCTCTTCCACACCTGCTGCCGCCAGGCTATCCAGGATCCGCTGCTGATCTGAGCGGGGATCGTCTTCGGTTGGGAGGGGGAGTTCGAGATATCGTTTTTGGCTGAGTCCATTCATCGTTTTTCAGCTCCTTATTTTTTACTCATTTTGAGTGTATTTATATATTCTATTCCTTATTTGGATGTTTTTTATTGACGTAATTAGAATTATTCTATATAATAAATATATGTATTTAAAATTTAATATATTTTCCCGAGCAGTTGGGGGACGTGCTCTCACCCATCCGATTTTTTATGGAGGAGGTGATACTTATGTCAACCTATGAAGAATTTATGGTTATTTTAACCGCAGGTATTTTACTTGTTTCTATTCTGGAATTCGCCATACATAAGAAATAGCCGTCCTAACCCTCGGAAAGTTGCGGAACGGCTATCTCAATAGTCAACACCCAATATAACAGGATCAGGTAGAGAGCATCTACCTTCCAGCTGTTCTGGTGAGTATATTATATCTATTCTATATGATTTTGTCAATCAATAATGGAAAATGGAGGGATTTTTATCATGACTTTTGGAAAAAGACTTATGCAGCTGCGTAAAGAACATGGTTATCGCAATCGCGACGCTTTCGCTGCCGAGCTTGGCATTCCTGCCAACACTTTGCGTAATTACGAAATGGACATTCGGGAACCAGGCTTTCCATTCCTTATAAAGATGTCGCAGCTTTTTCATGTCTCTACAGATTACCTGTTAGGGTTAACAGAAGAAAGAGCGGCTACAGCTGTCGATGTTCAATCCATCTCCGAACAGCAGCTTATCGAGAAATATCGTCTTCTCGACTGCACTGGAAAAGAACTTGTAGATTACACAATTGCCATTGAATTAAAGCGAACCACCTTATTGGAAAATCAAAAAAACCGCATTCTCCATTATGAGCAGGCGTTTAATTTCTTAAAACAGTCATAATCGTTTTATGCATTTTCTATATACTTCTATAGCCAGCAGTGGACTATCTCTGCATTTTCTCTGGCTATAATTTTCCAAGTGTGCCGTCAGTCTTCATATTATCTGACCACTGATCTTCTTTTATAAGATAGTCTTTTATTCTTTTATTTGAAGATAACTGCTGTAATTCAAAAAACTCCCCACCGATCATTCAGTGGAGAGTTTCTCTATTCCAGTAATCTTTATTTCGCAACAAAGTTTACAATCTTATTCGGTACATAAATCTCTTTTACAAGAGTCTTGCCTTCCAGGAAGGAAGCTACTCTCTCGTCCTTCTTCGCCAGCTCAAGAGCTTCCTCTTTCGCACAGCCGTTCGGGATTACGATGGTTCCACGAACCTTACCATTGACCTGGACACCGATTTCTATGGAGTCCTCTACAGTCTTACTCTCTTCATATTCCGGCCACTGGGAAAGGGAAAGTAAGCCTTCTCCGCCGATGGTCTCCCAGATTTCCTCGCAAAGATGAGGTGCAAACGGGCAAAGGAGCTTGATGAAGATCACAAGGTCATCCTTGCTGATCTTGCCAACTGCATAAATCTCATTGATGAGAGTCATCAGGCAGGCAATTGCAGTGTTGAACTTCATAGCCTCAATATCGGAGGATACCTTCTTGATTGCCTTATGGATCTTAACCTCCATATCCTTGGCTGCCGGCTCCTCTGTCATGATATCGGTCAGTCCTGCAACTCTCTCAAGGAAACGCTTGCAGCCTCTTACGGAGCTGTCGTTCCACGGAGCAGCTGCGCCGTAGTCACCCATGAAGAGAACGTAGGTACGAAGTGCATCTGCACCATACTCATTTACAATGTCAAGCGGGTCAACAACGTTGCCCTTGGATTTACTCATCTTGTCGCCGTCTGAGCCAAGGATCATACCCTGTGCAGAACGTTTCGCATATGGCTCCGGAGTATTGACAATTCCCATGTCATACAGGAAATGATGCCAGAATCTGGAGTAGATCATATGTCTGGTTACATGCTCCATACCGCCGTTGTACCAGTCAACCGGCATCCAGTATTCCATCTTCTTGCGGTCTGCAAGAGCTTCTGTATTATGTGGATCCACATAACGAAGGAAATACCAGGAAGATCCAGCCCACTGTGGCATGGTATCAGTCTCTCTCTTGGCATCGCCGCCGCATTTCGGGCATTTGCAGTTTACGAAGGAATCGATCTTTGCAAGTGGAGACTGTCCGTCCTCACCTGGCTGGAAATCCTTGATCTTCGGCAGACGAAGCGGAAGCTCCTCATATGGAACCGCTACATCACCGCACTTCGGACAATGAACGATCGGGATTGGCTCGCCCCAGTATCTCTGACGGTTGAATGCCCAGTCTTTCATCTTATACTGAACACCAGCTTTACCAATGCCCTTCTTCTCAAGCTCTTCCAGCATGCGCTTGATGGAATCCTTCTTATTTGTATAGCCATTCAGGAAATCGGAGTTGATCATCTCGCCGTCACCTGTGTAGGCTTCTTTCTCAATATCGCCGCCCTTGATAACCTGGATAATGTCAATACCAAATTTCTTGGCGAAATCATAGTCTCTCTGGTCATGTGCCGGTACTGCCATGATCGCGCCGGTACCATATCCCATCATTACATAGTCTGCAATGTAGATCGGGATCTTCTTGCCATTTACAGGGTTTACGCCCTCAAGTCCCTGGATGCATACACCTGTTTTCTCTTTTACAAGCTGGGTTCTCTCGAACTCAGTCTTCTTCGCACACTCTTCACGGTAAGCCTTGATCTCATCCATGTTGGTAATGCGGTCAGCATATTTGTCGATCAGCGGATGCTCCGGTGCGATAACCATGAAGGTTACACCGAACAGGGTATCTGGTCTGGTGGTGTAAATCTGCAGTGTCTCATCAATTCCGTCAACTGCGAAGTTTACGAAAGCACCTGTGGATTTACCGATCCAGTTTACCTGCTGCTGCTTGATGTTCGCCGGATAGTCCACATCCTCCAGTCCCTCAAGAAGCTTGTCTGCATACTGGGTGATTCTTAAATACCAGACATCCTTGGACTTCTGGATAACGTCGCTGTGGCAGATATCGCATTTGCCGCCCTGACTGTCCTCATTGGAAAGAACAACCTTACAGGATGGGCAATAGTTAACTAATGTCTTATCACGGAAAACAAGTCCGTTCTCAAACATTTTCAGGAAAATCCACTGGGTCCATTTATAGAAATCTTCCTGTGTGGTATCGATCACACGGCTCCAGTCAAAGGAGAATCCAACACTCTTCAGCTGATTGGTGAATTTCGCAATGTTCTGGTCTGTGATCTCACGAGGATGTGTATTCGTCTTAATCGCATAATTCTCAGTAGGAAGTCCGAATGCATCGAATCCGATGGGGAACAGTACATTGTATCCCTGCATTCTTCTCTTTCTGGAAAGTACCTCGATACTGGAATATGCCTTAATATGTCCAACGTGCATTCCCGCACCACTTGGGTATGGGAACTCTACAAGGCCGTAGAATTTCGGTTTATCACTTCCGTCAACAGCTTTAAATGCCTGCTGCTCTTCCCACTTTTTCTGCCATTTCGGCTCGATTTTCTTAAAATTGTGTTTCATTGATGGTTCCTCCACATTTATTGTGCCTGTCATAACTGTTCAATGCCTTCACAGCTATTGCCTGTCAACAAAATAACTGTCGGCTGATTCGCCTGTTTATCGCGCAGATCAGGCGCGTTATTTTGCAAAAATCCTTTTACCATTCTAATCCAACATAGTGGTTTTGTCAACGAGAAACCGCCTCTATTGCGGCCTGAAGCTGATTATCCTCGTCATGGGTATAATCCGTCCGGTTCAAAAGACTGGCATCCAGTTTTACCTCCACATCCGGTGTGATTCCCACCTTGTGGATATCATTGCCCTTGGGAGTAAAATATTTCGCCGTAGTCAGCTTCACCGCACTTCCATCAGAGAGCTGGCGGATGCTCTGAACGATTCCCTTTCCATAAGTGGTGGTTCCCACAATCGTTCCAATCTCATAATCCTTCACTGCCCCGGCAAAAATCTCTGATGCACTGGCGCTGTTCTCATTTACCAGCACTGCCAGCGGAATGTCGATCGGGGTGTCACCGTCACACTTCATCTCCTGTTTTTCCCCATATTTGTCCTCTGTATACACGATCAGTCCTTCGGGCAAAATCTGGCGCAGTACATCGCACACAGAAGAAAGCACCCCACCTGGATTGTCACGAAGATCCACGATCAGCTTCTCCATGCCTTTTGCCTGAAGATCTTTGTAAGCATCCTCAAACTGCTGGGGTGTTACCATGGTAAACTCTGTAATTCGCAAATATCCTATAGAATCCTCCAGCATTTCATAAGAAACAGTGGGCAGTTCCACATCGCTCAAAGTCACTGTAATTTCTTCCGGTTCATCTGCCTCCTGGTGATAGACGGTCAGGATAGAAGTACCGTTCTCATTTTCCCGGATCATCTTTGAGACCTCAGCTGGCGTCATTTCCGTTACATCCGTTCCGTTCACAGCCGTGATCACATCATTCGCCTTCAGTCCGTCCTCATCCGCCGGACTGCCCTCATAACAGTCCACTACCAGAATTCCGCCCTCCGTATTCTGGGTAATGCTCACGCCGATTCCAGAGTAAGAGCCCTCCGTATCTCTCATCTCCTCCTCGTATTCTTCCTCCGTATAATACCTAGAATACGGATCCCCCAGCCCATAAAGAAGTCCGGTATAAATCCCCTCCTTCAGCGAATCCTCATCCACATCTTCCAGATAATTCTGATCTATAATATCTTCCAGATACTTAATCTTCTGCGTAACCGCCACATCCGACAGTACATTACTTCCCGCACGTCCCGCTTTCTGAAGACCCACATATCCCCCGCCCAGCACCAGGGATGCGCAAAGCACACCAGTTACAGCCCCCTTCATAAATTGTTTATCTGCCATATATTATCACTCCTCACCATACAAGTTTCATCCAGTTGCCAGCTAGCTCACCAGAGCGTTGCACCGACTTGCGTGGAATATCATTTGCCCCAATGCGTCCGCCTTGAAACACCTTACTTGTTTTTATACAAAAGGACTGCCAGATCTCTCCAGCAGCCCCCATATCCTCATCTCATATTCTGGCGGAATGCGAACAACCGCCCTTATTGTAAAACAGAACTCTCACACCTTCAAGTGTTTTCTTGTAGTAATAAAGCTTCCCACAAGACCAATTCCAATTCCCAGAGCCAGCGCCACCGGAACCAGTGTCTGGTAGATCTGTCCAACCGGAATGAAATCTACAACACCCAGAAGTACGCTGAACTTGGTATATACATAGGTTACCACATTATTGTAACAGAAATACAAAATGATCAGTGGAATTCCCGCACCGATCAGTCCCAGGATCATACCCTCCAGAAGGAACGGTGCACGTACAAAACTATCGGTAGCACCAATATATTTCATAATTCCGATCTCGTCCTTACGAACTGTAATACCAACGGAAATGGTATTACTGATCAGGAAAACAGCGATCAGCAGCAGGATCACGATCACAGCCACAGATACATAGGAAACAATACGGTTAATGGAACCAAGAGTCTTGGCAGCCTGCTCAGACTGATTAACCTCTCGTACATTATCCAGTGTCTTGATGTAGGCAACCAGCTCAGACTGTTTCTCAATGTTGTTCATGTACACACGGTAGTTGGATGAGTTTGCCAGCGGGTTATCATCCTTGAAACCGTCTGCTGCCTCAGAGTCATCACCGAAATATTCCTGCTTCATCTTCTCCCAGGCTTCATCACCGGACTCAAATTCAATCTTGGAAACCTCCGGGCGCTGCCTGATCAGTTCTCCAACTGCATCCATCTGCTCCTGCGTGGTTCCTTCATTAAAAAGCACTGTGATCGGCACATCTTCCTCAACCTTATGTGCCAGCGTATTCACATTATTTACAATGGAAAAGAAAATTCCGAAAAGAAAAATACATGCTGCCATCGTAATAATAGAAGCAATGGAAAACATGAAATTTCTCTTGATGTTCTTGATACCCTGCTTCAGAGTATACCAGATGGTACTAGGCCTCATAATATTCTCCCTCTTTCTCGTCGCTGATGATCACTCCATTATGCATGGTCAGTACACGCTTCTTCATGGAATTGACAATCTCTTTATTGTGGGTTACTACCAGAACGGTGGTTCCACGCTGGTTGATCTCCTCAAGGAGCTTCATGATCTCCTCGGATGTCTTCGGATCAAGATTACCAGTGGGCTCGTCTGCAAGAAGGATGTCCGGGCGGTTTACAATCGCCCTGGCAAGAGCAACTCTCTGCTGCTCTCCACCAGACAGCTCGTCCGGGTACGCCTTGTATTTCCCTGCAAGTCCAACTTCCTGAAGTACCTCCGGAACTCTCTTGCGGATAACTCTGGTAGGACGGTTCACAACACGCTGGGCAAAAGCTACATTCTCATACACATCCCTGTCCTTCAGAAGACGGAAGTCCTGGAATACAACACCAAGCTTACGGCGGTATTTGGCCACACGGCGGTGCTTCATCCCCTCAAGCTTCTCTCCGCTTACGATAATCGTACCGGATGTGGAATCCAGTTCCTTCAAAAGCAGCTTGATCAACGTGGATTTACCAGAGCCACTGTTTCCTACTATAAATACGAATTCACCTTTATCTACATGGAGATTGGCGTGATTCACTGCCGGCAGTCCCGGTCCATAGGACTTGCTTACATCTATCAAGATCGGAAGAGCGTCGTGTAGGGAAAGAGTGTA
>OGIO01002238.1_pt1 | contig 12236 bp, 8 predicted proteins | sample 1571841 | NCBI WGS metagenome assembly OGIO01 (sample SAMEA2582111, study PRJEB24529) | metagenome | biome: Human gut stool | place: China | collected 2011
TTCGCAGTCCGTGAGTTAGGCTGCATCGCCGGCATCAACATCACCGCGAGCCATAACCCGCCGGAATACAACGGATATAAGGTATACTGGGAGGACGGCGCACAGTTCACACCGCCGCATGATAAAGGGGTAACGGCTGAAGTTCTTGCGATCGAGGATCTCTCCACCGTGAAAACGACGACCGAGGAAGAGGCGTTAAAGAGCGGAAAATTCCAGGTGATCGGAAAAGAGATCGATGACAAATATATCGCCCAGGTAAAAGCCCAGGTAGTCAACCAGGAAGCGATCAACCGCATGCAGAAAGACATCACGATCGTCTACACACCGCTTCACGGAACCGGAAATATCCCGGCCCGCCGCGTTATGAAAGAGATCGGCTTCGAGAATGTCTATGTTGTGCCGGAGCAGGAACTTCCGAACGGAGATTTCCCGACCGTCAGCTATCCGAACCCGGAAGCTGCCGAGGCATTTGAACTCGGATTGAAGCTTGCAAAAGAGAAGAACGCGGACCTTGTTCTTGCAACGGACCCGGATGCAGACCGTCTCGGTGTTTATGTAAAAGATACAAAGTCCGGCGAATATATCCCGCTGACCGGAAACATGTCCGGCTCCCTGTTATGTGACTATGTGTTAAGCCAGAAACAGGCAGCAGGAAAGATCCCGGCTGACGGCGAGGTCGTAAAGTCCATCGTTACCACAAATCTGGTTGACGCCGTTGCGAAACACTATGGCTGCAAGCTTGTCGAGGTTCTGACCGGCTTCAAGTATATCGGTCAGCAGATCTTAAAAGAAGAGACAACCGGCAAGGGAACCTACATGTTCGGTATGGAGGAGAGCTACGGCTGCTTGATCGGTACATATGCCCGTGATAAGGACGCGATCTCCGCAACTGCCGCTCTCTGTGAGGCAGCCGCTTACTACAAGGAAAAGGGCATGACCTTATGGGATGCGATGGTCGCAATGTACGAGAAGTATGGTTACTACAAAGATACCGTAAAATCCATCGGCTTAAAAGGAATTGAGGGACTTGCGAAGATCCAGGAAATTATGGAGAACTTCCGCAAGAACCCGCCGAAGGCACTTGGCGGTTACGAGGTAACTTCTGTCCGTGACTACAAGAAGAACACGATCACAGAGGTTGCGACGAGCGAAGTAAAGGAGACAGGACTTCCGGAGTCCAATGTTCTTTACTATGATATGAACGACGGCGCATGGCTCTGCATCCGTCCGTCCGGAACCGAGCCGAAGATCAAATTCTACTATGGCGTTAAGGGAACCTCCCTTGATGATGCTGAGGCGAAGTCCAAAGCTGTCGGTGATGAGCTGATGGGCATGGTGGATAAGATGATGTGAGATCCCAGAGTGTGGGGATAAGCGCAGGGAAGATGCTGCGAAACAATTAAGATCGAGTGCCTGAGGATCTGGCTGTGAAAAGCAGTGAGACTTGGGCAGAAAGGAAAAGCTCCCGGATGGGAACCGCATGTTATAGATATGATGTGGTTCTTTTCGGGAGCTTTTTTATCACAAACGACTGCACCCGGTACGCGAAGGTGCCAGGCTTTGTTTCCTTTACAGGCGGGAGAGTTCAGCAAGGTACATCTGGGCTGCCGGGGAGAGGCGTACACGATTGCGGAAGATGCAGGAAGCAACAAGCTCACGATCGTGCCCGCTCTCGGGCCACAACCACTCCGGAACCGGAAGCGCGGTGATCTCAGGGAAATTTTCACGGTCATGAAGCGGAGCAATGCCGATCCCGATCGAATCCGTCTGCTCGACGATGTTGTAAAAAGAAGCACGGCTGTTCACATAGGTAATCCCGGAGAGCTGATCCTGACGGATAAGAGACTGGATTCCGTTCAGAATGCTGCTTTCTGCAGAAATCTGGGATGCCGCTTCGGCGGAATGCAGAACAAAACTGTATTGATCGAAAAGCTCCGGAGTCAGTGCATTTGGATCCTTCAGAACCGGATGGGCATTCCGGCAGAAAAGCTGAAGGGGAGAGTGAAACAGGATCTGTTTTTCCAGACTGTGAAGAGCCAGAAGCTCCTGTACCTTTTCGTTTTGGAATTCCGGATACACGATGAAACCGATATCTGCATGTCCGGCATCGAGTTCCCGGATGACTTCGTGTCCTGCCAGCTCGCGGTAAAAAAGGCGGAATGTCCGATCGTGCTGATCAGAAAAGGCATGGATCGTCTTACTCAGGGCATCATTCTCAGGAAAACAGCAGTCTGCAGCAATCCGAAGACGGCAGGAGTCCGGGTGCTCCCGGAATGTCTGGCGGAACTGCTCTGCATGTTCAAGGAGATCCCGGCTCATATCGAGAAACAGACGTCCGGATTCCGTCGGGATGATCCCTGTTTTTCCGCGGGTAAAGATCGTGATCCCGTATTCTTTTTCTGTCTCACGGAGAACTTTACTCAGGTACGGCTGGGTCACAGACAGCCGCTTTGCGGCCGCCGATAGAGAGCCGGAGTCGGAGATCTCGAGGAGATATTGCATGTTTTGAAGATTCATTTAGAGGTAGCTCCTTTGTTGTAAAAAAATCATAAAAATAGAATAATTAAGTCTATTCGAAAACAATGGATCTGTCAAATAGGAGAGATGTGGAAAGTCAGCAGTAAAGTCTGCTGCTGCCGCTGCAACATATGGAAATACGACTTGAAAAATTTTTGCTCGTGAAGAGCAGTCAGACAAAAAAACAATGAAAGGAAGATCCGGATCCCGGACAGAAGCGATGGATAAAAAAGAATTTGTTTTAAAAGCAGTTGCGGACAAAAAAGACCTGATCGTCGAGGTGAGTGACAAAATTTTTGATTATGCGGAGACAGGCTTTCATGAATTTAAGACCGCAAAACTCTACGAGGATGTTCTGAAAAAAGAAGGATTCCAGGTGGAAATGGGAGTCGGCGGCATGCCGACGGCATTTAAAGCTACATATGGAACAGAAAAGCCGGTGATCGGATTTTTAGCGGAATATGACGCTCTTCCGGAGCTGTCCCAGGAAGGCGGCTGCACGATGAGAAAGAAAGCCGAAGGGGAAAACCCGGACGGACATGGCTGCGGTCACAACCTGCTCGGTGCGGGAGCCATGGCGGCAGCGCTTGCAGTGAAAGCGTATCTTGAGGAGCATCCGGAAGCGGGAAGCGTGGTCCTTTTTGGATGCCCGAGCGAGGAAAAAGGCGACGGCAAGGCGATCATGGCAAGAGAGGGAATCTTTGACGGCGTGGATGCGGCGTTCACCTGGCATCCGGGCGATAAGAACGAAATCTGGTCGGAGTCCACTCTGGCGAATGTCAGCGTCTTCTTTAACTTCAAAGGTGTGACCTCCCATGCAGCGGCAGCTCCGGAACTCGGAAGATCTGCGCTGGATGCGGCGGAACTTATGAGCGTCGGCGTCAATTATCTTCGGGAACATATCATCTCTGACGCGAGGATCCACTACGCGTACCGTGATGTCGGAGGAATCGCCCCCAATGTTGTCCAGGGACACAGCCGCGTCCACTATTTCATCCGCGCGCCAAAGTCCTGGCAGGTAAAGGAAATCTACAGGCGTGTGGTTGATGTGGCAGAAGGCGCCGCAAAGATGACAGGGACTGAGATGACATATGAGCTTTATGCAGGTCTTTCCGATTACATCCCGAACCATGTACTCTCGGAAGTTCTTCATGAGTCCATGGAGGAGATCGGCGCTCCGGCTTACGATGAGACGGATTTTGCACTGGCATCCAGATTCTTCCATGAGACCGCGACGCCGGAGGAACAGGAGGCAAAGCGAGCGTCCCTGCGGAACCTCTTCGGTGCAGATCATCTGGATGAGATCGAAGCCCGCCCGCTCCACACCCGGATCTCTCCGCTTGTATGGACTGGAAAGGTCCAGGCGGGTTCCACCGACGTCGGCGATGCCAGCTATGTGATCCCAACGGCGATGTGTACCACGGCGACAGCGACTCTCGGCACTGCCGCCCACACCTGGCAGATGACCGCACACGGCAACACGGAGATCGCCCACAAGGCAATGTTAAATGCGGGTGAGGCCATAGCATTGGCTGCCTTAAAGACCATGGAAAGCCCGGAAATCTTAAAGAAAGCCCACGACGAATGGTTGGCCGAGACAAACGGCATCTACGAATGCCCGATCCCGAAGGAGATCGGACCGAGGCTGGAGGATTAAGGGAGCTGCGTGCACAATCGAAAATAGAGGAGCAATACAATGAGACAGGAAACCATAGACAGGATCCGAAAATTCACCGACGACCGCGACTGGGACCAGTTCCATTCTGCCGCCAATCTGGCAAAATCCATTGTCATTGAGGCAGCAGAACTTCTGGAATGCTTTCAGTGGAGTGATGAGGAGTATGATCTTCAGCATGTGAAAGAAGAGCTGGCAGATGTGATCGTCTACTCACAGAACCTTTTAGACAAGCTGGGGCTGGATGCAGATGAGATCGTGAATATGAAAATGGGGATGAATGAGAAAAAGTATCCGGTGGAAAAGGCGCGGGGGAAGTCTGCGAAGTATGACCAGTTGTAGGGACTAGAGAAGAATGCTGCAGGGCAGCCATACAGCGTGGATTGGCTGCCGGCGGATCTTGGAGTTGTGGGGAAGATTGAGAAGTGGATGGAGAAAGAAATCTGATAAATTTTTTTGCTTTCGATATGCAAGACCAAATTATAGGACACCTAATGTGATATACTGTGTCTCAAAGAGATACAGAAAGTCAAACATATGGAAAATAGGAGGACTATGAAATGGAAAAAGACAAAACATGCAGGGATATTTATTTTGAAATGCGATTCATGAACCGGCATCTGCAGAGAGTGGGAAATATTGGGATGCTGGCGTTGCTCTTAAAGTTGTCGGAGGGCCTGGAATATGACAAAAACGGAAAACGTCTTTTAAAGGCGGCTGCGATTCTTGTCGGCGTTGTGGAAGTGCTGCTGTTTCAGGAGGCAGTAACGGATTGTATAAAAAAGAGGAATGGCGAAGCAGACGACTGAGTGCCAATGGAAAAATATCCATAGGATCCTGCGAATCTGCGGATAACCCGATCGGGCAGATGGTGATGGATTCAGAAAATATGGAAAGAAAAATGCAAAGGAATCTCTGAATGAAGAAACACAAAGTATACCTGCAGGATCTGCTCAATGAGTATCCGGAGTCGGAAGACTATCAGAAATTCTATACATATGTGATGGAGCTGATCAGGAGAGACGAGCTTGTTCCGATGAAAAATGCGAAGAGCAACGGCCGGAGACCGGCGCTTCCGCTCAGCTTCTGGAAATATGAAGACAAACCGGATTATACGGATATCTATGAGGAACTGAAGTATAAGTATCATCCTCTGATCAATACTTCCTATTACAGAAACCATCCGGAATGCTATGAGACGGACAAGGAGAAACTTCAGATTCTGAGTGATTATCTGAAAGATCATTCCAAACTGCTTGATACCGAGGAGACGATGAATGAGCGGAGCTTCGAGATCTTCCGTCGGGAAAAGTTTTTCCAGAGAGAGGGCGGTCTCGAATTTTGCAGGAAAATTGGGATCAGTCGGGAACAACTGGCATTTTATGAGACTTCTGAGCCGCTCTCTTATTATTCCCGGTCCAAACAGACCCCTCAGAACATTCTGATCGTGGAGAATAAAGACACATTTTTTGATATCCGGCGCTGTATGAATGCGGGGCATGACCGGATCCTTGGAAAACAGTTTGGTACTGTGATCTACGGGGCAGGAAAAGGAATCTGGAAGACGTTTGCGGATTATGTGAATGGGGCAGAATCCTATTTCCTTGGGGATAATGAATTGTTCTATTTCGGAGATCTTGATTATGAGGGGATTCTGATCTATGAACATCTTCTGGAGCAGAAAGAGTACCAATGGGACAGGCAGGGAAATGGCAGTGCCGGAATGATCCAACTTTTCCGGAAAGCATACGAGGCGATGCTGGATAAGGCGCTTCAGATCGGTTTTTCAGCTCTTCCTGACATGAAGGAAAAGCAGAATTCGAATATTGGAACGGTATTTCTGGATGTGTTTGATGAGGAGAGAAGGAGACAGATCCATGAAATCCTGTCAGCAGGAAAATATATTCCACAGGAAATTCTAAATGAGCATGACTGGTAGCCAACCGACAGAAGAGATACGGAAAGGTTATGATAAATGAACAAAACTGGTGATAAAAGATGATCGAGAAAGATTTTTTAAAGAATTTTGAGCAGCGAATGAAATTCGTCGGGAGGTATGCGTTGCTCTGCAGCAACAGCTTTGGAAAGCAGCAGTGGAAGGATTACGGCATAGAGACGCGGGATGAGCAGATGAATATGTTGTTTACACTGCTGCTTTTTATCATGGAGTATTCTTTGCGGGAAGAAAACTGCACGATGGACGATATTGCGGCGTTCGTGGAGGACATCAGTTACGAGTACCATGCGAAAAAGCTGAGCTTTGAGCAGAGTCGGGACTTTGCAAGATTTATGGTGGAGGATATCCTTGGAAACAGCGGTTCTTCCATGTATTTTAAGGCTTTTGACTATGAAAAACGAACATATAAGGAAATCAACATCCGTTATATCGACAACAAGGTCGTGTATCTGGAGAATGGCGTCAGAAGAACATCCTATTACCTGACGGACGAGGGTTACAATATGATGCTCTCCACGATGGAAATGGAAAATAATCTGAAACTTTCGGTCCATGAAATGCTCTTTAAGCTGCATCTGGAAAAGGCAGATTATAACAGGGCTGTGGAAGATATCAAAAATATCTTCAGTCAGCTTAGAAAACAGAGCCAGAAGATCGAGGAGGCAATCCTGTCGGTCCGGAGAAATGCGTTGGCTTATTCAGTAGAAGAATATGGGCAGCTGGTGGAGGACAACATCAACACTGTAGTCGAGACAAGAGAAAAATTCAATCTTCACAGGCAGTTTATCGACGAGAAAATTGAAGAATTTGAAGAAAAACAGATGAATGCGGAAACATTCACGGAAAAAGAAAAGGGCAACCTGAACAATCTTCGTGTGATCGGAAGATATCTGACGCAGACTCTGGATGAACACCAGAGAATCCTCGGTCAGCATTTTGATCTGAAGAAATTATATGATGAAGAGCTGGAAAATTACTCGAACATGACACTGGTCCAGCGGTTTCCGTTCCGGAGCGATGTGTATGATAAGGTATTAAAAGATGTCTCGCTCCTGAAAAATGTTGATAAAATTTTTAGTCCGTTATTTACCGGACGGGTGGGGAAGATCTTTAATCCGGAGAAAATGCTGGAATATCAGAAAAAGTTAAAAAAAGCGGATGTGGAAGACGAGACCGTGGAGCTGGATTTTGATGAAGAGGAGTACAACCGGGAGAAAGAAGAGCGCAGGAAAGAACGGATGAAAATATGAGGGCTGTGTGAAGGGAATCCTGGAACAGCTTCTCAAATATAAAGAAATGACGCTGGAAACCTTAAATACGGTGTGTACAGAAGAAGAACGGACACAGCTTCTTCCGACTGCAGAGATTTTTCGCGAGGTGATCATCGAATTCCTGACAGCGGGCACAATCGATATCGGAGCACTTCAAAATGAACAATCGGATTATCTCATGGATGCGTCAGATGGGTTTGTACTGAATGAGATGTTACTTGGTCTGATGGAAGACCGGGAATTCCGGAAAATCGGAAAGATGTTTATTTTCCCGATGGAAGACAGTGCGCATGTGTACTTTAAGAATGTAATGGATGAAAACGGAAACAGAAGAAATTTCAGATGTTCTAACGTGGGATTCCGGTATGAGGAGAGATAGAAGATGGCATACGAAGCAGAGATGATCACATACAGCCAGAAAATATTTTATTATCTTCTGTGCCACGGGGCACTGAGTGACCTGGATGCGGGAGTCAATGATCTGTACCGCGCGTATGTGGAACATGAAGAGGTCATGAATCTCGTGAAAAATCAGGCGGAAATTGCAGACTGCAGAATCGAGCGGTACGGGACAACGATCTATCTGATGCCGGATATCGACAATAAATACCTCGGTTTTACGAAGGCAGACCTGAAAAAAGAATTATGTAAACCGAATGCTACAGACCGGGATTATTATCTGGCACAGTTCGTAATCCTGACGCTGTTGGTGGAATTTTATGACGGACAGGGAAGTACCAGTAAATCCAGGGAATTTTTAAAACTCGGGGAGCTGCAGAATCTCGTATCAGAGCGTCTGAAAGCAGGACTTGCGCTTGAACAGGAGCGGGAACAGGATGGAACAAATCTTTACAAAGAAATGTATGAAAATGTCCTGGATTACAAGAGTATGAGCGAGGCCTATGAGTCCTTAAAAAGCGCGGAAACGGGAAGCCGGTCAAAGTATACAAAGGAAGGCTATGTGAGCATTATCTGTGAGTTTCTCGATCGGCAAGGGTTGATCGTTTTCGTCCGGGAAGATGAGATGATCAAGACGACGGCAAAGCTGGACAACGTGATGGAGTATAAGATCCTGAATAAAGAAAACTATGCAAGGATCATGGAGGCATTGGGGGAAACATATGAGTAAGATAGCGAGGATCCGTATTTTAAACCTGAACTATAACAATAACACCATCAAAATTGATGACGAGATGTTTGACTTCAATGGTCAGAACACACTCATCTCCCTGAGAAACGGCGGCGGAAAAAGCGTGCTGGTACAGATGATGGTGAGCCTTTTTGTCAACCGCTCATATCGTGATTTCGGAGACCGGCCGTTTAAGAGCTATTTTACGACGAACCGGCCGACATTTATCATGACAGAATGGATCCTGGATAATAAAGCCGATCGTTTCCTGGCAGGTATGATGGTCAGGAAAAGCCAGCGGGAAGACAATGACGCGGAAGAGCTGGAAATGTACACTTTTACCGGCAATTATTCAAAAGCCTGCAGCTATGATATTGAGAATCTTCCGGTCATCAGACAGGAAGGTAGCAAAAAGATCCTGAGGGGATTTTCTGAATGCAAAAACCTGTTGGAGGAGATCAGTAAAAGTGAGTCGAGAAACTTTCGGCTGTATGACATGACCAGCTCCTATGGAAGAGGCCAGTATTTTAATAAACTTCGCGAGTATCAGGTCAACAATAAAGAATGGGAGAGCATCATCCGAAAGGTCAACCAGAAGGAGTCGGGACTTTCAGAGCTTTTCCAGAATGCCAAAGATGAGAAGAATCTGGTGGAAAACTGGTTCCTTCGCCCTATTGAAGATAAATTAAACCAGGAAAAAAATAAGACGGATGAGTTCCGGAAACTTGCATTCCAGTTTATTGAACAATACAAGAGTAATCAGTCGAAAATTCAGCGAAAAGGGATCATTGAACAGTATTTTGAGGACACGAAGCCATTGAAAGTCCAGATCGATGATTATGTTCAGAAAGATCATGATGCAGCGGCTCTCAGAACAGAGATGATCCTTTATGTGAAGGCGCTGCAGAGAGAATTGAAGCGGCTGGAGACGGAAATTGCTGCCGGACAGGAGAAAATAGACCAGATCAAAAGGGAACAGAGACGGATCGTTTATGAGGAGCTCTCATATGGAATTTACATTGATGAGGACCGGAAGACAGCACTCCTTGCGAAGAGAACACAGCAGGAGACGGCGATCACAGAGCTGACCTATCGGAAAAATCAGTTGACACGGGAGATCGACCGGTATGATCTTCATAAGCTCTATCAGGAATTAAAGGATTTTGAACGTCAGAAGGCCGAGGTAGATGCAAAGCTGCAGGTGCTTTTACAGAAGACGGAAGAATCAAAGGATGAGATCGGAAAGATCGGAAGTCAGCTGTATGCGCTGTATTCCGGGAAGGCAGAGAAGCTGGAGAAACAGAAGAAGCGGGAAGAAGAAAATCGTGTCGAGACTGAAAATACGAAAAAGGAAGCAGAGAAGGAATTCGGTGAAAATGAGCAGAAGATCCGAAAATTAGGCGTAGATATCGGTGCATTGACTTCAAGAGTGAAAAGCTTTGATGAGGTGGAAGACACCTTTAACAGAGAATTCAGTGCAGATCTGAGACGAAATATCGTAGGTCTTTATGTGGATGGTGCACTGGAGATTTTTCGGAAAGAAATGGAAGCAGGGCTTCAGGAAAAGAAAAATGAATCGGCAAAATATGCCGGAAAACTTCTCGAGCAGGAACAGACACAAAAAAGACTTTCCCGGGAAATAGTGGATGGAAATTTAAAAGCCAACGATCTCGCACATCAGCTGGACAGTCTTTCTAAGAAACTTCTGGATCTGGAGAAACAGAAGAATGAACGCCTGAGAATCATGAAGTATATCGGCATGGATGAAGCCCATATGGATCAGAAAAATCTGATTCTGGATCAGCTGGACGGAAAGATGAAAGAGCTGGACATGGAAAGAGACAGTCTGATCCAGAAAAAAGCTGCTCAGGAGAAACAGTTCCGGCAGCTGAAGGAAGGAAAAACGACAGAGCTTCCGGAAAATATCAGGATCTACCTGGAACAGAACGGAATCGATCCGGTATACGGAATGGAATGGCTCACGAAAAACGGACGGACGGCGTCAGAGAATGCGGAGCTTGTAAAGAAAAATCCGTTTATTCCGTATTCTGTTGTGATGGAGCGGGCGGATTTTGAACGGTTCAGAAAGAATGAGGAGGAACTGTATACGAGCTTTCCGATCCCGATCATCATAAAAGACGAACTGGAACAGGAGCGGCAATCTGTGGATGCGAGATTTGCAGTCTATGGAAATGTGCATTTTTATGTCATGTTCAATACACATCTTCTTGATCGGGAGGAGCTGGAAAAGATTCTGGAGACGATCAGGAGGAAGATTGAAAGTCTGAAAAAGTCAATCGGGGACAAGGAATCGGACCTGGAAACTTACCGAAACTACAGGAGTACAATTGAAAGTCAGACGTTCAGTACCACTTTGTATCAGCAGACAGAAAAAGAGATTACGGATCAGAAAAAAGAGAGTGAATCAGTGAAAGAACGTCTCCAGGAGATCCGGCGGGAGCAGGGCAGACTGGATGAAGAAAAAGAAGAGACGAAAAAGCTTGCGGAGACGGTGAAACGGCAGATCGATAAGCTGAACAGGGAGAAGCACCAGTTTGATATTCTCTGCAAAAAATATGAGCAGTACGAGACAGAGCGGACGAGTCTGGAACGCCTGAACAAGGAAAATACAGAATTGACGGCGAAAGAAAGTGCTCTTAAGATCAGAATGATAGAGCTTCAGGAACAGGAGATTGGACTCCGGGCGCTGGTGAAGGAAATTTCGGAGCAGATCGACCGTGTGCAGAAACAAAAAGAAAAATTTGAAACTTTTGCTGAAACAGCCGGAAATCATGAACGTACCGGTCAGGAATCTGCGGATCCGGCAGAACTGGAAGCGAGATATTATGCACTGACGAAAGAAATATCGGATAGTGTCGATGAACTTCGAAAAGCGCAGAATGACTGGATCGGAAGAATCCAGGGGAAAAAGAAAGATATTCAAAAGAAAAATGAGGACAGCCGGATTCCGGAGGAGGAGTACCGGGAACTGATCTGCCCGGAAGAACAGTATGACAGCTGGAAACGTCAGAAAAAGCAGACAGAAAAAGAGCTGAATCAGGCAGTTGAAAAGAATGTCAGTCTGGGAGAACAACTGGGTGTTTTGAAACATCAGATCGAGACCAATATGAAAAACCTGAAAAAGGAAACGGGATTTGATCAGCCGGTCGATCGAAAGACGATTACAGACATAAACTTTGAAGAACGCTGGAATTTACAAGAATATGATCTCAGGACAGAGCTGCAGAAGCAGTCGCGTCTTCAGGAGAGAAATATCCAGCTGTCTGCACAGGTTGCGGTTGTAGCGGAATATGAGGATGAGATGCTTCCGGAAGTTGAAATGCTCACGCAGACAGAAGAGGGGCAAGAGGATGCCTTGACTGCTATCCAGGCACAGATTCCGGATATCCGAAATGCGGAGATCGAGGCTGTTAAAACGTATCAGAAAGAGATTCGCAGAAAAATGGCGGAGATTTCCAAAGCTCTGGATCAATGCAGACTCAGCATGTCAGAAATGATCCGCGAGATTGCGTCCGGTAAAGAGTACGCGGATGATTATTTCAGGAAAACGTTTGACAGCCTGCTCTCGCAGACTGCCAGTCCGCAGAATCTGTCCCGCCAGTTTGAGCTGAACCGCCAGGCATACGAAAATCAGCTGGAAAAACTGAAGATCGACCTTGCGCATAT
>OGIO01002243.1_pt1 | contig 12223 bp, 10 predicted proteins | sample 1571841 | NCBI WGS metagenome assembly OGIO01 (sample SAMEA2582111, study PRJEB24529) | metagenome | biome: Human gut stool | place: China | collected 2011
GGCGGTGTTGTCCAGGCGGCGAAGGAAATCGCAGATTATCTTCTTCCGGATGGAAAGACCATCGTAAGCTTTAAGGGAAAAGGAATCGATGACAGCACCTACTCTTCCGATGACGGACATGAAGTGGATGTCCCGATCGTTCTTCTTGTAAACGGCGAGAGCGCCAGCGCCTCCGAGGTACTGACGGGTGCCTTAAAGGATAACAACTGGGCAACGATCGTCGGAGAGAAGACCTTCGGAAAAGGAATCGCCCAGGGAGTGTTCAATCTCCCGGACGGCAGCGGCCTGAAACTCACAACGGCGTATTATTATACTCCGTCCGGTGAGTGCATCCACAAACTCGGCATCGAGCCGGATGTGACAGTCGCACTCGCTGAGGATCTGAAGTCAAAGATCGAGATCCCGAAGAGCGAGGACAATCAGCTGCAGACAGCACTTGAAGTTTTCGACGAAGGCGTCGATGCCGTGAACGAAAAGATCTCCGCGGAGAACGGGGAGACAGCAGCGGCGGACGATGACTTTGAGGCGAAGGTGAAGGAGAACCTGGAGATCGAGAAGGAAGCAGGGGCTGCTCAGTAAATATGACAGATAGATAAAATGAGTTTCTACTATATATAATATAGAAAAAACTCATTTATAAAAGAATATTGTTATGGTTTGGAAGAGCTGACATTTGATATCGGTCGGCTCTTCTTTTTTGCGATTTTGTTTTATACAAATCCAGCCATAAGTCCTGCAATCATAGCGCTGGTCATAGAAACAGAAATAATACTTCCCTCGACCACACGAGTCAGAATTTCCTTTTCAAGATGTTCCTTTTCCTCGGATTTCTCTGCAAGTACATTGATGATCTCACTTGCAATCTGGTAGTTGGTTGGATAGCTGCAATAGCAGCCCATTCCAAAAGCGACACACATGCCGGTGGAGAAACCTAACTTTCGTCCGACCGGTATAGCAATGACAAGCATTCCGAGAGCACCGAGAATAACGATTCCGGCGATCGGCACAACGGAAGCAGCTAAGGTAGCCATGGAGAGATCGCCTAATTTACCCCGAAGTACAACGATCAGCACGAACATCATGAAATCCAGAAGACCGGACTTTTTCAGTGGGTCTTTGGGAAGAATTCCCAAATGTGTTAAGCCGCATCCGAGGAACAGACCTATAATGGCGCTGCCAAGAATTCCTCCGGTCATGGCGCTTGTGTATTTTGCAATCACGGTTGCAGCTGCACCGCACAGGCTGGTAATGAACAGGTAAAAGAATGTGTTCTGGCATTGCTTTGGCAGAAACTTATCAAAAAATGTTGTTTCCGTACTTTCGCTCTGTACTTTTGAATCCATGATCGCAAAACGGTTTGCTGGTACCGCCTGGCCGGTTTTCCGATAAATACCAAGCATTCTGTTTGCTTCTTTGCGGACACCGTAGCTGATAAGAGGCATTCCGAGCCAGGCCTGGACGCTGTTTATAAGAACGATCAGCGCAGCCATTTCGATAAGTCCTTTTTCGGTTGCAGACTCAACCATCAACTGGGTAGCAATCGAGCCACCGACCAGGGTCGGGAAAGACAGGACTGCCAATTCTCCGAAAAAGAAACCTCCGATTCCCACGATTGCAACAGCCATACCTACGATGCCGAGAAGAACACTGACAACAAGGCGCCATTCATTTTTGAGCATTTTTAAATCAAAAGTGGAACCGATATTTACAAGAAGTGTCAACATGACGAAGTTATACATTCCTGAGAGATCGGCTTTTGCGACGATGTCTCTCGGGAAGATATTTAAGTTAAACGCAATTAGAAATACAAATGTGCAGAATAGACTGCTGCCGATACGTCCCCTTGTTACTTTGCTTAAATATGTTCCTGCAAAATATGTACCGATTACGATAGTAATTGCCCATGCATAAGACATATGTTACCCCCTTTTCCAGACAAGTTGTTTTAGTGCAGCTTTTTCTAAGGTATAAAGAGCCGGACTGTGGGGAGACCGGCTCTTTCGGCAGGATCAATTTAAATGCGCTCGCCTGTTTCAAGGTAGTGCATAAGCTGATCAGCATTCATGCCGTCAATACCGATATCCTTTAATGTACGTGCTTCTTTCTTGAAATCGCGGGCGGACACTGCGGAAAGGACGTTTGCTAACGCTGTGTGAAGCGGATGTTCCAGACCAAGCTGCTCGAAGAATTCAGCGGACGGGATCAGACCATATGGTACATCCTCTGTTACATAGCGGTGAGTCATCTCTGTCGGCAGCTTACTGTATGCGAAGTGTTTTAAGGAATGAAGAATCTCACACATTGTCTCGCCCTGCGCGCCCTGATGACCGTACCACTCGGTAAGGATCTGCGGAATCGTGCGGATGTGCATTCCTTTGATAGAGTTCAGGGAGCAACGCTCTTTATCCAATCCGGCGATCATATTATTCAAAGACGGTGTTACGCACTCGCGGTAGAACAGGCGGTCTTCCTTGTTGTCGACACTTGCCGCGTTGAAAAGCATCAGGGAAGTGTGCATGGTACTGTTCGGGTTGGAAAGACCTGTCTCGATAACGTTGTTGTAGCGGATGATATAAGGATATAAGTTGTGAAGACGTTCGAATGCCGGTTCGCTGCCTTTGTTCGGGAAGAAAGCAACACCAAGATTGTGCTTGTAACCGCGAACCCATACGGAGGAAGATGAACTCTTTCTGCAGGCATACATCATGCACGCAAAGTCAGCAATAAGGATCTTCGGATCATAGCCGGAATCTTTGATCGTTTTGCTGAAGAAGAGGGAGCCACCGAAGTTAGCCGGGCAGAGAGCTACGATCTGTCCATCGCGTAAATACGGTGCACAGAGCTTGGCAATCGTATCAAGGGAATAGGACGGAACGATGACCATGATGATATCGGATTCCGCAAGGGCTTCTTTTACATCTGTTGTGATCTTGTAAAGCTTTGCAAATCCGCCTTCAAGTCCGTTTCCTGCAAAGCTCTCCATCTCGATACCGCCGCGTTCCATGACATCCTTGATACCACCCGCAAACTGAGGAAGTTCAAACAGGGTTACCTGATTTCCTCTCAGAGTAAGATCGGCTGCAGCTGCAAAAGCGCCATTTCCACCACCAACAATTGTAATTTTCTCCATAAAGTAATACCTCCTGTGATTTTCTTGAAGCGGATGACCCGCTGTTGTTTATACCCATATATAAAGCAACTACCGTGCCAACTTAAAAAGTGACTTTTTTAGCCTGTTTAAAGGTAAAAGTGTATAAATAACAGGATTTCTGAGTATAAAAATGTATGAAATAATAGACAAAACGAAGTGCATATATCAATGGGGCAGACGTGTGAAAGATATATATAAAAGGTGACAGACGAAGAAATCTGCCCCCTTTTTTGAAAAACTATGAAAATGTTAAATGACGCCAGTAACGCTCAGGATGATCTGCGCAATAATGGCAGAGCCGACATAAGTACCGGTGAATGCAAACAGGGATACAAGAACGATAGCAGGTCCCTGTTTGCGGAAAGCATCGAGATCTTTGCCTAATGAGATTCCGGCATAGGCCAGAATTGGTGTGCAGGCTGGCATAATACCGATCTTACCGATATTTGCGGTTGCGAATGCTGCCCATGGAAGTCCGGGAACCGTTGAAAGGATCGCTACAAAAGAGATATACACGATTGCCGGGAGATTCTTCGGAAGAATACAATTGGCGAGTTCATAGAGCAGATGACCGACCACCGCGCAGAAGAACAGCAGCAGAACTCCAGGAATTGCTTCCAGTGGGGTGACAATGGCGCCTGCTTTCCATGTTGTGATACAGTTGCCAAAGGAAATAAATATGGCTACCAGGGCCAGACATTTTACACGCTTTAACCATGACTGCATACTCATACCTGTTTATCCTCCTTTGCAGCTGTGATTTTTGAGATAGGCTCTCCGTTTTTATAGTGGCGGTTGTTCTTTGCGAGCTTTTTATAGAGCAGCTCACACATCGGGATCGAGATGAAAATAGCCATATACAGCCCATCGACTGTACTTAAAACATTGCTGGCAGCAGCATAAGAAGAAAGTTCTGCTTCCAGGTCTGGATAAAAGCTGACGATAGAAGCCAAACCGGCTGACATCATGGAAGATGATCCTGTACCGCAGGCCATGGCGAGCGCGAAAGGATGGAAAATACCGATGGAACAGAGCAGGGATGGCAAAATTCCAAAGAACATGGTTCCAAGAACGGTACCGGTTATGTAAGCGCCGAGTACGCCGAGACCTTCGTCTGATTCGAGACCATATTTACTGCCGACAACGGCGAGTGCAGTTTCGCGTGCGATTGAGAAGCAGGCTCCGATGGATGCCCGCCCCAGCCCCATGTGGAAAATTAAAACTGCGATCGGAAGCGCTAAAAGAGCAGTTCCGAGGTTGCCGAATTCCTGAAGGATCAGGGCCGGACCTGCCTTGACCAGGGCAGGCAGGTTCGGGCCGATAGAGGAGCCGACTTTTGCAGTGACCAGTGTGACACTGATCGTAATATAGGAGGAAGATTCCTCCATCATCTTTTGGGGAATCAATTTCATTCCGCCGAGAATGCAGCCAAAGATCAATACATATAACATCGGGAACAATGAGAATGCCAGAATACCAAAGTTGAATTTCCATTTACCGATAAGTTCCGCAACAAGCGTCAGCACCAGTACCAGACTATGGAGCTTCCAATCCATAATTTTGTTTTCATCCACTGCCTTTTCCTCCTTAAGACTTAACCTTTTTCAGTATTAGTTGCGTTCTCCTGTCTCCAGATAATGCATGAGCTGATCTGCGTTCATTCCATCAATGCCGATATCCTTTAATGTACGCGCCTCTTTCTTGGAATCGCGGGCAGACAGTGCGGAAAGGACATTTGCCAGTGCTGTGTGAAGCGGATGTTCCAGACCAAGCTGCTCGAAGAATTCAGCGGATGGGATCAGACCATACGGTACATCTTCCGTGATATAGCGGTGAGTGATCTCTGTTGGCAGTTTGCTGTAAGCAAAGTGCTTTAAGGAATGAAGAATCTCACACATTGTCTCGCCCTGCGCACCCTGATGACCGTACCACTCGGTAAGAATCTGCGGGATCGTGCGGATGTGCATTCCCTTGATGGAGTTCAGGGAGCAGCGTTCCTTGTCAAGAGCGGTGATCATGTTGTTTAAGGACGGTGTTACGCACTCACGGTAGAAGAGACGGTCTTCCTTGTTGTCAACGCATGCGGCATTAAAGAGCATGATAGAAGTGTGCATGGTGCTGTTCGGGTTAGAAAGACCGGTCTCGATAACGTTGTTGTAACGGACGATGTACGGATATAAGTTATGAAGGCGCTCAAATGCCGGTTCGCTTCCTTTGTTCGGGAATAAGGCAACGCCGAGATTGTGCTTGTATCCGCGAACCCATACAGAAGAAGGAGAGTTCTTCCTGCAAGCATACATCATGCATGCAAAGTCGGCAATAAGGATCTTCGGATCATAGCCGGAATCTTTGACCGTTTTGCTGAAGAAGAGAGATCCGCCGAAGTTAGCCGGGCAGAGAGCTACGATCTGGCCATCACGTAAGTACGGTGCGCAGAGTTTGGCAATCGTCTCCAGAGAATAGGACGGAACGATAACCATGATGATATCGGATTCCGCGAGAGCTTCTTTTACATCGGTCGTGATCTTGTAGAGCTTTGCGAATCCTTCTTCAAGTCCGTTTCCTGCAAAGCTCTCCATCTCGATGCCGCCGCGTTCCATAACTTCTTTGATGCCGCCGGCAAACTGCGGAAGTTCAAACAAGGTTACCTGGTTTCCTCTCAGAGTAAGATCGGCTGAAGCTGCAAAAGCACCATTTCCACCACCAACGATTGTAATTTTTTCCATAAAGCAATACCTCCTAATGATTTTTTTATCGGATCGATCAATTCGTCCGTTTTTTATTACGCCCATATATAGGGCAACAACCGTGCCAAACTAAAAAATAAGCGCATGTTGAATTTTTTGGACATATATGTACGAAAAATAGGACTACAACAAAATAAGTGTATTAAATACTTGACTGAACTTGAAAGAGACGCTAGTATGTTTGATAAAGTTGAGAAATATGCAGCGGAAAGAGAGGAAACATGTATGAACGAGATAGGAATATTCGATATTCTGGGGCCAAATATGATCGGACCATCAAGTTCCCACACGGCCGGGGCCCTGAGAATCGCTTTTATCGCCGGAAAAATGGTAGACCATCCGGCGGCAGTCCGGTTTGTTCTGTATGGATCATTTGCGCGCACTTATCACGGACATGGAACGGACCGGGCACTGGTCGGCGGCATTTTGGGTTATCATCCGGATGATGAGAGAATCCGCGATTCTTTTGAACATGCGAAGGAAGCGGGAGTGGAGTTCGCTTTTGAGGAGAACTTTACAGATAAGGAGATATATCCGAATACAGTGGATATTTATGTGAAAGATGAAAAAGGCAATGAAATGTCCCTGCGCGGAAAGTCCATCGGCGGAGGCAACGCGGTCATCACACGCCTGAATGGTGCTGACGTGGATCTCACAGGAAACTACAGCACCATCGTTGTCCAGCATATCGATAAAAAGGGAACGCTGGCATTCGTGACAGCAGTTTTGAGTGCGTATGACTTAAATATTGGTTCTCTGCGCCTCTATCGGGAAAGCAAGGGGAAAATGGCGTATGCAATTATCGAGGTAGATTCAAATGTATCGATTCAGGTCGTAGAGGCGTTGCGGGGATTTGAGGCAGTTAAAAATGTGCTTTTGGTTCCGGCAATTAATTTGGATTGACAGGGGGAGAAACGATGAACTTTACAAATGGTGCAGAACTTTTAGAGTGCTGTGAAAAAGAAAATAAAAAGATCTCTGAGGTCATGTTTGAACGTGAAATTACATTTTTGGAGCAGGATCCGGAGAAGACAAAGAAAAGGATGCAGAAAGCATGGTCGATCATGCAGTCTGCCGCAAAAAAACCGTTGAAGGAGAATATCATCAGCATGGGCGGCATGATCGGCGGGGAGAGCAGAAAGCTTCATGAACTTAGGGAAAATAAAAAGAATCTCTGCGGAGAGGTGGTGTCAAAGGCGATCGCCTATGCAGTGGGAGTCCTGGAAGTAAATGCGTCCATGGGACTGATTGTTGCGGCACCTACAGCCGGGTCTTCCGGAGTGATCCCTGGCGTATTCTGTTCACTGAAGGAGAATTATGGATTCTCTGATGATGAGATCTGCCAGGCGCTGTTTAATGCGGCGGCAGTTGGATATCTCATCACAAGAAATGCCACGACGGCAGGAGCGGAAGGTGGATGCCAGGCGGAGGTGGGAGCGGCCAGCGCCATGGCAGCGTCCGCAGCGGTGGAACTCTTCGACGGAACACCGGCCCAGTGCCTCGACGCGGCATCTTTTGCAACCGTAAATATTTTAGGACTTGTCTGCGATCCTATCGGTGGACTTGTAGAAAATCCATGCCAGAATCGGAATGCCATGGGCGCATTCAACGCCCTGATCTCTGCAGAACTTTCTATGGCAGGAATCAGGAGTATCACCCCGATCGATGAGACCATCGGCGTCATGTACGCGGTGGGACGGTCGATTCGGGAAACTTCTATGGGCGGAATGGCAGTCGCAAAGAGCGCATGCGAGGCGTGCGCAGCCTGTACGGGAAAAAGAATGAATTAAGCGGGCGGGGGAATCATATGTATAAGGTCAGCGTATTAGGATCAGAATTTTTGGAAGCACATGTAGAAAGAATCAAAGCATTACAGATTTTTTCAGACATTGAATTATCGTATATCAGCGATGGAGATGAGAAGGATACATTTTCTGTGGAAGAAGTTCTCTCAGCAATTAAGGCACAGCAGTGCCAGGCATTAGTTCTTGGACAGCATGATTATGGAAGAATATCATGCCATGTTGACATTCCGTGTTATATTCTTCATCCAAGTATCCAGGACTTTCTTCTTCTCTATCAACAGATATCTGATCTGAGAGACACAGCGGTTATATTTCCGGAGATAGAAGATGTGGATCTGTCAGCTCTGGAAAAATGTGTACCGATCCGTTTTCATAAATATTTCTTTGGAAAAAGATCTGAGATTGATGGAATACTTCTAGATATCAGGAGAAAAGGGTATCAGGCGGTAATTGGCGGTAACGTTGCTACGAAAAAGACCCGAAGACTTGGAATGCGCGGCTACTATTATTTCAGCCAGAAAACGGTAGAAGATGGAATTCAGAACGCAGTGCAGATCATCAGAAATATGGAACGTGAAGACCGGTATATTTCTGAAATCCACTCGATTCTGGAGAATACGACCTGCGGCGTTATTTATATCACAGGTGCCACCGGAAATGTTCCGGCGATCAGCTATGTAAACCAGACAGCGCTGGAACTTTTGGACATTTCGCTTGATGAGCTGACGGGAAAGTCACTGGATCAGCTGTTCCCGGGGAAGGTGCTTCAGTTGATTTTGAATGGAAATGAACCGGAGCGCGATCTCCAGTTTGCCCTCTGCGGGACAGATGTGATCGGAAATATTATTTCCTTGCACGGGCGAGATGATATCCCTGGAAGCTGTATTCTGTTTGAAAAAGTATCTCAGATCTTTTCCCAGGAGGCGAAGATCCAGAGAGAGGTCAAGAGAAAGAGCTTTGGAACGCGGTATACGTTCCGAAATATAATCGGAAAAAGCCCAGCCCTTCAAAACGCGATTCGAAAGGCAAAACGCTTTGCGGCCAGCACATCGACGATCTTGATCCGTGCAGAGACCGGTTCCGGAAAGGAAGTGTTTGCCCAGAGCATTCATGAATACAGTCCGCGGGCACAATATCCCTTCGTGGCGATCAACTGCGGATCGATTCCGGACACGCTGATCGAAAGTGAATTGTTCGGTTATGCTCCCGGTTCTTTCACGGGAGCGAACGCAAAGGGAAAACGGGGACTGATCGAGCTGGCGAACCATGGAACTGTATTTCTGGATGATGTGGATGCCCTTTCGCCGAATTTCCAGGCAAAACTTCTTCGTGTCATGCAGGAGCGGGAGATCATTCGCGTGGGAGGAGATTCCGTGATCCCTGTGGATGTGCGGTTCATCGTAGCTACGAACCGTGATCTCAAGGCGATGGCAGAAGCCGGGGAATTCCGGAGCGACCTGTATTACAGGATCAATGTGCTGGGACTTACGATCCCACCGCTGCGTGAACGTGGTGAAGATATCCCGGCGCTGTATAAGTACTATCTGCAGAACTTCAATGATGAGATATTCGGACAGATATATCCGCTTTTTGAACAGGCTTTTTCCGTGGCTTTTGCGTATTCTTATCCGGGAAATGTTAGAGAGCTTATCAGTGTCGCTGAACGATTTGTCGCACTGGTGGAGAATGAACAGCTTTCAGACCTGGATGCGTTATCACAGCTCGTCAGGGAATGTCTGGACTCAAAGGATGCGTTTTCGCTTCCTAAAAACAGCATCCGTGTGGAGATCAGCGGAAGTTACCGGGATGATATAAAGAATGCGGAAAACCAGCTGATGAAATATTATGTTGAACATGGTACAGATAATATGTCACTGTTAGCAAAACAACTGGGAATCAGCCGCTCTACTCTGTATACAAAACTGCGTGAACAGGAAGACCAGGGGATATAGGGCGGCTGGATATCCAGCCTGTGCATGAAAAACATGGATTTTGGCATCCTTTTGTCGGTTATCCACAAATTGAAAAAACCCTTGAAAAATAAGCAAAAAAAGCTTGATTTTTCGATTTCGATGTGTTATTCTTATCTGGCTGTGACATGATAGCGTTGAAGCGAGAGGTTGCTGCCTGAGAATGGCAGGTGTTCCGTGGAGCGAATGTCAAGTTAGGAAACTGGCGACAAGTCACTGTACCAAATTAACAGCTGCTCAGGGTAAGGGGCAGTAACAACGTGTGAATCGGCATGATACACACGAGACCGTGTACAGTCACCGCTTGTCGTACTTCGATTAAAAGTGCGAAAAGGAGGCGACTTTTTTTATGGCAAGTCAGGTTATGAGAATCACATTAAAGGCTTACGACCATCAGCTGATCGACCAGTCCGCTGGAAAGATCATCGAGACAGTAAAGAAAACAGGAGCACAGGTGAGTGGTCCGGTTCCGCTGCCGACAAAGAAAGAGGTTGTAACAATCTTAAGAGCTGTTCATAAGTACAAAGATTCCAGAGAGCAGTTCGAGCAGAGAACTCATAAGAGACTCATCGATATCGCAAGCCCGAGCCAGAAGACAGTAGATGCACTGTCCAGACTGGAAATGCCGGCTGGTGTTTATATCGACATCAAAATGAAAAATAAATAATTGAAAAATATTTATTTTTCATGCTACTGAAATGTAGCCACTAAAATTAGAAATCCTGAATGGTTCTGATATAAAAGCAACACTACTCATCCTGAAAGGGAATCAACATCATTACAATATGTAATGTCATAGTGTTCCACCTATGTTGGGCTGCTCTAGGATGAACGCACAGAAAATTCTGTTTTGCGTTCCGCTGTAGATTAGTAACAGGAGGTAAAAACAATGAAGAAAGCGATTTTAGCTACAAAAGTCGGAATGACTCAGATCTTCAACGATGAAGGCGTTCTTGTTCCGGTAACTGTTCTTCAGGCTGGTCCGTGTGTAGTAACACAGGTTAAGACAGAGGAGAACGATGGATACAAAGCTGTACAGGTTGGCTTTGTAGATAAGAGAGAGAAACTTGTAAACAAGCCGGTAAAGGGTCACTTCGACAAGGCTGGCGTATCTTACAAGAGATTCGTTAGAGAGTTCCGTTTTGAGAATTCTGAAGAGTATAACGTAAAAGACGAAATCAAAGCTGATATCTTCGCTACTGGCGATAAGGTTGATGCAACTGCTATCTCCAAAGGTAAAGGTTTCCAGGGCGCTATTAAGAGACTTGGACAGAGCAGAGGACCGATGGCTCATGGTTCTAAATTCCATCGTCATCAGGGTTCCAATGGTTCCGCAACAACTCCGGGCCGCGTATTCAAGGGCAAAGGCATGCCGGGTCAGATGGGTAACAAGAAGATTACCACTCAGAACCTCGAGATTGTCAAGGTTGACGTTGAGAACAACCTGATCCTTGTTAAAGGCGCTGTACCGGGACCGAAGAAGTCCTTAGTAACATTAAAGGAAACAGTAAAGGCTAACAAATAAGCTTTTACAGGAAAGGAGGAAACAGAAATGGCAAACGTATCCGTATACAATATGGAAGGTAAAGAAGTTGGCACAATCGAGCTGAACGACGCTGTATTTGGCGTTGAAGTGAACGAGCATCTCGTACACATGGCTGTTGTTGCACAGCTTGCAAATAAACGTCAGGGAACACAGAAAGCAAAAACACGTTCTGAGGTTTCCGGTGGCGGCAGAAAGCCGTGGAGACAGAAAGGAACAGGTCACGCTAGACAGGGTTCCACAAGATCTCCGCAGTGGACAGGCGGCGGAATGGTATTCGCTCCGACTCCGAGAGATTACACAATCACTCTTAACAAGAAAGAGAAGAGAGCTGCTCTTAAGTCCGCTCTTACAAGCAGAGTAAACGAGAACAAGTTCGTAGTTGTTGACGAGTTAAAGTTCGACGAGATCAAGACAAAGAACTTCAAGGCTGTTATGAACAACCTCAAAGTTTCCAAGGCTCTTGTTGTTCTTACTGACAACGATCAGAACACAGTTCTTTCCGCAAGAAATATCCCGGAAGTTAAGACTTCCCTTGTTAATACAATCAATGTATTCGACATTCTGAAATACAACACTGTAGTAGCTACTAAGGCTGCTGTAGCATCTATCGAGGAGGTATACGCATAATGGCAAACGTACAGTACTACGACGTAATCCTCAAACCGGTTGTAACTGAGAAAAGCATGAACGCTATGAGCGAGAAGAAATACACATTCCTCGTACATCCGGAAGCAAACAAGACCATGATCAAAGAAGCTGTTGAGAAAATGTTCCCAGGAACAAAGGTTGACAGCGTAAACACAATGAACGCTGACGGTAAGAACCGCAGACGTGGCATGGTAGTAGGCAAGACTGCTAAGACTAAGAAAGCAATCGTTAAGCTTACAGCAGACAGCAAAGATATCGAAATCTTCCAGGGTCTGTAATTTTTGAAACTATGCGGCAACCAAAGCCGCGATACGAAAAATAGAAACGCCAGAAGGCGTTGAAAGGAGTCAGAAATG
>OGIO01002259.1_pt1 | contig 12130 bp, 10 predicted proteins | sample 1571841 | NCBI WGS metagenome assembly OGIO01 (sample SAMEA2582111, study PRJEB24529) | metagenome | biome: Human gut stool | place: China | collected 2011
GCTTATTTGATGGGGCTTCCACCCACCGGACTATATACCCTTTGCTGGACGCACGATCAGACCCTCAGTATATTATCCAATTGATTTTGTGTCATAAAATCAATCAGCTATGTAAACCTTATTTACAGCGAAAATATATCTTTAATTTTTTTAAGCAATCCTTCTCTAAGCTCACCATATGTAGTAAATCTTAATTGGTCATGCATTGAAAGATTAGATCCTATTTCATCTGATGCTAATGTACCTTCTCTATTTTGATAAATTAATAAAACTTTTTTTCCTTTCCCTTGGGCATAACCAATTTCATGGTGCACATTTTTATTCCCATATGACAAGTCTGCAATAAGTAAATCACAGCTATTGATACCATCAATAATCCTTTTGCTAATCACATCTGAATACCCATCTTTATGCTCATCCACTTTTATAATATCAATTTCAACATTATAATCTCTCGCTACTATTTCTTTAACATCCTTTACTTGATTATATGTATCCTCTGTTTTTTTATTAAACCACATAGACATAAATACTTTTTTAGGCGAGTTATCATATATTTTATCATAAATATTGATAACATCACAAATATGAATATCAGAAATTTGAGTAAGATTATTTTTCTTTACCCATTTTAGAAATTCATTTGCTTTGCGTTCGTCTAATAGTTTATAATATGAAAAAGCACCGATTACCGCTAGATTATTTGGAACTTCAATTAAAGCCGCATCTTTTAAAGCACCATTTATTTCTTTGAGTGCTGTTTCTACCAAACACATACCTTCTTCATCTTCTTTTATAAGTTTATTGTCAAACAATAATTTTAATACTTCTACAAAATATGTAAATTTATTATCTGCTATAAACAATTTCAAAAAAGGATAATCTGATAACTCAATATGCTTTATTATTTGTCTGGTCCAAAAATAATTTTTACCAAAAGAGGGATCCCCTAAAAGGGTATCATCGTCAAAAGCCTGTTCACTTTCAATAATAACTTTTAAGTTTTGCTCCATTTTTAAAGGTATCTGCTTTGTATTAATGTTGTAAAATAAAGCTCTACAAAACTTGTCCGTTTCTTCTGCATCTCTGAATAATAAAAGGCAAAATGGAATGCGCTTATGAGCATAAGTAGAATATTCATTTACTGCACTTAAACGATGATTACCATCAATCCTCAAAAATTCTTTTCCAACTAGGGAATCCTTGTCAAACTGCATGATAACTGTTTGCGTAACATCAAAAGCTAAATCATTGTTTTCTTTTTTGACGGCATTACGCTTAATAACATATTTAATATTATTAATTTTAATTTTCAATGATTTACTTTCAGCACGGACAGTCTCTCTTAAAGTATTTATTTTATCCTTGTCCATTTCTGTGCCACACATATTTGCCCCAAGAATCACTTCAGGAAAAAATGTAAATCTACCATCAGACAAAAAATTCTCCATTTCTCCACGATGATCGTCAATTAAATCTCTCTGAATTTTCTCATCTGCTTTTGAAATCTCAGATAATTGCAACATAGATGCAAATCCACGAACGCACAAAAAATTATCCATGGTATAGTCTATAATACCAGTAAGTCTCATAATTCACCACCTAATAAAATTTGCTTAATCTTCAGTAAACCATTTTCAATAGATTTTACCGATTGTTGTTTCAATTTTGTGGCATTATCCTTAATATCATCTAGATGCCGCACAATACTATTTTGCTTTTCTCTGGTAATGTTTGGAACGAGCAACGATTTTATTATTGGAATAGTAATATTTCCTTGCACTGCTCCTATCTTATTCCGTTCAAAATACATCTTACCTATGCTGCTATTTATAAAATATGCTACAAATTTTTCATTAATATCAGAAAGTGAAAACCTAATCATGAATGATCCAAATGCAAATCCATCATGTGCCTCATCTACCATACTGCATACTCCTATTGTTCCACTACGACTAATCAGAATATCTCCTTTTTGAACTCGACTTGAAGATATTTTTTTTTCCATTTTAATTGGTAGATACACGATTTCCTCACTATTGATTTCATTTTCTTTCAAATCCGTAATCCGCAAGAAAGGTATTCCTTCATTTGTATAACAATTCTCAACAGAAGCACCATATGAAATGCTTGTGATAAAATTCCCCAATTTGATAAATCTATTATTATAGGTATTTGCCTCAAAATCTCTATAATGAGTTTGATAATAAAATGGATCAAATCTTTTTTCAGTCAACTCATTTGAATCGACATAAAATATTCTATTTTTTAGCGTAATATTTTTTGCTGGAGATAAATCAAAACTAAGTTCTTGTAATAGGTACTCATCCATACTATTAAGCAAAATTTTAGCTTCTTTTTCCTTATTCACCTTTTCTGTATACGCCTTTTCCATTATAGAAACAATCAATTTTTGCTTATCCATATCTGGAACAATTATAGGCAATTTACTTAATTGTTTTAAATTAATATTTTTTTGCGCAGCTTGCGGAGCAAGCTTTTCAATGTAATCACGTATAAATCTTATATATACATTCAAATACTCTAATGATATAGAATCATCCTTAGACGTGAGTGCTACAAGGCTATCTGGAAAACACGCAGGATAGTCAAGGATAGCAGTGTATCCAATATTAGCAGCAATAGTAATGACCACCACTTTTTCGTCAAAAAGCCTGCTTGTTGAAAGTCCTAACTCATTCAATGTTTGAGTAAACTCTATCATCTCATTGCTTGAGCTTGCCTTTACTATATTGCCAGTTTGTATAAAGGGATAAATTCCATTATAATATCGTGGATCATTCCTAGGTCTATGGCCAAAACGTCCACGTTGCATTTTTACTTTTTTCTTAAATGTGCTGACTAAGTGAGCAGATTTAGAAATTATATTTTTTTCAAGCAATATTATGTTCAGGTAAAATGCCGGATCTAACCGCTCGTCAATCTCACCCCAAGTTTTCAAAAAAGCAATGTTTTCATCAAAATTGGGGCTTATTGAAAAAAACGGTCTTTCCCTTCTTCTATTGCTTTGATAAATTTTACTAGCTCTTCCGAAATAGCAGGCAATTCATTTCCTTTCGTTTCTTTGCCTGTAGCGTCATAGCCTATATCTTCTGCAATTGCCATGAAAATTGGATAGTCATTTAATATATGTTTGTATTGTTCTAAATACATATCTGAGAGAGTTTCTTTTGTAAACTCAATTTGTTCATCATACTCTTCGGTAATTACTTGCTTTTTATTTTTTAATATTTCAACTTCCGATTTGTTTTGTTTCTTTTCTGCCTGCTTAATTTGCTTATTTATCTTAGAAACTTCACCTTTCTTTTTCTTCAAAAGTTCAAACAATCTAATCCCATCCTCAGAATTAGAAATTAAATTGTTTTGTATATTGTTTCTTAAATCAATACGAGTTTGTTTTTCTGATGCTGAAAATTTTTTTAAAAACATTACAGAACTTTTTACACCTGCACCATTAGCAGAAAAAGCAGTTTGAGGCATAGAAATTATGGCGACAATTCTAAATGTATCGCTAATATAATCCCGTACATATTGCATGCTTGAATTAGTCAGTACGCCATCAGGCACAACTATAGCCAAATACCCACCTTCGACAAGATATTTTTCTGCTTGCTCAATAAATAAAACCTCCGTACTTTGACTAGGTCTTTCAGAAACTTTGCTATTTGGATTAAGCCAATCAACGTCTTTAATTCCCATCTTATACTGATGTAGATATGCCTTTTCAGTTTGCTTCACGATTGACCCAAATGGAGGATTCGTAATAATGTAGTCGAAAGAATTTTCCTTGAATCCATCATTATTTGTTTTTAAGCGTAAATCATCTGGAGAAATAAGTCCGTCTGCAGATACAACATTCGTGTGTCCATCATCATGGATTATCATATTCATTTTGGCAGTTCTTGAGATTTGCTCATTTATCTCAATACCATACAAGTTATACTTAGCAAAATCATGCCATTGATCATGACATTCTTGGGTCTCTTTTTCACTTTCTTTTATCTCATAAAATTCTCTTACCGCTTTCCTAACTTTATCAAGAGCATGAAGTAAAAAGCCACCACTGCCACATGAAGTATCAAGGACACGCTTACTTTCATCTATTGGTAAACTATCAACAATAAAGCTTACAATATTCCTTGGGGTAAAATATTGTCCAAAATCTCCTCTGAAAAATGATCCCATAAAAGTTTCAAAGGCTCTTCCCTTACTGTCAAGGTCGGTGTGTAGTAAATCTACACCTTCAAGATAACCTACCACAGTACGAGCTTTTGCTGCATTTAGCTTAATACCTTCTCTAAAAATTTCAGTATCATTTTTTCTTTCACCAATCGTTTTTCCCTCTTCATATAAGGATATTAATCGTTTCAAAAGGTTTTCTGTTGTTTCTCTATCTGCCTTTTCAATATCTCTTTTATCTCTACTTTTGGGTTCAACCTTAATAATTTGAAAATCATAAGGTTCACCATTTTTACGTTTTTTCTTTTCGTCAAATATTTTACAAAAAATCAACTTATCAAGCTCATCAAAGGCTTCTGACGGATTTAATTCTCCCCCACCCCATAAGGCCTGATGTGCTTGCTTAAAACGATTCGTTAATTCTGACTCTTCAACAGTATATAATGGAGAAAGTTTTTGTCCGTCTTCAGTAACCCCTCCATTTTTTGCAAATTTATAACTTGCTAGTCTTTCTACCTTATATTGCGGAATATCAGTTACACTTTCTCTACTATCTATTTCTTTATCAAAAGAATAGTATTCATCTTTGATTCCAGAAGTAACCCAAATATATTTTACAGTTCCCGCAGTAGCAAAAGCATATGCATATGCTTGGCGAACTGCCTGTTTAAACTCTTGCTCTGTTGTCTCTTCTTTTTTACACTCAACAATAATATGTGGCTTCTTACATGCACTATCATTATATACTATAATATCTGCTTCTTTGACGTCTGAGCCTACCGTTACCTTCACATATTGTTGAACCTGTTCAACAGGATAGTTATATTTTAGTACCAATTCACAAAAAGTTTCAGCCTGTATTTTTTCTTCAGGATTATTATAATTCCTAGATATATTTTGATTTATATATGTTATTGTAGATGAATCATCACTTATTTTTATCAAATTATTATTTTGTCCTTCTAAAATAATTTTCTTTATCGCCTCATTTGTTTTCATCGTTAATGCTCCTCTTTATAATATAATCTATAATATCGCCAAAATTACAATGAAATTATTTGTATATTCTTTCAGCTTACTCGTTAATTCTATTCTAGTTTAGCCAACATACCAAAACCCATTCTAATAGTTTCCTTTAATTATACCTTTGTCATTTCTTTAGCAATCAGCAATTTCCATAGCTTGTTATATGCGATAGCCCTCACGTATCTTTCTTCTGTCAAGCCCTAATCTATTGATTTTACTGGCTTTAACGATTTTTATTTACCTCAAAAACAGATCCGGGAGTGATGGATATCGTGATATCATGTACCGAATAACTGATACATGGCTACAGTTTATAAAACCTTCCTACAGTTTGCTTTATATTAAACGATAGAAGCCAAATGCCTTAACAAATAACAGACCGCTTTTGCTATCTGTTTATTTCTCACTGACTTTTTACGGTTTTCTAATATTTTTTGACAATGTATCCAATCATGGCAGAAGTTTTGCAAGAAACTCTTTATTTTTGTCATCTACATGTCTAGGAATCTCCGTAAGCCAATATTCGAAATGGTCAAATGGTTTCAAATTATTTGCCTTTGCAGTTTCTGTGATACTATTAATGATCACTGAACTATTGTTAATCCTCAATAACCAGTACCTTTTCAATTTATCATATTTCTGAGATAATCACTCCAACAACATTTTTAACATGATTTCGCGCAATTCACTCGATTTACGCGATTCATGTTCATTTTATCCAGAAAAATCATTTCATGAATGCAAGACAAAAACTTCATCGGATTCAGATTCAGGAATGGACCGTCAGATTTGATAATCAGAAAGCCAGCGGCCTTACTATCCGACAGTGGTGCGAACAGAATAACCTTTCTTTTCACACTTATAATTACTGGAAGCACCTTCTTAAGGAAGAAGTTGTTGACCAGACTTTTTCGGACATTGCTCCCCTCTCTGTCCCTGCTCTCCCGGACTCTGACCATTCGTTAGAAATAGCCAAGCCTAAATTTCGCTCTTTTCGAGTGAATCTCGCAATTCTACCGAATAGCTCTAATGTCCAAATGCAAGTAGACGGTATTTCTATCGAAATAGACACATCTATAAGCGTATCGAGTCCGATCACTTTACATGACTTCGTTCTTCTATAGAACTCAGATGTCTGTCTTCGGAACAGTTTCACTGGCTGATGCAGGTATTCTCCATTGACCCGGTCATCCATGATATCACATCTGGCAGTTCCATCTGATCCTGATATTTGTGCAAAACAGAGAACTTTTTTATATTCCCATCCATGTTTTTTCATGTGCTGAACACAATTTTTAGAAATCTTTTTGGTTCCATGAAAAGTTTTCTAAAGCTCTATACAACACTTTTTTGGTCTCATCTTTTTTCAGATGTTCTCACATCCTACTTCTCATCCATAGTCATTTTTACCTTTCATCAGTTTTCCTGAAGTAGCCTTTTTTCACTGATTCTGCTATAATATTCCTATCAGTACAGGAGGTATAGGACATGATTCAGTTATCAGACGAACAATTAAATAACTTTGGTAAAGAAGCACTTGTCGTTATCGTTTCTTCTTCGCAGGATCAGCTCCTTGTATTGTAGTCCCAGTTGAATCATGTTGATTTACACTTAAACGTGACCCGGATTTAACGCTTAAAACTGATCCATGGTATAAGAGGGCTTACAAGCCCTTGATTACTTTTAATCATTGCAGGGAAAACTGTCTAGGCTGGCTTCAGCCAAATGAAGTGTTGCCTTGACAGATGCTTTCTGCAATGATACTGGGTCAATATTCAGCGTAAAAGTGGGACAAAAGTATATGTAAATCAACAAATCATGCCAATGCACAGCTTTCAGATAATAATCGTCAAATTGAACTGCTCATGGAGCATATCCGTATCATAAACCAAAGATTTTTTCGGACGTAAATCAGAGGGTTCCGTTTCTGAAGTCGATGACCAGTTTTCCCTGTTTGATTTCTTCAACGAAGCCGAATACCTGAAACAAGATTCCCTTAAAGAACCGGAGATCACAGAAGTTATCGTTCTTCTTATCATCGTAAGAAAGTTGTCGACAAACGCGAATTCAATCTGTCCGTACTTCCAACACGCACCATTGGACATACACTTTCCGAAGAAGAACTGACTTCCAGGTTTCCCGATGCTTACAAGAAACTTCCCCAAGAAATTTACAAACGCCTTCACATCATTCCGGAAACCTTCACCGTGGACGAACATCATGTCCATGTCTATGCTTCCCAAAATAATGGCGGGAGATTCTGCAGTCTCCGAGTCCTAAAGACCTTTTCCGAAACAATATCGCCTCTCCGGCACTAGTCGCTTCCATCATCAATGGCAAATATACCAACGCATTACCTCTGGAGCAGCAATAAGACGTTTAAGACAATGGCATCTAGATTTCCATAAATACCATTGCAAACTGGACGATTAAAAGTACCGATATATATCTGTCCCTGATTTATGACAGTAAAATGATACATGCAGATGAGTCCGGTAAAAGCCATGCAGATCAACCATGCAAAGATCAACAACGGTGAGAAGACCTATATGTGGTTTTATCGGAACCAACCTCTGCGCAACACACATCCTGTCGTTCTCTTTGACTGGCATCCTTCCCGTCATTCGGAACACCCTCAGGAATTCCTGAAGACTTTTTCCGGAACTGTGATCACAGACGGATACCAGGTCTATCACAAGCTGGCAAAAGAATGCCGGAATCTTAAAGTTTCTGGCTGCTGTATACATGCCAGAAAACCTTTTGCTGAATTTATAAAGTCTGTCAATCAGAACACAGCCAAAGGCTACTAGACGCACAATTTAACCCCAATACTTTCAGTTTATATCCTTTCACTAATTTTTTCATCTTTTTCTGGAGCCAAATAATAAAATGGATTAAAACCGCTTTTCTCATCATCAACTAAATTTTCTGAGTGTTCTGGTTGTAATCCTAATGTCGCGTATTCCTCATCATCAAACATAAATATTTGTAAATTTTCTTTGCCAATTTCCTCATATGCTTTATTGATTACTTGACCAATAGCTCGTACGTTGTTTTCATCAAATGGTTTAGAAATATGATCTATTACTAATATTGGAATAATTGGATATTTGTCCTCAGTCAAAAGAATCTTTAAAAATCCTAGATATCCGCATAATTGTATAAGAGTATGTCTGGCCATACTTCCAATGTAATAATTTACTTCCTTTTTTTGTTCTATATCATTTTCATTCTTTTCTCTAATCTGAATCATTGGTTGTAATATATTACCACGTTTGAAATATTGAATTTTAAATCCTTCCTGAAATATATCATCATCTACAACAGAAGATATTCCTCTCGCAGATTTATACAACCTAGTAATAAACTGTGAAAGTTGCTGTATTTTTGCTTTATCATCTGAGTTCTGCAGTGCTTTCAATTCTTCTTTTATTTGACGTATTTCCTTTTTTATATCTTTCAAATCCTCACTACAATCACGAATATCTGCTGACAGATATTCTTCGATTAATGCAATGGATTTCGCTTTTTCTTCCATAGTATAACACTGAAATCTTGAATCATTCCGTTTTATTGCTGTTTTTAATTCTATTCTCTGTTGCTTTAATTCTGTAATTGTTTTATCATTTATTGTATATTGACTAAATGATATAGTATTATCAAGTTCATTTATCAGTTGTTTTAACGGTTCCACGAGGTATGTAAACACTTCATTTTCCGCTAGTAACTGTTCCAAATTTTCTAACAACTTCTTTCTATTTGAATTATCATTTTCAAATTGCTTTGCGTCAGAAATCAAATTCTCATATGTTTTTATTTGTTCAGAAATATTGCTATACATCACTTCTAAATCCGCTATATTTCTATCATTTCCCTTTCTTTTAGGTTCTTCCATATCTTTTATTTCTTTTAAATTTTTTCTAATATCATCTGCATTTCGACCAGTGTACCAAACATTAGATCCCAATTTTTGTATATTTTTATTGACCTGAGTACAAATAAAATCATATCTTGAAGATGTTACTTCCAATTCCTTTAATTTCTGTTGTAAGTCTTCAAGTTCCCTTTGTAATAAATATATTCTTCCAAGGTTATTATTAAAAATAAAGTTTAATATGGGTACCAACTTTACAGAATATTTAATGTCACTACATTTATCAAGAAAATCATGAATCGCCCCTTGCCGCTTTTCTCCCAAAAAATTAAACATCGTAAAAGTTCTAAAAGTCAGTTCTTCTTCTGTAAACTCACGAATATTTTTTAATAATTCCATGTCTTTAGCAAATATAGAATTTAATTTTTCTTTATATTCCCTTTGGTCAATGGCCTCCCCCTCTTCCTCATCAGCATAAGATAAATAATTTTGAGAAGGATTATACGAGCGAGTCAATATATATATTATATTATCTACCTGAATTTCCATTGAAGCTTTTTTTAGGGTTTCTCTATACCAAGGTTTTTTCCTAATGTCTTCTGATGAGCCCAACATAAAATCCAAAAATTTGTAAAACTCCGTCTTGCCTGAACTATTTTTACCTTTAAAATAATTTATTCCTGAACTAAACTGATATATGTATTTTTTCTCGTCAAAACTGTACATTGTTAATTTATTTATCCTAAACATTAGAAATTACCTCTTTCATAAATTGTCTGTCTGACATTTTCTTACTTTCTTCAATAGCTTTTTCAACAAATGGTGACTCTTGATACAAACTCTTTTCAACTTCTTGTCCATTAATCCAAGAAAGCAAACAACCATTCAGTTCAATTTTTTGATTAATTATTAATAAATGAATGGACTTCAATATAAACTTTACATTTTCACAATATTCTGTATATTCGCCAGAAAGCAAAGAAATTGCCTTGCAAATAACATTCTGTGTATTATTCGCAGTATATATTTTTCTAGGTCTAAATTTCTCTTTTTTAATCAAATATGAAAAGAGTAATATTTTATTTACTGACAATTCCCCATGTGTTTTTAATATATTTAAAACAATATTTGTGTATATACTAATCTGAATAGCTTCTACTTCTAACTCAAGCTTCTGCATTATCTTCATCCTCCCAAGATATTTGATGCTCCTGCTCATCTTCTCTCGTCAGATATATTCCCGCTCCATATTTAATTTGTTCACTATCCGCATAAGAGTTAGATTGTTTTTTTGTTTCATTTAGGCGTTGCACCGGGGTATCTTTTCCTTCACATTGAAGCATATATTTAGCATTTTCAAAATTCTCAAACGTCGTTTCTTCTATGTCTCGTATCCTATTTATTTTATTTAATTCCAAATACTTATAACATACATTTTGATAATAGCTGCCATATTGTAAATGCATCTCTATCAGCTTCTGCGGCATTTTACATGCTAATAACTGTTTATATTCCCTTGACTGTGCAATTTTCAAATCCAAAAAGTCAATTCTATTCAATTTTTTAAATTCCGAATATGAAGGATACATATATTGATTAGTAAATCTATTACATATGTCTTCTGAATAAGCCATCATTTCTTCATAGCTAATAACATAAGGAGTCTTTTCATTAATTTTTTTAATAATTTCAAAAGTAATATGTTTTAACAATTCCTTAATTCGACTATAATATATAATTGCATTTATACCAGCTTTTTTAAAAAGGATCTTACATTTTTCATCAATTTCATCATCAATTTTATCAACAGATACAAAACTATACTTTTTCTTTACGGCATTATATACATCAATAAAGCCCTGTTTATCTTTTTCATATTTCTTCTTCACTTTAGCAATAGTCGCTTTTTGAGTCTTTTTAGTATTTAATACCTCTAAATACAGCTCCTCTGCCGAAACAGAAAAAACAATATCATTATTTTCATACGAGCCGTCAGTAAAAAGGATATAATCTGTTATCCCCTTATTTGAACCCTCTAATAAAATCCAATTATATAGCACTTGTTTTGCAACTATCTCAGTAATCGCAGTTCTCTTAACTTGAATAACTTTTGTTCCTTTAGACGAAACAATTAAATTTTTAAATTTATCCTCATTGTCATCTACTGTTTCAGGAGTTATTTTTTTTATAGATACATCATCTACTGTTTCAAACCCAGCTTGCATATTTTCATCCATTGACAACATATATAATACAAATACTTTTATTTGATAAGCAAAACCACCTAAACTATTTATTCCACTTTTATCCGGTGTATAAGTATCCAAAGTTTTCACCCCTATCCACAATACATTAATTTCAGATAATTATAACATCAAATATTATTTTTCGCCATATAAAATCAAACTCTTGAATCTCATCCTTATTTACAAAAAACAGATCCTGTTAGGAGCAAATAAGCAAACAATAATATACCATCTCAACTCATAAATATATGCGATTTCATCAGCAGTCCACTCCAGTTCTGGTGCTTCAATAGTAATTGCTGGCTGTTTTGTGCCATAGATAGAAATGCATAATGGTCCTTTGTTGCCTGAAAGCTTGCATGCCCAACCACAAGAATCAATGCAAGGGCTTCAACGGTATCACCATTCCAATACAATTCTATTACATGAAACCATACGTAATATATGTGAATAAACTATATTCTTTTTTTACGTTCATTCCTATTGAACCCGCTCCTTGAACAATAATCTCTACCATTGTCTGATTGGATAGAGATACGCTTGGTGTATCTATTTTTTAATATGCTTTTTCCACTGTTCTGAATGTTGACTACCACATTACATTTTTTCAGACTGATTTGTTTACTTTCCAGAGAAAATGTCTGAATTTTTTCTGTCATAATCCTTCTACATTCATATTTACAATAGCAATTATATAACTTTATTTTCTTAAAACTATAAATGAGCAAGTTCGTGATTTTGCATAAAAGAAAGACACCTCGATTCCGTGTGTTGTATAATGAAA
>OGIO01002260.1_pt1 | contig 12125 bp, 10 predicted proteins | sample 1571841 | NCBI WGS metagenome assembly OGIO01 (sample SAMEA2582111, study PRJEB24529) | metagenome | biome: Human gut stool | place: China | collected 2011
CCAGCATCTTGGGGCTGGTCAGGTCGTTGATTGCGACGACCTCGTAACCCTCAGCATCAAACATCTGACGGAAAGCCAGACGACCAATACGACCGAAACCATTGATAGCAACTCTAACAGCCATGTTAATAGTACCTCCTAATTATTTTACCCATAATCGGATAAATCACGGTATCTTTATTTTAGACCAAAACGCAGAAAGTTTCAAGTATCTGCCAAAAAATTAACAAGACATTCACTGCATTTTTTGCTTTTGTACGATTTTAATTCCTTTCATTCCCTGCTTTTCGGCAATTGCGCCAACAGAGTGCCAACATTTTTGTCAGCTCTCCCCGTTCAAGCAGGCTGCAGCGCACGCTCCGCCAATGCCGCCCACGCAGCAAAGGCCCAGTCCGGCAAAGATCTCCGGCCAGACAGCCGGTGTGGCCCAGCTCAGGCCGCTCATCAAAACCAGTACGTAGGGCAGCTGCCAGCACAGGCAAAGTGCAAATGCGGCAAGCCCGGCTGCGCACAGTGTTTTGCCATTGCCCGGCTGCGGGACATGCAGCGCCCGGGCCAGCGCTGCCAAAAACACCAGTGCCGCAAGCGCCTGCCACACCGCCGCTGTAGGGGTCACGCGGTGCCAGCTGGAGCTGTTCTCCATAAAGCGCAGCAGCACGTTCCAGTAGAACAGCAGACTGCCCGCCACGGCCAGATACAGCCCGCCAAAGGGCTTTTTCCACTCGTTGGGGCTGAGCCAGCAGCGACCTATGGTGCTGAGCCACGCGGAGCACAGGCATTCCAGAATGCACCGCACAAAGCCGCCCAGACCGGAAGCTGCGCCCAGCGCGATCTGTGCACCCGCTGCGGCCAGAAAACATACTGCACCGACAAAAGCCAGAATACCGGCCAGCGGCCTGCGGCTACGCACCGCTTCCGAGCGGGAAGGCTGTGTACGGCCCACAAGCACTGCAGCCAGCACCACGATACCCAGTGCCAGATAGCGCCACCACACCGAGCCGACCACGCACAAACCGGTGACGGCATCGGTGCCAAAGGCAAGGTCTGCCGCGCGCAGCACGCCCAGCAGAATGCTCAGGATAAAAACGAACAAAACAGAAGGATTCATCAGCGTTCCTCGATCGGCTTATATTTCTGGCGCACGCCCAGATACTTGTAAGCGGGACGAATGATACGGTTGGCGAATACCACCTCTTCCACGCGGTGTGCACACCAGCCGGGCACACGGGCAATGGCGAACAGCGGGGTGTAGATATCCTCAGAGATGCCCAGCATGTTGTAGATCAGGCCGCTGAACAGGTCCACGTTGGCGCACACCGGCTTGGTGCTGCCCTTTTCCTCGGCAAAGATGCCGGGGGCCAGCCGTTCGATGCTGCACAGCATATTATACTCTTCCTCAAAGCCTTTGTCGTAGGCCAGATGGCGGGCGCGCTGCTTCAGGATCACTTCACGAGGGTCGCTGATGGTGTACACCGCGTGGCCCATGCCGTAGATCAGGCCGGAGCCATCGCCCGCCTGCTTGCGCAGGATGCGGCGCAGATACTCGCGCACCTCATCGTCGTCCTCGGGGTTTTCCACATGCTTGAGGATATCCTTCAGCTGACGGTTCACCATCAGGTTGGCACCGCCGTGCTTGGGGCCCTTCAGTGCACCGATGGCCGCCGCGATCGCGGAGTAGGTATCGGTGCCGGAGGAGGACAGCACACGGGTGGTAAAGGTGGAGCAGTTGCCGCCGCCGTGGTCGGCGTGCACCAGCAGGCACATATCCAGCAGCTTTGCTTCCTCGTGGGTGAACTTCTGGTCCGGACGGTAGGTGCTCAGGATGTGCTCTGCCGTGCTCTGGCCGGGCTTGGGCAGGTGGAAGAACATGCTCTGCTTATCGTAGTAGCGGCGTTTCATCTGGTAAGCGTTCACCATCATGGTGGGCATGCTGGCGATCAGATTGATGCTCTGGCTCAGGATGTTCTCCAGACTCAGATCCTCGGCGTGCTCATCGTAAGAGTAAAGGCCCAGCACGCAGCGCTGCAGCTTATTCATGATATTGGGCGAGGGGGCGTTCATGGTGTCCATGAAGCCTTCCGGCAGGGCGCGGTGCTCTGCCAGGATCTCACAGAAATCGTCCAGCTGCTCCCGGTTGGGCAGACTGCCGAACAGCAGCAGCCAGATCACCTCTTCAAACACAAAGCGGTCATTGCGGTAGGCCTCGTCCACGATCTCGTTGATGTTCACACCGCGGTAGATCAGCTTGCCGGGAGTGGGGATCACATGGCCTTCCTGATCCTTTTTATAGCCCACAACGTCGCAGACGTTGGTCAGGCCGGCCAGCACACCAGTGCCATCCGGGTTGCGCAGGCCGCGCTTGACCCCCAGACGTTCGCTCGTCTCCGGATCGATGTAGTTGTTGGCAACATATTCCTCACACAAAGTCCGCATTGTGTTCGGGTCCAGCGTTGCCACCTCCGAATGTGCAAAATTCATAAGGGGAATTCTCCTTTCATCCTATTTATATACTTTCCCGCCCACCCTCAATGATGGGTATAATGCTATATTATCGCTTTTGACGAGTAAATTCAAGCATCAACTGCACCGTTCAGCGCACAAAAAGCCGGTTTGGTGCTTTTTTGCGCTTGCACCACAAAAGGCTTTTTCCCTGTTTCGCATCTTTTTTCAGGGTATATCCGGTATTCTGATTAAAAAAACACCGCTGTCGGAGGGTTTGGGACTATGAAAAAGTTTTTTCTGCCAATCTTTGCGGTCCTGCTGGTGCTGGGCAGCATTCTGCCGCTGGCTGCCTACCGGATCACACGCGCCGTGCTCAGTGGGGCAGAGCCCGCATCTTCTGCCGTATCTTCGCCTGCAGCATCTGCGCAGCCGCCAAGTGCCGTGCCTTCTGCGGATGCCGAGACCTTTCTGGTGGAGGATCAGGCCACCGGACAGGTGTTGGAGCTTTCCCGTCAGGAATACGTTCTGGGTGCTGTCGCCGCCGAGATGCCGGTGAGCTGGCCGGACGAAGCGCTCAAGGCACAGGCCGTTGCCGCCCACAGCTATGCGCTCTACTGCCGGGACCACACCACCCTGCAAAGCGGCGCCTGGCTCACTGCCGACCCAGCCCGGCGGCAGGGCTGCCTGACCGAGCCGGTGCTGCGCAGCTACTGGGGCACCGCCTACGAGCAGAATTACGCCCGCCTCTCCGCCCTTGTGGACGAGGTCTTGGATGAGATACTTTATTATGAGAATGTTCCTGCCTGCGCCAGCTACTTTGCCATTTCCAATGGGCAGACCGAGGCCAGCGAAAATGTATGGGGTTCCGCCCTGCCCTACCTCATTTCAGTGGACAGCAGCACCGACCGTTCCGCTGACAACTACGAATACACCGTCACCTTTTCCGCAGAACAGTTGCAGCAGGCCCTCGCAGGCCTTGGCATTTCTGCCGATCTCGCCGCGTCGGAGGGCTGGTTCGGCCCGGCAGCGCTGACCAGCGCCGGATACACAAAAACCGTCACGGTCTGCGGGCAGACCGTTTCCGGCACGACCCTGCGCCGGGCGCTGGGCCTGCGCAGCACATGCTTTACGGTACAGTACCAGAGCGGGAATTTCAGCTTTACCACCCGGGGTTACGGCCACGGTGTGGGCCTGAGCCAGTGGGGCACAAAGGCCATGGCGGAGCAGGGCAAAAGCTATGCCGATATTCTGGCACACTACTACCCCGGCACGCAGCTGCAAGGATGAAAAAGCGGCCCGCACCGCAAAGGCACAGACCGCTTTTCTATTCACTCTTTTTCTTATACCCGCACCATATCCGGGGTGATCTCGGCCAGAGAATGCGCACCGCACATCTGCATGGTGTCAGCCAGCTCACCGGCCAGCTTATCAATGTAGCACTTCACACCTTCCTCGCCGCCGCCATACACAGCCGTGACGAACGGGCGGCAGATCAGCACGCCGTCTGCACCCAGTGCCAGTGCTTTGAACACATCCACACCGGTGCGGATGCCGCCGTCCACCAGGATCTTCACGCCGGTGCCCTTGAGGGCTGCTGCAATCTCCGGCAGCACCTCGGCAGTGGCCGGGCACTGATCCAGCACGCGGCCGCCGTGGTTGGACACCACGATAGCAGCCGCGCCGGCTTCCTTTGCCTTCAGTGCGCCCTTAACGGTCATAACGCCCTTGACGATGAAGGGGCGCTCGGCCAGCTTGACGATCTCGGCAAGCTCTGCCACGCTCTTGCTGCCTGCGGGCGGAGTCATGTTCTTCAGGAAGGGCAGACCAGCTGCATCCACATCCATGGCCACGGCAAAGCAGCCGCTGGCCTTGGCCTCGGCCATCTTTTCCTTAATGGTATCAATGTTCCAGGGCTTGATGGTGGGCACGCCGCAGCCGTTTGCTGCGCCAATGGCCTTGGTGGCCATCTCCATAACGGTGGGGTTGGTGCCGTCGCCGGTAAAGGCAGCGATGCCGTTCTCTGCACAGGCGCGCACCAACACATCATTATAGGTCATATCGGTATAGGCTTCGGAGTAGTGCAGGTTCACAGCACCCACCGGGCCTGCAAAGAACGGGTACTTGAAGCTCTTGCCAAACAGCTCAATATGGGTGTCCGGGGTGCCGCCCTCGCACAGGGTGTCCATGTTCACGCGGATCTCGGCCCACTTATTATAATTGCGGATGGCCGTATCGCCCACGCCCTTGGCACCGGGGCCGGGGATCTGGTTTTTGCAGGCCACGCCGTTGCACACCGGGCAGGCCTTGCAGTATTTTCCGATGCACTCGCGTGCATTCGCCAGCACTTCAGGATAAGTCATAATAAAATATCCTCCTTTTATTCCTTTTCTGCGGGGCAAACTCTCTCCGCAGCACTCTCTGCCCTCATCATAGCCCGGTTTTCAGCCATCGTCAAGGGTTTTGCACGGTTTTCAGCGCAAAGTCCGGAAGCCGAAAACGCAGGCACGTGCTTTTTGAAAAAATACAATTTTTTTCAAAAAAATCCTTGACAAAAGTGTTTCTTTCAGGTATTATAGTGGAGCGCTGAGGGCCACGGCCCAAAACGCAGAACCGAATATGGAAAGATGGCTGAGTTGGTCTAAGGCGCACGACTGGAAATCGTGTAACGTGTCAAAAGCGTTCTGGGGTTCGAATCCCCATCTTTCCGCCAGAAATCCGAAACCTTATGGTTTCGGATTTTTTGTTTTTTTCAGCGCTTCTCTGTTCCTCCTTGACTTTTGTCCGCTGTTCCGCTATGCTGAATAAAACATCTGAGGGAGGATTTTTTATGGCATCTTCCAAACGGAAAAAGCACGGCGCGGGCTATGTGGTCCTGATCGCAGTGCTCATTCTTGTACTGCTTGCAGTCGTGGCCGCTGCAACCGGGTACAGTCTGGTAGCCCGCCGGGTGAAAGCGCTGCAGGCAGGCGCGGCCTTTACCTTTGATTATGAGATCACATCCACAGCCGATTCCCCTGCCCTTTACACCATCCTGCAAAAGACAGGCTCCACCAAGGGCACCGTCAACGGCCTGTATGCGCCGGACGCACTGCAGCTGAGCATCTCGGCCCCGGATGCCGTTATCCCGGCAGACCCGCTCACCCGGGTGTATATCAGCAGCAGCGAGACCTTATACGATGTCGGGCAGCTGTACAAAAATATCCGCTCTTCCATCACCGGCAGCTACCCGCTGGCGAGCCTTCTGCTGCCGGACTGGAGCCTTGGCAGTTATATCTCGCAGGCCCAGCTGGCAAGCCTACTGGGTGTGGACACCACAGCCACCAGCCTGCAGGACATGACCGAGTTTGAGCTGCCGCAGAAAAAGCTGCAGCGCGTACAGCCGGAAAACGCAAAGGATGGCTACCTTTATTTTCAGCTGGATACCGGTGATGCCAGCGCCAATGCACCGGTACTTGTTATCGGGCTGGAAAAGAGCAGATTCTTTGCGGATGCCATCCCGGTGCACATCCTGCTCACCATCCCGGAACACGGGGTCAGCATCCAGCTCACTGGCACCGTGAGTGCCCAGACCGTGGTACTCACTGCGCCCACATCCCGCATGAAGGACGAAGACATCCAGACACTGGTGCAGATCCGCGATACCATCCAGAGCGTGCTGCAGTTCGTGCAGACCGCTGCCAACAGCGTACAGAACGCGGGCTGATCTTTCCGCAAACATCAAAAGCCAGAAACGGCAGCAGTCGTTTCTGGCTTTTGTTCTGTCATTTTACCGGTCGAGGATGCGGCCATCGGTGGAGAAGGTGACTACATTCCACGGGATGAACTTGCCGCTGTTCTTCAGAGCAGTGATGGCAGCGTGCTCCAGCCCGCCGCAGCAGGGCACCTCCATGCGCAGCACGGTCACGCTCTTGATATCATTGCTGCGGATGATCTCGGTCAGCTTTTCGCTGTAATCCACAGCATCCAGCTTCGGGCAGCCGATGATGGTCACATGGCCCCTCATGAACTCCTCGTGGATATTGGCGTAGGCATAGGCGGTGCAATCGGCGGCGATCAGCAGCTTGGCACTGTCAAAGTAGGGCGCGTTCACCGGCACCAGCTTGATCTGGCAAGGCCACTGTGCCAGCTGGGACTGCATGGGCACTGCGGCTGCGGCAGGTGCGGTCTGCTCACGGTGGAACTGTTTCATCATGCTGCCCGGGCAGCCATGGAACGCCGGTGCGGCGGGCTGTGCCTGCTGCTGGGCGGCAGCGGCCTTTTTCTGCTTGTTTTCCAGCACAGCCTGCTCGTCATAAGCGGCGGCTTCGCGCTCGGTAAAGGTGATGGCACCGGTGGGGCATCCGGGCAGGCAGTCGCCAAAGCCGTCGCAGTAGTCGTCCCGCATCAGCTTGGCCTTGCCGTTCACAAGGCCGATGGCACCCTCATGGCAGGCGGTGACGCAGGCACCGCAGCCGTTGCATTTTTCTTCGTCTATATGAATGATTTTGCGGATCATGAAAAAATCCTCCTTGCTTTGATGTTCTGAGTATACTATAATCAGACCGTGCTTTCGGTTGTTATAACCACAGAAAGAGGATTTTTATGAAAAAGATCGCGTCGCCCCTGTTTCAGGATCTTTCAGAAGCCGAGCTGGATACCCTTGCCGCTGCCGGGCACCTGCGCACCCGGCAGTTTGCAAAGCACGAGGTCATCTTCCACGCCGGAAGCTGCGTGCGGGAGATCGGCATTGTGCTGCGTGGTTCCGTGCACATTGAAAATCTGGATCTCTGGGGCACCAAAAGCATCCTGAGCAGCGTAGGTGCCGGGCAGGCCTTTGCCGAGACCTACGCCTTTTGCGGCGAGGCCTTGATGGTGGATGCTGTTGCGGCCGAACATTGCGAAATACTGTTCCTGCACACTGCCGCCTTTACCGATGCGCGGATCGAGCCAGCGCTGCAGGACAAGCTGCTGCGCCGCCTGCTGGCGGTGTCCATGCGCAAGAACCTCAGCCTTTCGCAGCGCATCTTCTGCACAACGCCCAAGACTGTGCGCGGACGGCTGCTGACCTATTTTTCCGCACAGGCAGCACGCTGCGGCAGGATGGAGTTCGAGGTGCCCTTCAACCGCCAGCAGATGGCCGACTACCTCAATCTGGACCGCAGCGCCCTCTCCAAAGAGCTGTGCAAAATGCGGGACGAAGGTTTGCTGGAATTTGATAAAAACCGCTTTGTTTTAAAGCAGCTTCCAGAATAACCAAAAGCGCCCGCCGGGCAGGGCTGGACCTCCGGCGGGCGCTTTCATTTTAACAAATCAACAGAACGAGATCAGACCGTCTCCTTCTTCTTGCGGGGTGCGCACTTGCGCTTGGGCTTCTCCGCAGCGGGCTTTTCCTCTGCAGGTGCTTCTGCCTTTGCAGGCTCTGCTTTTTCGGCAGCCTTGGCGGCGGTCTTTTTTGCGGCGGTCTTACGGGCAGGCTTTGCGGGCTTTTCTGCCGGTGCTGCGGTCTCCGCCTTCCCCTCTTCTGCCTTGGCGGCAGCCGCCTTTTTGGTGGTGCGGGGCTTGCGGGCCGCAGTCTTCTTGGCCGGTGCCTTTTCTGCAGCGGGTGCAGCTTCAGCGGAAGCCTCCACAGCAGGTTCCTCGGCCTTCTTTGCGGCACGCTTTGCGCGCTCCTTCACCTCGGCAATGGTCCACAGCTGGTCATCTGCGCCGGACACCTCCTGCCAGATCTGCAGCACGGTGCCAACCGCAGCGCCCATGCCAACGGTGTCCACGCACTTGCCGCCGGCCCAGGAAGAGCGCAGGCGCACAGTTCCTTCCGGGGTGGGCTGAACGGTCCACATCTGAGAGGTACCACCCACATCCTCCCACAGGTGCAGCCAGGTGCCGTTGGCGGTGCCGGTCATGGTCAGATCCAGCAGCTTGCCGGATGCGCGGTTGCGGATGCGGTAAACGCCGTCACCCACGCGGATAAAGCTCCACTCCTGCTCAGGCTTATGCTCGTACTTGCCCAGACGGACGGTACCGGCTTCCTTGGTGCCCTCCACGGCCTGAATGACGTTGCCGGTGTGCGCGGCAATGGTGTAAAAGTGATCGGCTTCGATCACGGTCTGTGCAACAGTTTTCATGGTTTGTTCCTCCTATGGATCGCAGCCGCCCGGCTCTGCCTGCGGCTGCCGCTTGTATTTTGTATGCAGCCTGTACAGATGCACAGGCTCTTTTGTTTCCCTCATGGTAAATGATACCACATATCGTGATTTTCTACAAGCAATTCGACCAGCCTTTAGCAAAACAGACAAAAACAGTCAAGCTTTCCGTCCGTTTTTCTCCCGCTCCATGGGCATTTCAGGCACCATTCTGTGCCGGTTCGGCTCTCGACTTTTTGCCGCAGCTGCGTTATACTATGGAACGTGCATCCCGTGCACACATTTAAATTATCCGCCGCTCTGCTGCTGGGCGGCTTTTCTTGACCTATTCCTTATGATAAAAGGAGGTTTTTTCATGTCAGCAGACGAGCTCAACATTCAGCAATACAAAAAAATGACCGAGACACCCATTCCAAAGCTGATCCTCGGTCTTGCCGCCCCTACCATTTTAAGTATGCTCATCACCAGCATCTACAACTTGGCCGATACCTTTTTTGTGGGCCAGATCTCCACCAGCGCTTCCGGTGCGGTGGGCATTGTTTCCAGCCTGATGGCCATTATTCAGGCGCTTGGCTTTACACTGGGACACGGCTCCGGCACCATCATCAGCCGCAGCCTTGGCAGCCGGAACACCGATGCCGCCACCCGCTTTGCTTCCACCAGCTTTTTTACTGCTCTGGCCGCTGGCGTGGTGCTGGCCGTTGTGGGCCTTGCCACTCTGCCCAGCTTCATGATGCTGCTGGGCAGCACCGAGACCATTCTGCCCCACGCCTGCGCTTATGCACGGCCCATCCTCATTGCAGCCCCGCTTATGATCTCCAGCCTTGTGATGAACAACATCCTGCGCTATGAGGGCAAGGCGAACTTTGCCATGATCGGCCTTGTGACCGGCGGCGTGCTGAACATTGTGCTGGACCCCATCTTGATGTTCGGCTTGAGCCTTGGCACCGCCGGTGCAGGCATTGCTACGGCTCTCAGCCAAAGCATCAGCTTCTGCATCCTGCTGTCCATGTTCCTGCGGGGCAAAACCGTCAGTCAGTTCCGTATTACTGCCGTCACCCGTGAAGCGTGGGAGTTCGGCATGATCCTGATCGGCGGTGCTCCCAGCTTTGGCCGTCAGGGCCTGCAGAGCATCGGCGGCATGCTGCTGAACATTGCCGCCCGCAGCTACGGCGATGCCGCTGTGGCCGGCATGAGCATCGTTTCCCGCATTTTCATGTTCATCATCTCGGTAGCCATTGGCGTTGGGCAGGGCCTGCAGCCGGTGGCCGCCTTCAACTACGGTGCGCGCAAATTCCGCCGGGTGCAAAAAGCCGCAGTTTTTACCATGGGTGCAGCCTTCTGTATGCTGGTGGTGCTGGTGAGCCTGTGCTGGGTCAACAGCGATGCCCTCATCCGCCTGTTCCGCGACGACCCGGAAGTTACCGCCGTGGCGCTGCCCGCCTTCCACTCTCAGTGCCTTGCCATTCTGCTGCAGCCGGTCATTGTGGTGGCAAACATGACCTTCCAGAGCGTGGGCAAAGCCGGGCGCGCCACCTTTCTGGCCTGTTGCCGTCAGGGCGTGTTCTTCATTCCGCTCATCCTCATTCTGCCCCGCACTTTCGGCCTTGTAGGCGTAGAGATCTGCCAGCCCATTGCGGATGCGCTCACCTTTATTGTTTCCCTGCCGTTCCTGCTGGCCTTCCTCAAGCAGCTGGACCGGATGGACGATGCTGAAAAAGCCAAAGTACAGTCCTGAAAGTCTGTCATAAAACTGTAATCAACAGCCGCGCTTTCCTGCAATGGAATACGCGGCTGTTTCGTGTTATAATTGAACTGGAAAACCTTTCCGGCTTTCTTTTAAACTTTGTTCCTTTCCATACTGTAAGGAGTGATCTTTATGAAGCGTAACGTTTGCCGCATAGGCAGCGCTGCTGTATGCGCTGCCCTGTGCCTTACCCTTGGCTGCAGCTGCAGCGTGCTGCCGCCCGCTTCCGGCAAGCCTGCTGCTCCTGCTTCCTCAGTGCCCACCGATGCACACGGGGATCCGCTCTACGACAGCTCCCGGCTGGACGACGGAAAGCTGCGGATATTTTACGGTTACGACAATTCCGGCAGTGTCTGCACCGTTCTGTGCGGCAGCAAGGTGCTGTACCAGTCCTTCCGCAGCGAGAACGTGAACCTTCTGCAGGACACCGTGACCGGTGAGACCAACTACTGGTTCCGCACCTGGGCCGACCCGGACGCTTATTGCGGACGGCGCAGCGGCCTGTTTGACAAAGACGGCAATGAAGTCATGACCTTTGAGGGGGAGCAGAACGCCTCCATGCAGAACGGTCTGCTGGTACTGCAGGAAGCCCACGCCGTGAACGGCAGCTACGAAAACGGCTACGACGATTACGGCACCTGTCAGGTGATCGACCTTTCCACCGGCGAACGTCTGCCCGTGCCGGATGGCGCATACCGCTGCATCGTGTGCGGGGACAGGCTGGTGTTCACCTGCTATGCCCGCCCAGCAGACCTTGCCGAGGACGCATGGGACGATGAACCCGCCCTGCACAGCTGGGTCATTATACAGACGAAGGACGGTACACAAACTTACGGCGCAGATGCCACTACTGCCATAAGCCTTTCCTATGCACCGGACGTTCTGAACGACTGGGTAGAGCTGGACACCTGCCACGCCAGCGGCGAACCAACGGACGAAACGCTCTATAACCCCGCCACCGGCGAAAGCTTCACCGGCTTCCGACAGGTATGCGGCAGCGGCACCGCCTGCTTTGTTGCCAGCGATGGCCGCTACGAGCTGCGGGATCTCACCACCGTGGACCGCACCCTTATTGGCACCTTCGACGACCAGCCCAGCAGCTATTTCCCGGGCTATGTGGTCACATGGCGCACGAGCGGCGGCTTCGGCTATGATCTGCACGACCTTGTTACCGGTGAGGTGACACCGCTGTACGCTTCCAGCGTCATGAGCGACACCATCGCCCTTTACTATGAGGACGGACGGTTGAAGGTGTTCAACACCGAAACCGGCGATTTGATCACTGATACCACCGTGGAGCCAGTGGAGGGCCAGCAAAGTGTGATGATGGATAACAAGGGTGACGGCTACGTCTGGCTGGAGCTGCGGGATAACGATAACTTTGAGACCACCGCCACCCGCGTGTACGGCCCCGAGGGCCTTGTCTCCGACCTGACCCATCTGCAGGACAAGTATTATGCCCTGAACTATCTCATCACCACACCGGAGGGCAGGCCGCTGTACTGTGGCAACGCCAATGCGCCCAGCAGCAACGGCTCAATGTGTGACGTGCTGGATGAAAACGGCAACATTGTGTTCTATGGCCTTGGCAGCTGCTACAGCTACTACGACAACAGCTTGAACCAGCTGCCAGAACACGTGTTCGTTGCAAAACGCGGCTTTTACTACGGCTGGATGGATACGAACGGCAAATGGCTTTACTGCCAAAGCATCTTCTCTTCCATTAACGCCGACGATGAAATGGGCTACTGACCCAATAGGAGACTAACTATTAAAAGTCAAGCCCCAAAATGAAAAAATCCGTCAACCATTCG
>OGIO01002269.1_pt1 | contig 12078 bp, 11 predicted proteins | sample 1571841 | NCBI WGS metagenome assembly OGIO01 (sample SAMEA2582111, study PRJEB24529) | metagenome | biome: Human gut stool | place: China | collected 2011
TTGTTTCAACAATATATCCTGCGATCTCAACTGCACGTTCTTCAATATAATCCTTCACTGCCAAGCCCCCGAAGACGCTTTTTTACAGTGTATGCGAAGGCTTTTTCCGGTATGAGCCTTATTCTGTGCAAAGCTCCTTATAATAATTTAATTCTTTTTCGCCTGCTTATAAAGCATAAGACAGACGATCACAAACACAACCGTAACCGCTAAGGTAAGCGGGAGGATCATAGAAGATCCCGCCCCGAGCAGAAGGCCAAATCCCTGTCTCAGCGTCAGGATTCCAAAGATGGAAAAAATAACAAATGCAACTGTATTGAGGATTCCCTCCGGTGCCTTGCTTTTCAGAAGATACCCGATCAGAAGTCCAATCACATCCGCCGCAAAAAGCCCCAGTGAACAGGCAAGCCATACCACAACTGCTGAACTCAGCCCCTCATTGGCACCAAATGTAATTGCAGTAAGCTGTGTCTTATCCCCCAGCTCCGCAACAAAAAATGTGCAGAATACAGACAGCGGTGCAAATTTGATCTTACGATCCTTAACATTCTCTTCCTCATCATCGTCACCCTTCAGCGTTGTCGCCGCAAAAAACAGGAACGCCGCACCTGCGATCAGACGGATCAGCCAGGTAGGGACCACGGTACTGATAATACCTCCTGCCAGCACTGCCAGTCCGTTGAGCACAAGAATTGCCGCAGCGGTTCCAAGAATAATATCTTTTAATTTATATTTGGAAGTGAGCGCGATTAGCATCAGCTGCGTTTTATCGCCCATTTCCGCGATAAATTCCGTAAAAAATACTTTTAAAAATAGTAACATGGTGTCTCCTTTTTATCTTCATGATGTTTCCGGCAGCACCTTTTTGTGGATTTATCTGACAGTAAAAAAGACTCATGTATATCGTTTCCCCGAATAGAAAAGGATGCTTCGGAGAAAGGATATACATGAGTCTCATTATTTAAGATTTGCCAGATTATACAATTACTATAATCAGAATGTTGACAAATCACACATTCGTGCTAACTACTCCCTCATGGAATATTTGGTTACTGATAAATAATATCAAATAGATGGTGCCATGTCAACGGGAAATTTCGAGAAGGTATGGCTGCTTGCCGGAACGCAGTATGGGTGATAGAATGGATAAAAACTTGTATAGTATTGGAGAAGATCATGATTACAGATTTGACAAAAGAACATCCGGACCGGATCTTGTGGCGCTTTTTGCTGCCGATGATGTTCAGTGTGATGTTCCAGCAGTTTTACAATATTGCTGACAGTATGATTGCCGGAAGATTTGCCGGAGAAGCCGCCCTGGCTGCAGTTGGGGCATCGTATCCGATCACGGTGATTTATATGGCATTTGCGGTAGGCATGAATTTAGGCGCGTCCGTTGTGATCTCACGGTTATTTGGTGCCGGAGATAAGGCGGGACTGAAGCGGGCTGTGTCCACGGCATTTCTTTCGGTTTTGATCCTGGGCGTGGTGTTGAGTGTGTTTGGGTATTTTTTCAGCGGCGCTATGATGCGGTGGATCTACACACCGCAGGACATTATGGCTGATGGTGTTCGGTACCTGGAAATCTACGTGTATGGCCTGGTTTTCCTTCTGGTTTATAATGTATGTACCGGGATTTTTACGGCACTCGGTGATTCCAGAACGCCACTGTATTTTCTGATCGGATCCTCTGTGGGAAATATTTTATTAGACTATTTGTTTGTAGCACAGCTGGGATTGGGCGTGTCTGGTGTAGCCTGGGCTACGTTTCTGGCGCAGGGCGTATCTGCTATCCTGGCTTTTGTAACATTATGGAAACGACTTGTGGAATTTACAAAAGAAGAGGGACGGCAGCCGGTATTTGACACAATCCTGTTCTGGCAGATCATTGTGATTGCAGTTCCCAGCATTCTGCAGCAGAGTGTTTTGAGTGTGGGAAATCTGTTTGTGCAGGAAATTGTCAATGGGTATGGATCTTCTGTCGTAGCGGGATATTCCGGCGCGATTAAGTTAAACACGTTTGCGATCAACACCTTTATGATGCTTGGGTCCTGCCTTTCCAGCTATACCGCCCAGAATCTGGGGGCTGGAAAACCAGCCCGGATTCCGCTTGGCTTTCAGACCGGAGTGAAGCTTTCAGAAGTTGCGGCATTTCCGTTTGTTGTGTTGTATTTTGTCTTCAGCCGCAGTATGATGGGCCTGTTTTTGACGGCAGAAAGCGAAGCGGCGATCCGCGCCGGAATCGCGTTTTTGAGAATTGTCTCGCCGTTTTATTTTATGATTTCAATCAAGCTGATGACAGACGGAATCATCCGAGGATCTGGTGCCATGGCATATTTTGTGGCAGCTACTGTGCCGGATTTGATCCTGCGCATTGGATTTGCATTGCTTCTGACTCCGAAATTTGGAAGTACCGGCATCTGGATGGCGTGGCCGTTTGGATGGTTTGCCGCAACAACACTGACCATTTGGTTTTACAGAAAAGTGATAGATGCTTCATAAGAAGAAAACAGCTCTGGAGTGGAGGCAGTTTTCTTAGGAAGAAGCTGTTTCCAGAAAATAATTCTGCTTCCCTTCCCAGAAAAAGTATTTCCAGTGCATGCCGATGGACAAAAGCAACGTGAGAAATTCTGCCACTGGGACAGCGAGCCAGGCTCCGCTGATCCCAAGAAACTGCGGCAGGACCAGCAGCGAGATCGTGGTAAATACCAGGGTTCTCTCAAAGGAGATGATCGCGGATACCCTTCCGTTCGACAGTGCGGTAAAGAATCCGGAGGAAAGGATATTAAAGCCGCAGAACAGGAAGTTGATGGCAAACAGCTGAAAGCCGGTGACAGCCTGCTCATAGGTTTTCGGATCGTCGGTAAAGATGGTGACGATGCCGGTGGAAAGGAAAATGGCCGCTGCAGTCATAAATACAGAAACGATTGCGGTAAACAGGAAGGAAATACGGTAAATGTTTTTCAGCTCCGTTTTCTTTCCTGCGCCATACTGGAAGCCGATCACCGGGCTGATGCCGATGGAAAAGCCAAGATAAAAGGCCTGGAACAGAAACTGCCCGTACAAAAGAATGGTAATGGCAGCAACTCCGTTCGGTCCGGCCAGACGCATCAGGATGATGTTAAACAAAAAGGTGATCACGGCATTGGAAAACTGGGTGACCATTTCGGAAGAACCGTTGTAGCAGGCCTGCAGGAGTTCTTTCGCGCGGAAGGAAAAGCGGGTCAGATGCAGGTCATGCTTTGGTGACAGGAAAAAAATCAGTCCAACCACGGCCGGGATGGTCTGTCCCAGCCCGGTTGCCATGGCAGCCCCGCCGATTCCAAGCTGCCCCGCTACGATGAGGACATAGTCCATGACTGCATTGACCAGTCCGGCCAGGATGGTAAGGATCAGTCCCATGTGCGGTGCTCCGGCGGTGACCAGAAAACACTGGAACAGGGTCTGGAGCATGCAGGCAGGGGAAAACAAAAGCAGGGTCTTTAGGTAGGTCATGCTGTCAGCCAGGAGCAGGTCGTTTGCGCCAAGCATCCGGCAGATCGGCTCCGGGAATACAACAGCAATCACGGCAGCCAGAATACTGAATAAGAGTCCGGCAGCAAGGAACAGAGAGAGGCATTCCCGTGCCTCTCTTTTTTTGCCTTCGCCCAGGTATTTGCTGATCACAGCAGTGCCGCCGGTTGCTAACATGGTGCCGACCGCAATGACAACGCTGGCGGCAGGAAAGGCAATATTTAAGGAAGAAAGTGCGTTGCTTCCGACAAAGCGGGAAACAAAGATACCGTCCACGATCGTGTAAAGCGACATGAAGATCATCATAATAATAGAAGGAAAAGCGAATTTCAGCAGTGACCAGGGGCTGAAATGCTGGCTGATGGATGTACTCATAATAAAAACTCCTTAATATCTGAAACATAGTCTTGAAAATAATAGTGACTTTTGAGAGAATAAATCATAGGGTTACCCGATAGTCAATAGGAAAATGGAAATCTTTTTCGGTATGTGAGAAATTGAAAATATGGGGAGGTGACAGAACGTATGGATCGTAACTTGTATATGACAACAGGTGAATTTGCGGCTTTAGCGGGTGTAACGAAGCATACCTTGTTTCATTACGATGAAATTGGTTTGTTTTCACCGGAATTTATAGCAGAAAATGGTTACCGCATGTATTCTCTTTATCAGATGGAAACATGGAATACCATTCTCATCCTTCGGGATCTTGGCATGCCATTAAAGGAAATCCGCCAGTTTTTACAGATGCGCAGCCCGCAGGAACTGATGCGTATTTTTACGGAGCGGGAAGCACAGATCGGACAGGAAATCGCAAAGCTGGAAAATATGCGGGGCTGGATCCGGCAGCGCCGTGAAAAAATCGGCGCTGCGCTAAAGCAGGATTTTACCAGAATTCAGATCCGGCATTACCCGGAGCGGTATTATCTGATCCGCCAGATGGATGGCAGTTCAGAGAAAGATTATGTGGAAAAAACGAATGCGCTGATTCTGGATTTTAAGAATGCCGAACAGCGGAATGATTACGAAGTGGCATACTTCCAGCATGAAGCAAATGTGAAAAATGGGATTTGGAACGTGTATGATAATGTACTTTTGCTGATGCAGCAAAAACCGGATCACATGGATTATCAGGTGCTTCCCGGAGGTGATTATCTGGTTGGATTCCATGCGGGACCCTGGATGGAAATGCAGGAAGCATATGAACGCATAGAGGCTTACTGCAAGGAGCATGGAATCCGGACAGAGGGGCCTTATGTGGAGCGTGACGTAATGGATAATCTGTCTGTGAAGCGGATGGAGGATTATGTGACGGAGATCGCGGTGCGGATCGTGGGAACGTGACAGGTGCTAGCTGATGTTCGCACATTGCGCTGTACTTTATACAGAAGATGCAAAGGAACTGGTAGAAAAGGCAAATGAAACGTACGCACAGTGATGAATATCAGGCAGTATTTCTGCTATGTGAAAAGGATTGGAAGATCAAGCTCTCACAGATGTGCTGCATGGTATGCTGGAATGCTACCATCTGGATCCGAAACTGGTGTATCTGGAGGTCATCCGCTTCATCATGAATATGGCAAAGGCACTTAACATGCAGGTCATCTCCGAAGAAATTGAGACAAAGGAACAGGCCGAGCTGATCTATGATATGGGCTGTGACTTTGCACAGGGGTACTATTACAGTAAGCCGAGGCCATTCGTGTAGCTGCTGGATGCAGAATAAAGAGAAAGAGCATTCTTAAAATTACAGAACGAAAAACCCGGATGTATGGCTGGTGAGCAATTCGCCAGCCATACATCCGGGTTTTTGTATGAAGGGATATAACATTTATTCTGTAACCGGCTCTGCCGTACAGATCTTTTTGAGTGGTACCTCGATGAAAGCACGCCACAGCCGGACGAGCTGTCCAACACAAAGAGCGTTAATGAGGGTACCTTCGCGGACACCATTGAGCTTATGGAAGGCAATGAGGGCAACCACCATAGCCAGAATAGTCAGGGTGCTGTCGAATGCAACCTTTACATTGCCAAAGCGGATTCCACTCTGTCTGGAAATCTCGCGGACCAGTGCTTCGGCTGGAAGCATGATCACATCGGCGATGACTTCAAAGCTGATGCCAAGTGCCATGATGATGCAGCCAATGACCAGATAAACAAAGGACGGACCCCACGGGCCGCCAAAGCGTGTCGGGATAAAACGCATGGCTACATCAATACAGAAGCTGAAGAAAAAGGTGATCGGGATCTGAAAAGTCTGCTGAATCGTGAATTTTTTCCGGAGCAGTGCTTCCAGGACCAGGAATGTCATGTTAAACAGGAATGTAAAGGTTCCCATGGAAATTCCTGTGACCAGGCTTAAAACGAAAGGCAGGCCGGATACCGGCGAAGTGCCAAGACCTGCGCGTGTGATAAAAGCGATGCCGGTGGCACTTAAGATCACCCCGGTTAAAAACAGGGCATAGCGCCGGATGTAAGTGTGAATGGACATATTTTTGTAAACCTCCCCAGGTCGCGGCCGGTGTTTCTGGTACATTGTCATAATAATAGAAAAGTGACAAAATTGTTATATTTGTACAAGAAACGGTCGCGTCTATTTTTGTATGTTGTGTATATTTTAAACAAAATCTAACTTTTTTTCAAGTGCTATAACAAAAAATTAGAAATAAGTTGTACAATTATGGCGAATTACCAAAAAATCACAACTTAAATTGTGTGTTTTCCACAGCTTTTCAACTGTAATACAGACAAAATCGGAAACCAACTTAAGATTATTAAGAAAAAATGCCAGAAAATAAAGACAGAAGTGTACAAAATAGAGAAAGTATAAAGGCAAACTTGACTTTTGCTAAACGGCGTGATATCATACGACACAAGACAAAGGGGTCTACATCAGATGAGGAGATGTAGGCCCTTTTGTGTTATATAAACAACATACCCCCTTTGTTACATAAAAAACGGCATTGGCAGGAGAGGAGATGAAAAACTTGAAGAAAATAATCGGACTGATTCCTCTTTATGACGATGACAAGGACAGCTACTGGATGCTTCCCGGATATATGAAGGTTCTGGAAAGCTGCGGTGCACTGCCTGTCATGCTTCCCTTAACGACAGATCCAAAGGAGCTGGATGACTGCTTCCAGCTATGCGATGGAATCCTCATGACAGGAGGACACGATGTGGACCCGAAGCTGTATGGGGAAACAGCCAAAGCAACCTGCGGAACTGCCTGCAGCAGCCGCGACCAGATGGAAGCGTACCTTTTCAAAAAAGCATTGGCGGAGGATAAACCGGTATTCGGCATCTGCCGCGGTGTCCAGCTTATGAACGTACTGCTTGGCGGGACACTTTACCAGGATCTCCCAACGGAGCATCCATCCCAAACAGAGCATCACATGACACCGCCTTATGACAAGCCGGTGCACATGGTCGATGTAGCCGCAGGAACAAAGCTGGCGGATATCATTGGAGCCGGACAGCATGCGGTGAACAGCTATCACCATCAGGCAATCAAAGACCTGGCGCCGGAAGCTGAGGCTATGGCGTACTCCGAGGACGGACTGGTGGAAGCAATCGCTGTACCGGATAAATCCTTTATCGCCGGGGTGCAGTGGCATCCGGAGTTTGCGTTTGAGAGTGATCCGGAGTGTAAAAAGTTAGTTCAGGCATTTGTCAGTGCCTGCAATGGAAAAAAGTGATCTTGGATTGGTGAAAGCCATTTCAGATAAATGCGTGACAGGGAGAGGAAACAGACAAAACCGTCACGGAGAAAAGAGAGGAGAATAAGATTATGAAAAAGAAAGCATTGGTTATGGTAATGGCAGCAGCAATGACAGCAGCTCTGACCGCATGCGGCGGTTCTAAGAGCACAACCGCAGACACCACAGCGGCAGCAGATACTACCGCAGCAGATACTGCAGCAGAGTCCAAAGCAGATGAGACAGAAGCAGCTGCAGCAGACAGCGCAGACAAGACCTGGGTTATCGCAACCGATACCGCTTTTAAGCCGTTCGAGTACACCGATGACAGCGGTAACTTCGTAGGAATTGATATGGATATCCTCAAAGCAATCGCAGAAGACCAGGGCTTTAAGTACGATGTACAGGTACTTGGCTGGGATGCTTCCATCGCAGCATGCCAGGCTGGCCAGGCAGACGCTATGATCGCAGGCGCATCTATCACCGATGAGCGTAAGAATTCCGGCTGGATCTTCTCCGATGGCTACTATGACGCAAACCAGAGCATGGCAGTCGCAGAAAACTCCGACATTACTGGTTTTGATGATTTAAGTGGCAAGAAGGTTGCAGTAAAGACCGCTTCCATGAGTGCAGATTATGCAGAGAGCTTAAAAGACCAGTACGGCTTTGAGGTTACCTATTTCGAGGATTCACCGACCATGTACCAGGCAGTTGTCGGCGGCCAGGTAGCAGCATGCTTCGATGATACCCCGATCATGGCAAGCAACATCAAAGACACCGGCATCGCAATGAAGCTTGTAGACGGAACTGGCAACGACCCGGCTGAGTATGGCTTTGCAATCTTTGATGACAGCAAGCAGGAGCTGGTTGACATGTTCAACGCTGGCCTGAAAGACATCAAGGACAATGGCACCTACGATGAGATCATCGCAAAATATTTAGGCGAGTAATTTCAATCAGAAATCAGTGGATGCGCTGCCGGCGCTCCCAGATATACAAAAAAACAAAGCAGGCCCGCGTTTTGCGGGCCTTGCGGATTGTAACACTTAAAACAAGGAAAGAAAAGGGTGAGGCATTATGATTAAGATTATCACCACCTACGGACAGCTTCTTCTGCTTGCAATGGGACGGACCCTGCTGCTTGCATTCTTAGGTTTGATATTCGCTTGTATCCTGGGAATGATCTTCGGACTTCTCAGTGTAGTTAAGAATAAGGCATGCAACATCATTGCACAGATCTTCGTATTCGTAATACGTGGTGTGCCGATGATCGTGCTGGCGTTCTATGTATTCTTTGGTATTCCGTATCTGCTCAATACGATCCTGGGCATCGGAAATGGCTTTACGCTGTCGGCACTTCAGGCCGGCGTCATCTGCCTCGCCTTAAACTGCGGCGCTTACATGGCTGAGATCATCCGTGCCGGTATCCAGTCCGTGGACATCGGCCAGATGGAGGCCGGAAGATCCTTAGGTCTTCCTTACTGGAAAACCATGAGAAAGATCATTCTTCCACAGGCGATCCGTACGATGATCCCGAGTATCATCAACCAGTTTATCATTACCGTAAAGGATACGTCTATTTTGTCCGTGATCGGATTTCCAGAGCTGGTTCTGGCTGCGAAAAACGTCCAGGCAGGCACCTTTAAGTCCTTTGAGACCTGGACCATTGTCGGAGCCATGTATTTGATCGTTATTACGATCCTGTCTTATCTTGCGAAAATCGTAGAGAGGAGGGTAAACCGTGGAGTCAAACGATAAAGCTGTAAAGATTAAAGTTGAGAAGCTTCGCAAATGCTTTGGGGACCTGGAGGTTCTGCGGGATATCTCTACAGAGATCCATGAGGGCGAAGTGGTTGTAATCCTGGGACCATCCGGTTCCGGTAAATCCACCTTTCTGCGGTGTTTAAACAAGCTGGAGACAGCTACGGCCGGAAGCATTGTAGTGGACGGTGTCGATATTTCAGATAAAAAAGTAAACATGAACAAAGTGCGGGAGAACATCGGCATGGTGTTCCAGCACTTTAATCTGTTCAATAACATGGATGTGCTCCATAACCTCATGCTGGCTCCGATGGAGCTGAAAAAGGCTGACAAAAAAGAAGCGAAAGAGCGTGCTATGGCCATGTTAAAGCGGGTGGGCCTTGCTGAGAAAGCAGATGCTTACCCGGCACAGCTTTCCGGCGGACAGAAGCAGCGTGTGGCGATTGCGCGTGCGCTCTGTATGAAACCGGATATCATGCTGTTCGACGAGCCGACTTCTGCGCTGGATCCGGAGATGGTCGGTGAGGTTCTGGCGGTTATGAAGCAGCTGGCAGCAGATGGCATGACCATGGTGATCGTTACCCATGAGATCGGATTTGCCAGAGAGGTGGCTGACCGTGTCATCTTCATGGATGGTGGCTACATTGTGGAGGAAGGAACTCCGCAGGAGGTCATCTTGAACCCGAAAGAAGCACGTACCATCAGCTTCCTGAATAAGGTACTTTAGACGGAGGTGCAGCCATGGAAAAATATGTGATCACCATCTCCAGACAGTACGGCTCCTTTGGACGCCTGGTGGCAAAGGAGCTTTCCGAACAGCTCCATATTGATTTTATGGACCGCGATATTGTCGAAGAGACTGCGAAGCGGATGAATACGTCCGTCAAGCAGATCAGCCGCGAGGAGGAAGTCACCCGTTCCAAGTTCTCCTATCTCAGTTATCCGTTTGGACTGGGAACACCGGATGTGAGCGATGAAATCTTTCTGGTGCAGCAGAGTATCATTCAGGATTTCGCCAGCAAGGGTTCCTGCATCATTGTAGGACGCTGCGGCGCTTATTGTCTTAGAAATGAACCGAGACTTCTGCGTGTTTACATCTATGCGCCATACGAAGTGCGCCTGAAAAACTGTGTGGAGTATTTTGGCATGTCCGGAAAAGAAGCCGTGCGGGCTGTCAATGAGGCCGATAAGGCACGGGAACATTATCACAAAAAATACATCCCCGGATATCAGAATGATACGTTAAACAGTGATCTGTGCATCAACAGCGCATATTACAGTATCGAGGAAGCCGCAGAGCTGATCAAGCAGGCGGCACGGATGAAATTTGGGGAGATATAACAATATCACACAGTAACGAACGAGGGCCGAAAGGTTTCGTCCCCGCCATTCGGCGGGAACGGAACCTTCCGGCCCATTTGTGTTTACTGTGAGATATTGTTATATTTACTGCCCCGGTCCTGCCACCGTCCCGGACACTGCGGAGAAAGAACTGTTTCCGCTTCCGGACGGGCCCGCAGAGGACGGGTTTCCGGAATTTGCGCTGGTCGGTGTTGTGGATGTACTGCCCGGATGACTGGCTGCGCTTGTCGGGGTGGTGCTGCCACCCGGATGGGACGCTGCCGTCGGGACCGTGCTTCCAGAACCTGATGTTGTGCCCTCAGCCGTACTTCCCGGATGTGTTGCAGAGCTGGTCGGCGTGGTACTATTGCTTCCCGGATGGGATGCTGCCGTGGTCGGCGTCGTGCTGCTTCCCGGGTGGCTGGCAGAGCTGCTCTCCGTATTGCTGCCCGGATGTGCTGCAGATGATGACTCCGAAGATGTTCCCGGACGGTCTGTTACTTTGGTATCTGCAATTCCAGACTCGCTGTCAGAGGTTTCATTATTTTTATGGTTTCCCTTGCTGTCCGTCTCTTTTGTCTCGCCGTTCGCATCTGTCTCAGCTGCTGATGCAGCGCTGTGGCTGCTGGAGATGGTCTCGTCCTTCACAAGGAATCCGTCGGCATCGGTCTCGTACTTTACATATTTGCCGTCAGCGTCGGTCTCCATTTTGAGCTTCTTGCTGACCTTCTTGCCGTTCTTATCGTACTCGTATACGGTCTGGTATCCTTCCTCGTCCTTGGACTTATCGGAAGATTTAGTCGCTGCTGCCTTGGTCTTCTGCGGCTGTACCACACCGCCACCGGTTCCTACATTTCCGACAAACTGGCCTTCTTTATAGATGCCAGTATCGGAAGAGATTTTTGCACTGATCTTCTTAACAGTCTCAGATGGGGTATAAGCCTCATCACCAAAAAGGAACTTGTGCAGCTCAATGACATTGCTTTCCAGAGTTGCAGGAACAACTACAGCTCCCTTCTTGCCCATGTTTGCGTCACCGCGGGCCTGCGGGAATCCGGTTGTCTCTCCCAGATGGAACTTCGTGATATTTCTGGCGTTGCTTACCAGGTCATCGACTCCGATACTGGTAGATATCTGCGGGAACACAGTTCCGATCAGGGTATACAGTGTCTGGAAATCTGCCTTCTTGGATTTTTCAAAGGCCTGCGCAATGATCTTACGCTGGCGCTCAGTACGTGCATAGTCTGTATCCATCAGACGCAGGCGGCCATAAGCTACGGCCTGGACACCGTCTAAATGGTTCATGCCTGCATGGGTTAACTGGTGGGAACCGATTCCGGTTGCCTTTACAGTCTCAGTAATAAAGGAGTTGATATAGAAAAACTCTGCCTTGCTCAGCTCGATATCGACACCGCCGAGAACATCGATTGCATTGGCTACGGCCTTCCAGTTGAAGGTCATATAATCCTGGATCTGAAGGTCAAGGTTACGGTTTAATGCCTCTACTGCCTGCTTTGGTCCGCCTACAAAGTAAGCCTGGTTGATCTTAGTATAAGAGCCCTTATCGTTGATATTTAAATAAGAGTCACGGTATACCGATACCAGCTTGATCTCACCTGTATCACGGTTGACATTACAGAGGATGATAACATCGGAGTTTGTGGATTTCTCGATGGCATTGTCACGTGCATCGACACCAAAGATGGCGATGGTCCAGTAGCCCTTCATATTTTCTTCTGCGTCCATCGCAATATCATTCGTCTTG
>OGIO01002274.1_pt1 | contig 12029 bp, 11 predicted proteins | sample 1571841 | NCBI WGS metagenome assembly OGIO01 (sample SAMEA2582111, study PRJEB24529) | metagenome | biome: Human gut stool | place: China | collected 2011
AAGCGTACAGCTTCGGGTCTGTGATCTGGAAAAACACTACTGTGTCGATCCGCATGGTAACATTATCTTTCGTGATGACCGGCTGCGGGTCAAAATCTACAACCTGCTCCTTTAAGCTGACCTTTTTTGCCACCCGGTCCACAAACGGGACCAGGAAATGGACACCTACAGACCAGGTGTCCAGGTAGGCACCAAGGCGCTCCACAACCAGTGCCTGCGCCTGCGGCACAATGCGGATGCAGGAAGCCAGAACCGCCAAAATGATGATCAGTAACGGAAAAATAAATAAAATACCCATTATGATTCCTCCTTTACGCTTTTTTACAAGTGTTTCGCAAGCTCAGCCTCACAGCTGCGTTTTTTCATTGCTTACGATCAGTTTCACACCCTGGATCTCACGGATCCAGACTCTGGTACCTTCCGGATAAACCGCATCCTCCTCTGCGGAGCGTGCCGTCCACTCCTGTCCCTGGACCGAAACGGTTCCACTCTCCTTTGCATTGCTGATCTCGGCTGTCACCCTTGCTTCTTTTCCAATTAAGCTGTCCACATTCGTTCTGACTGTAGAAGTGTTGATATACTTAATAGCCAGAGGGCGGGTCAGGAAAAGCAAGATGAAGGAGACCACCACAAAGACCAGAAGCTGGACCGGAACCGGTGCACCGAAGACAGCCGCAAAAAAGGCAATCACGGTACCTCCGGCAAACCAGATGGTCGTCAGGGCTGTGGTCATGATCTCAATGCCCACCAGGATCACAAATGCGATGAGCCAGTAAATCGCTGCCATAACAACTCCCCCTTATTTTATTGTCTTGTTCTGCCGGAGCTTAATATTCCGGCAATCTCATTTCTGTCAATGTTTCTGCCAGCGTTTTCCTTGCTAGTTGTTTCCCTGCTGGCTGTTCCGGCGCTGGCGCGCCGCCTCAAACATGAGGACCGATGCTGCCACTGCAGCATTTAAAGATTCCACGCTTCCTTCCATCGGGATACGGACATAGGTGTCGGCCATGGCGGCTGTTTCATCGGTCAGGCCATTGCCCTCGTTTCCAATGAGGAATGCAGTATCCCCGGTGTAATCCTCCAGGTCGTATGCCTGTTTTCCCTTTAAATGGGCTGCAAACAGCCGGATATTCCGGTTTTTAAGCTCCTGCAGGGTTTCATGCAGATCCTCCACATATACAAATGGCATACGGAGCACAGAACCCATGGTGGAACGGATCACCTTGGGGTTATAGATATCGGTGGTGTTCGCATCCATCACTACCCCGGTCACACCGGCACCCTCACCTGCACGAAGGATCGTTCCCAGATTGCCCGGGTCCTGGATCGTTTCCAGCACCATAAGAAGTGCCGGCTTTTTCCGGTTTTCCTGTTTTTTCCTGTTTTGTACTGATCCATCCGCATCCTGTCCGGATGCCGTGGCCTTCTCTTTTGCGGTTTTTCCGGTCACCTCATCCAGCGTATAATGATACTGCTTTACCAATGCCAGAATGCCCTGCGGCGTCTGCGTGTCGGAAAGGCTCTTAAACACTTCGTCTGTCACCAGCTCAATATGCTTTACTCCTTCCCGGAGCGTCTTGCATTCCTTTGTTTTGCTAAAGCTTTCCGATATATAAAGTGTGTGAATGCGGTCCTTCGGGATTTCGGAACACATGCGGAGTCCCTCTGCCACGAACAGATCTTCCTCTCTCCTGGTTTTTGCTTTTTTCACCAGGGCATTCACAAATTTCACCTGTTTATTGGTTGTACTGCTGATCACGCTTTTGTACTCTCCTTTAATTTGATGCTTTGTAAATCATCCATCCAGATCTGTCTTGCCGCATCACTCGGCATACGCAGGTCTCCGCGCGGGGAAACCGCCACAGAACCAACCTTCGGGCCGTCCGGCAGACAGGAACGTTTAAACTGCTGTGCAAAGAACCTGCGGTAAAAGACGTTCAGCCATTTATAGATCACTTCTTTCTCATATTCTCCCTCAAATGCCTGAAGAGCCATCCGGTAGATTCTGGAAGGTTTAAAGCCAAATCTCAGCACATAGTAAAGGAAGAAATCGTGAAGCTCATACGGTCCGACCAGATCCTCAGTCTTCTGGGAGATGACACCATTCTCCGGCGGAAGCAGCTCCGGGCTTACCGGAGTGTCCAAAACATCCAGGAGCACTGCTTTGAGTTCCTCTTCGCCGCAGACATCTGCATAGTAGCGTACCAGATGGCGTACCAGCGTCTTCGGTACGGAAACATTGACACCGTACATGGACATATGGTCACCATTGTAAGTAGCCCAGCCAAGCGCCAGCTCCGACATATCGCCGGTTCCGATGACCATGCCGCCCACCTGATTTGCGATATCCATGAGGATCTGGGTGCGCTCTCTGGCCTGGCCGTTCTCGTAAGTGACATCGTGCACCGTAATATCATGGCCGATATCTTCAAAATGCCGTGTCACCGATGCCTTAATACCAATTTCTTTTAAGGATGCCCCCAGCTTTCTGGTCATCTGGCAGGCATTCTGGTATGTCCGGTCCGTAGTTCCAAAGCACGGCATGGTAATCGCATGGATCTGGCTGCGCGGAATATTAAGCATGTCAAATGCTCTCGCAGCTACCAAAAGAGCCAGTGTCGAATCCAGTCCACCGGAAATTCCAAGCACGACATGGCTGCAGCCGGTATGCTCCAGACGCTTTTTCAGTCCCATGGCCTGAATGGTGAAGATTTCCTCACAGCGGCGGCTTCGCTCCCGCGTATCGTGCGGAACGAAAGGCCGGTTGTCGATGTAGCGGAGCAGCTTTTCACCAGCCTGCATGCCGGAAACTGCTTTGCCGGTCTCCTGCCGGCTCTGACCAGTTTCCTGCTGGCTCTGTCCGTTTTCCTGCTGGTTCTGCCCGTTTTCCTGCTGGTTCTGCCCGTTTTTGCAACTGCTGCTGTTCTCCGCTCCAGCCACAGGAGCAAGGGAAAAATGGATCGTCTGATAACCGCTGCGGTCCGGTGCCGGGTACGTGGTCGTGCGGCGCCGTTCCGCGTTCAGCCGTTCCAGATCCATGTCAGCGCAGACCGTTTCCGGTGCAAACCGCTTGGACTCTGCCAGACGTGTTCCATTCTCCGCAATGATATTGTGGCCTCCAAACACCAGGTCCTGTGTAGATTCGCCTTCCCCCGCATTAGCATAGACATAGCCGCAGATCAGTCGCGCAGACTGCCCGCAGATCAGCTCTCTCCGGTAAGAATCCTTTCCGACCACTTCGTCGCTTGCAGAGCAGTTTGCAATGACTGTTGCGCCTGCAAGCGTATGCCGGATACTCGGCGGGCACGGAACCCATACATCCTCACAGATTTCTGCCGCTACTGTCAGCTTCGGGTATTCTTTGCAGGTAAACAAAAGATTGGTTCCCATAGACACCTGGGTATCCTGCCAGTCTGTCATAACCGGAGCTTCCATACCCGGAGTAAAATGACGCAGCTCATAAAACTCCGAATAGTTTGGCAGGTTCGTTTTTGTAACCAGGCCAAGAAGCCCGCCATTGCAGATTGCTGCCGCTACATTATAAAGCTTGCCTTCATGCTCCCATGGGAGTCCCACAAATACCAGCATATGCTTATTTCTGGTGAATGATACGACTGTTTTCAGTTCTTCTTTTACCTGCTCCAGTAAAACCTCCTGTAAAAACAGGTCGTTACAGGTATACCCGGAAAGGCAAAGCTCCGGAAATACCAGAAGCTCTACGCCCTTTTTTCCGGCTTCTTCTATGATCCTGCAGATTTCCTGCCGGTTATAGACAGGATCTGCAACCTTAATCTTTGGTGTGGCTGCCGCAACGCGGATAAAGCCGTCTCTCATGTTCATTTCCTCCTGACGGAATGTGTATGCAAAAAACAGGTCCCGTTTCAGTGCATACTATTGCAGACAGTATACCATATCCTGCATCAAAAATAAAGCATGAGAAACTTCCAATTCCATTTACATTCCTGACATTTTCCTGTACAATGACATACGGTGATTGCCGTTACTGTCTGCGTAATGCGCAAACAGTAACACTTGTCGGACACATATACGTGTGCGGCAGCATACAAGGAGGAATAACCATGAGAGTATCAACCAAAGGACGATATGCACTGCGTATGATGATCGAATTCGGGCTGAATCCGGATGAGTGCACCAAGATCAGCCAGGTAGCTGCGCGTCAGGGCATTTCCGATAAATATCTGGAACAGATTGTTTCACTTCTTCACAAAGCAGGCTATGTGCGGAGTATCCGCGGAGCCCAGGGCGGCTATATGCTTACCAGAAAACCGGAAGAATACACGGTAGGCATGATCCTCCGCGCTGCAGAGGGAAGCCTTGCGCCGGTCTCCTGTCTGGATGAAGACATCAACCACTGTGAACACGCCGGGCGCTGCACCACCCTGACTGTCTGGCAGAAATTAAAGGATGCCATCGACGATGTCGTCGACCACACCACGCTGGCTGACCTGATCGATGAACAGCGCAACATGCCGGAAGCCAACTTAATGTGATTTTTTCCATCTGTATATTTATCCGTCTGCATATTTATGCAAATTTTTAATGAATATGCCATGGAATCCAAAAGGAGTATCGCACAGCGCCAACTACGCTTTCATCTGCGATACTCCTTTTCGTTTTTAAAATCCCATCCGTTCTTTTACAAGAGCAGGGATCTCTCCCTTTTTGAAGAAGCTGTTGTATGTATTCTCGGTCTCATCTCCATTTTCTGCTTTTTGCGTGGTATCTGCCACGGTCACTTCTACCGTAAGGTCTTCCTCCTCATACATTGGGTCATAATGCAGCATTCGCTCATTTCTGGTCATATTTCCAAGCGCCTTGATCTCAGAAGGATCTGTGAATGTGATCACCTGGTATTCGTCACTTCCCGGTGCATAGCCACGCACAGTTACGGAAACAATCTTGTCAGAAAGACTGCTATCGTCAACCGATATGCCAGACTGTTCCAGCAAAGCAATCGTCTTTTTAAAAGAAGGATATACCGGATAAAATGCCTCGTCCCGCACATCACTGCTGTAAGAATACCGCCACGGATACATTTCGGCCTGATTGCGGTTTTCCTTCTGGTTCCACCATGCAATAGCCTGTTCCTCTTCTTCTGTGGTAAAGCGGATCAGGCCAAGCGGCATTTCTTCTTTCATCGTGTCGAGTGTCAATGCTGCAAACTCCTGCTGGTAAGCATGGAGTAATTCTGCCCGCTGGCTGTCAGTCAGGTTTTTCAGATTCTGGTCTCCGCTGGAACGGCTCTTCCGGTAGCGGACATTGGCAAACTGCTCCGGCTGTGCAGAAAGGAGCGGATAGGCTCCACTCTGGTACTCCGCGTCCTGTTGTAATTCTTTAAGCAGTTCATAGCTCTTTGTCATATCGATGGTATAATTCCTGCTCACCACACGGCCGCTCTTTAAAGTATAGAAGACTGTTGCCATGGTATAAACCGGCTGTACCTCCTGCGCGGCCATTTCAGCTGCTCCCACCTGCTGCGCTGCCTCCTGATCAACCATTTGCCTTCCGCCTGCCGCATTCCACTGCTCTTTCAGCCGTCTGTTTTCTTCGATACCTGCTGCTGCGATATTCAGCACTGTATCCAGGTCGTTGCACTGCATGTGCTTTGCAATATAACTGCCAGACAGTTCGTCTGCATAGGTGTACACGGTATAAGGTCCGTCATTTTCTTTCTCCACATTTCCATAAGAAACCCAGCGGTTCAGATTGCTGATGTCCACCGCGGCATACTGTACTTTTTGTGCAGATGGCAGGTATGCATCGTACCCAAACAAGTCAAAGCGGAAGGAAAACACAACAGCCAGTGCCACAGCCACGCAGCATACAAGCTGCATTTTTTGTGCGAACAGCTTTCGGAAATCGAAATGATAGATACTCTCGATCACACAGTGGGCAATCATGCTTCCGCAAATGACGCCAAATGCCATCCAGCCGTTAGAATTCTGCATCGACCACAAAAATCCACCCATGCCAAGTCCACTCAGCACCGTGATGAGCACACGGACGATCGGGCAGCTAGGTCCAAAAGCCATGGCACGCCCTGCTGCTTCCGACCGGCGTTTCCGGTAAAGGAACAGAGCCGCTGCAGCAAGGATCACGGAAACCAGAAAGGCAGCTCCCGCCGCAGGCCAGACCGGCTTTCCATCCACATAGCAGGAGATGGAGTGTATGTATTCCATGACCGGAGAAATGCGGGAAACAGATTCGGTTATCCCGTTATAGTTTTCATAACTGTAGGACAGAAAAAATGTGTTGAAAAATGATTCTACAATTACCGCTGCCAGAGGTACATAAAACATCAGCACCATGCTTCCAAAAAAGCCCACCACCAGATGCCCGGTCAGCATTGACGCGATCACCACAGTGGTATAGCACAAAATATAATAGATCAGGTGAAATGCGCAGGCACTGGCTGCAGTCCCGCACAAAAGCTCCATATCGACTCCGTTTGCTGCACACACGATCACAGATGCGATCAGTGCTACTGCATAGGGGATTGCCGGCATCAGGATTCCATCGAGGTAATGCACAAGAAACAGTTTTTCCCTCCGGACCGGAATACTGTGGTAAAAATCTACACGGCTTTTCGAATTTAAATAGGAAAAGCTGCTAAGTCCGCAGATCAGGGAAACAAGGACAACCCCAAACACCGTCATGCCATTCTCAAAAGACAGCCACTTGATTGCTTCTGTTGTAAACCATTTAAGCCCCAGCTCCGCTGTCTCACACTCCCGCACTGCTCTTCCTGCCAGAAATACCAGAAATACCGGATAAAGGAAAAAGCAGCCAAGTGCAATGAGAGCCGGTGCCCACAGACGGTTTTTCCAATCCTCACGCATGAGCTTAAAATATAAGTTTTTTGACGTCATAGCCGACTACCTCCGTTTCGCTGATAAAGATTTCCTCCAGAGACAAAGGAATAGTCTCATAAAATACAGGTTCTGCCTTCTGCATAAGATATTCCACACGCCCCAGCTCCCCACGCACGGTCAGAGTCAGAAGCTTTCCACGGCGCTCTGTCTTTAAGATTTCAAGCCCCTCAATGTCCTCCGGCCTTGTTCCTTCTTTTAATACGCACTGCACCTTATGCAGATTCATTTTCATTTCGTCCAGATCGCGGCTTAACAGGATACCGCCTTTATGGAGCAGCCCCACATGGTCGCAGATATCTTCCAGCTCCCGTAAGTTGTGGGAAGCGATGATCGGTGTCAGATTCCGTTCCTCCATGTCATTGGCAAAAATACTCTTAACCGCCTGGCGCATGACCGGGTCAAGGCCGTCAAAGGTCTCGTCACAGAACAGATACTCTGTCCCCGCACAAATTCCGCAGAGAATGGAAACCTGCTTTTTCATGCCCTTGGAAAATGTATTGATCTTGCGGTTTTTCTGCAGGCCAAAGCTGTTCATAAGCGTGTCGAAACGGGACACATCAAAGTCCGGGTAGACAATGCGGTAATAGTTCATCATGTCCTGTGGCGTCGCATTCCCGAAGAAATACTGGTCATCGGAAATATAAAAGAACTTCCGTTTTGCTGCCTCGTTCTCATAAATATCCATGCCATCGACCGTAATATTTCCCTCGTCCGGCTTCAAAACACCTGCTGCCATGCGCAGAAATGTACTCTTCCCGGCTCCGTTAGTCCCGATGAGGCCAAATACGTTTCCTTCCCGGATCTTGGCGCTGATATGATCCACCGCGAGGATATCATCGAATTTTTTTGTAAGGTTGGTTGCCTCTATCATACTATTTCCTCTCCTCCAAACTGTTCCTCCGCCATGCGGGTAAACTCTTTTTTATCTATACCAAGGCTCCTTGCCTCTGCTGCAAGAGCTGCCACCTTCTCTTCTAGTTCTCGGCGCTTCTGCTCCCGGAGCTTGCTGATGCTTCCCACAAAGCTGCCACGCCCCTTCACGGAATAAATAAAACCATTCCGCTCCAGCTCTGCATAAGCCCGTTGTATGGTATTGGGGTTGATGGAGAGCTCTGTTGCCAGTGAACGTACCGACGGCATTTGCACATCCTCTTCCAGAACACCAAGGATCATCAGCTCCTTTAAGCGGTCCGCTACCTGTTCATAGATTGGACGGCTGTCTTTATAATCCAGATGAATCATGTTCCTGCGTTCTCTCCTTTCTGTATAAGTGTATTAATCATCTTAATACACTTATATCACAGTCAAGCTGGAAATGCAACCACCTCTTTCCAAAATACTATATTTTTTCATAATATCACCTAGCTGCCGGCTTGTTATCCTAAAAGCCAGTCTGCACCAGCTCCTGGTAAAGAGACTGGCTGCAGCTTAGATCGATCTTTCCCAATTCGTCTGAAAGCAGCCCTGGTTCATAATTTCTTCCAAAGTCCAGATCGTGGACAAAATAAGAAATCTCGCCTCCCTGGTCACGCATCAAAAGCTCCAGAAGGTAAATGATATGGTCTTTCGCCAGAACCGGAAGCTTTTCTTCTATTCTTAATGTCTCCAGGATATTGACAAACTCTGTTTCCCCTACCGGTGGCTCCGATACGTCCGTCCTGCGGTAAACCACCTCTGCCGGTTCCTGCCCGCAGATAACCAGCATACTGTCTGGATGCAGCGTGCCGCCCGGCCATTGCTTCTGCCCTCCCTCATTGATGAAATAACAATATTCCTCCGTATTCAGCCTGGCAAATAGTTCCGTAAGATCTTCACACTCAGGCCATGTTGCCGTAAGCCCGGAAAGGTCCTCTGCCTTTTCTTTTTCCTGCTTCTGGATAAAACGAACTACAAAACAATCGAATTCGTATAAGGAACGGAAACCACCATAACGAAAGCTATTAACAATGTGCATGCCACACCCGCTTCTTACCGGACGCATATCGCATTCGATCCTGCGCGTCACATAGCAGGTTCCGTCTTCGTCTGCATAAATAAGTCTTCCTTTTTTCATAAAAAACCTCCTGTCATTCCCAAACCGGTTATGACAAGAGGATAAAACATCAGTTCGTTTTTGTCATTGGACAAATGGTCCAATGCTTTTTATTTATGATATTATGCTGTCTTTTGTTGAAAATACTTTAGATAAGAAACCAGATACTCTTTTCCGTGAAATGCCTCCAGGTAAACCGGTTTTTCCCCGCATCCGGCCAGAAGATCTTCCATATGTACCCCAAAAAGCCTGCTGAGCGCATATAAATGATCTACAGAGGGAAGTGTTTTCCCCCGGAGCCACCGGTAAACAGGCTGGGGACAGGAAAGGTGCAGGTAATCCTGTATTTCACGGATATTATAGCCAGCCCTGCGGATCTGATACCGCAATGACTTTCCGCTCTGGCTGACATCCAGTCCCGGATACTGATCATTTCTCTCCATATTTTTCACCTCGCAGATATCGCTTCGTTTGATCCCATCATTACTGTTTCTGGTGCTTCGCGTTCCAAATCGGTAAAGTCTGCTGCAACTGTATTGTACGGAATCTTCAATTCAGAAAATATCCAGCCGTATACATTAACATTCCATCCGCTTTAACTCCGGAAGAACCGTGCACAGCATTGTCACAAAGCACAGGCTTCCTCCGATGACATTAGAAACCGGTTCTGCCAGAAACACACCGTCCGTCCCCATATGTAAAGCATAAGGCATGAAATAAGTAAGCGGAACGACAATAAACACCTTCCGGAGCAGCGAAAAGAAGATCGCATGCTTCTTTTTGTTCAATGACTTAAATACTGTTTGTCCAAAGTACTGCAGATCCATAAAAATAAATGCTGCAAAATACTGCTTCAACGCCGGAACCGCATCCTGTAAAAGAAGTGGATCGGAGCTGAATATCTGGATCAGAACGTCCGGCACCAGTATGATGCTGCTCCACATGATGGCCGTATAGCAAAGCATCATAAGCCCCATCACGATTCCGGCCTTTCTGACACGCGCCGGGCGGCGGGCACCGTAATTATAGCTCAGAATCGGGGATGATCCATCATTGATCGCAGAGATCGGGGTTTCTACCAGCTGGCGCACGCTGGACACGATCGTCATGACCGAAATGTAAATATCACCGCCTGTGACACCAAGCACATGGTTGCAGCAGATCGTTACCAGGCTGTTTGTCAGCTGCATCACAAAGCCAGCTGTGCCAAGACTGACAATATCCTTCGCATAACCTGTGCACGCTTTCATCTCATGTTTTCTAAGAAAGCGCACCTTTAATTCCGATTTCCTGGTTAGGAAAAACAGTACAAATGCCGCTGACATACACTGCGAAATAACGGTAGCAATTGCTGCCCCGCGTACTCCAAAACCAAGGACAAAAATAAACAGTGGATCCAGAACAAGGTTGGCAGCCGCACCGATCGCAACCGAAAGCATTCCGATCAGGGAATATCCCTGCGCATTAATAAACGGGTTCATGCCAACCGCGATCATCGACGGCAGTGTGCCAGTCAGATAGATCATCATATAAGGAAGCGCATAAACCATGGCTCCTTCGGAGGCACCAAATAAAATCAGGATCTGACGCATAAGCAAAAATCCTGCCAGCATGAGTGCAACTCCGGTAAAGCAAAGCATGGTAAACGATGTGTTCATAATATCGTTTGCTTCGCGTTCTTCCTTTTTGCCCCTGCGGATAGAAAATAACGGTGCACCACCGCTTCCATATAAATTAGAAAATGCAGTAATGATCACGATCAGAGGAAAGCACAATCCCACTGCACCAAGTGCTATTGTTCCCACCTCCGGGATCCGGGCGATGTAAATGCGGTCTACTATATTATACAGCAGATTCAGCATCTGGGCTACCAGCATTGGGACTGCCGCTCCCAGAATATTGCCGGTTACCGTGCCATGTTCAAAATCGATTCGTTTCATAAATCCTTCATCCCTTTTTTATTCTTGCATTTGAGTATAGCACGAGGTATTCTATATGTAAATTATTGTTTTTATATGGGAAATAAATATTTTTTGTATAGAAAGGTGAGGCTATTTTGGAACTCAGACAATTAGAATACTTTCGTGCTATTGTAGATGCCGGGACGATCAGCGGTGCTGCCCGGGAACTCCATATGACACAGCCACCGCTCAGCTACCAAATGAAAATGCTGGAAGAAGAATTGCAGGTTTCCCTGTTTTTGCGCGGAAGCAAGCGGGTACAGCTGACAGAAGCCGGCAAAACCCTTTACGAACAGGCAGGAAATCTTCTGATGCTCTCCGACCTTACCAAACGCGAGGTAACAAAATCTGCCCAGGCTGCAACGCTTCATATCGGAATGACACCCTCTACGGTTTCCCTTATGTCGGATTATCTACTCCGTTTCGCGAAAAAATATCCGCAGATCCGCTTCGATGTACATGAAGGTTCGACGTTTACGCTGAAAGACCAGCTTGAAAACCGTCAGATCGACGTAACAACGCTAAGAACCCCCATTATGCTAAACGGATGCGAAACACGTACACTCGCCAAGGAAACCCTGCTTGCCATGGCAAATGTCAACGATCCGCTCCTCCAGAACCGTGGTTCCATTAGCCTGCAGGAGCTTTCTGAGCAGCCTCTGATCTTATCCCACCGCTACCGGAAATATATGCTCTCTGCCTTTGAGCAGGCAGGACTCATCTGCGATATTTATCTTGCATGCGAAGATGCACGTACAGCTATGATCATGGCCGAAAAAGGACTTGGCATAGCCATTTTGCCGGAATCCATGAAAAACCAGTCCTCCAGCTTAAAAGCATGCGCCATCACAGGCGCCGACCTGGCAACAGAAGTGCTCCTCGTATGGAGAAAAGGAAGACTGCCGGCGGAGGTACAGGATTTTCTAGAGACGAATTTCATCGGAAAAACAGAGTTTTAGACAAGATATTTTGGTATGCTATTCGAAACACACAAACCCCCCGAGGATGTCAAGTCATTGCTACAAACTTTTTGACCTTTTTCCCCTCGATTTTTCCCATAAAACCGTTGTTTTGGAACAGAGGACGTTATATTGTTGTCACAAAATCAGCAGGGAGGATGTAACGTCATTGCTACAAGTTCAG
>OGIO01002278.1_pt1 | contig 12011 bp, 10 predicted proteins | sample 1571841 | NCBI WGS metagenome assembly OGIO01 (sample SAMEA2582111, study PRJEB24529) | metagenome | biome: Human gut stool | place: China | collected 2011
TGTTTTTAGACCGCAAAGACATCCGCAAAGGATTACAGACCATCCTTGAAGGCGCAGAATATCTAAAAGAAGGATATTCCATGTGTATTTATCCAGAAGGTACAAGAAGTACAAACGGAGAACTTGGAGAATTCAAAGGCGGCAGCCTAAAAATGGCTCAAAAAGCCAAAGCCCCTATTGTTCCTGTTGCCATCCGCGGCACTAGAGACATCTTTGAAAATAATCTGGGGCTTCGCGTTTGTCCATCTCACGTAACGATTTCATTCGGCACACCGTTTAAAATCTCTGAACTCCCAGCCGCAGAAAAGAAATTTGCGGGTGAACATGCAAAACAGGCAATCGCAGATATGCTTGCTCAACAATAAATAGTGAAAAAATAGCATAAAACTGTAATTTTTTCTTTTCAATTAACGTAAATAATGTTAGAATGAAATTTGTGTTATCAAAAAGAAGGAGCTTCCAATTTTTCTTTACTGCACTTACTTTTGCAGAAGATTTTGGAAGTACCTAACAATGTACAGGAGGAATATTATGAACCCATGGATCGTTTTTGCAATTATCCTTTTAATTGCACTCGCCATTCTCGGATTCCTTTATTACAAAGGTTCCAAGCTTCAGAAAGAACAACAAGAACAAAAAGAACAGTTATTCAGCGCCGCTACTCCGGTCACTATGCTCGTAATAGATAAAAAGAGACTCCCTTTAAAAGATTCCGGTCTTCCACAGATTGTTATTGACCAGACTCCAAAGAGAGCACGCCGCGCTAAAGTGCCTGTAGTAAAAGCTAAGATTGGACCAAAGGTTACAAGTCTTATCGCTGATGAGAACGTATATGACTTAATCCCGGTAAAAGCTGAGATTAAAGCAATGCTCAGCGGCATTTACATCACAAGCATCAACAACTTCCGTAAAGCTCCGGTTCCAAAACCAGAGAAAAAAGGAATGATGGCTAAGCTTCGTAAGAAAGCTGATGATTTATCCACTAAATAAGTTTGTTTTTGTGTGAACAGACAGACGAAACCCCGAAAAAATAATATTACAATTTGCTCTATTTCGCTGCGGAGAAAATGCTCAGTCGCATTTTTCCTTGCTCCGAAGCCGCAAATTGTAATATTATTTTTTCGGGGTTTCTGTTTGTTGAAACAAAAATCAAATTGTGAATGGAGCGGATGAAATCATCTTGTGGTTAGAAGGGAAGATAATCTTGACGGTTCTTCAAAAGTCAAGCTGCGAATAAAGTCCCTGAAATCATTTTAAACCCATCCTTATTCTTTTAAAGATCTCATACTGCCGCTGTAGTTCTGCTTCTTCATCAAGCAATAATCCTTTTGCTTCTAATATTCTCTCTATAGCCTGAGATGGGTCTAATGTATGATATGGCAAAAATAACTCTCGTAATTCTTTCGGTTTTACGATTTTATAAACTCGTGCTGATGTGAATTCGTAGGTAATTGCAAAATATCTATAAATGTATCCAATCCAGTACATCTCATTATGAGTATATTTTACCGTTCCATAATGTGAAACTCCATATTCCTCATCCACTAACTGTAAAATATCATTTGCCTGAAGATTACTTTCAAGGATTGATTCGTCATCCATTCTTTTGGCTATATTGCTTTTCATAAATCTTCTAATAAAAATCTCAGAACTTGAATCCATCTTATCTATAGAATTTTCAAAGGCTGTTGCCTGAAGTTCACATAAAAGCAAACCATCTCTGTCTATCTTTTTCATGCATTATCCACTTCCTTACACCAAAATTTCATCAATATACTGACCTTTGCCCCTATATTGCTTTCTGGCTAATTTTACTTTATTAGCTCCTAACTTCGACTCTTCAAGCCGTATATTTTTATAATATTCCCTTTCATTATGAGAAATATAACAACGCTCTATAAGTTTTGCCTGTGATACTGCTTTTTCGCTTACAAAGATATACTGCATTCCAAGATTTGTTGCCGCAAGGCAGTGCTTACATTGTTCATCTGTAAGCTCTCCTTCAATGAATGAATTAATTATTTGAAACATACGATTATCTGCTATCGGTGCAATTATGTAATCACAAGCTCTCGACTGTTCTATAATTTTTTTTACAACTGGATGATTCTTATACTCATCTAACGCACCTCTATAGTACGCAATTGTCATCATCCACTCTTGATTTACTTCATATCTTTTATATGTAAGATCATCATCATTAAAACAAATATAATATACCGATGAATTCTCAAATCCTGAAACAAACGATATTGCCTGTTCGTAACTTTCTCCTGCATAAAAACCCTGACCAAAATCATTATTATGCCTGCCTCTGTGAATATCTATCTCTCCATCAATTTTGCTTTTTGCTCCATGAAAAAGTAATTTCTCATGTTTTTTTAAATCATCTCTCCAAAACATTTCCTTTAATTTATTAATCTTTATATTTTTAGCAAAAGCAAATGTATATACATTCTCCAAAATTTTTGCAGATGGATTCGTTTTTCCTAATTCATTCCTTGAAATCGTTACCTGTTCTACTCCAATCTGATCTGCAAATTCACTTTGGGAAACACCTAATATTTCTCGAATAGACTTTAAATCTTTTGAAAAATTGTATTCCATATCAATCACCTCAAACTTATTTATAACACATTACTTAAATAAGTTCAATGTAAACTTATTTATAACGCATTACTTAAATAAATTTTGATACAACACTACTCAATCCATCCTCTAATTTTTCACCTGATTTACGGGATTGGAATACACAGAGCCTCCGAATTCTATCATATGTAAAAATGTGCCTTAGAGCAAGTTCAAGCTGCGGTCGAGCAGCTTGGACGCAGTGATACAAAACATTTTTGCATATGATAGAATTTGGAGGCTCGTCTGTTCATCATCTCAACCCCGTATAATCAAGAAAAAAGCAAGTAAAACTGACTGTTTCTCTTCCTTCATTCCGGTAAACATGCATCTGATCTGTTTCAAATTTATAAACCTGTTCTTTATTGATTATCTGCGTATGCCCATGACATTCTATCGTAAGTACACCTTCTGTTACTGTAATGTACTCTCTTGTTTTTTCTCCATGACTCCCGCTCATATAGACCCCGCCGGGTTCTATGTCAATTCGATATACTTCTACGGAATGAGAATCTTCATAGGGGAAGCATGTCCAGACTTTATATTGCCCTTCCAGTTCTTTTGTAGGAAAAATTTCTTTTGGACTTACAAGGCAAAAATCTTCTCTCGGCGCATCAATGAGTGTCTGAAATTCTATGCGGAGTCCGCTTGTGATTTTCCCAAGCACACCAAGAGATGGATTGGCTGTACCTTTTTCAATCTGAGCAAGCATACTTTTGCTGACTCCGCTGAGTTTTCCAAGTTCCTCTAAGCTTAAACGATTTTTTTTGCGCAATATAGCTATATTGTTGGCAACAATTTCGTTGATTTTTTCCAAAACAAAAAATCCTCCTATCTATTGACAATATATTGGAGAAAAAGTACAATATATTATACATTGAGTTTGCAAACCCAACAACAGTATTATATATCATTCATTAGAAAAAGGAAAGGATGTGCTGTGTCTGAAAGTCTGTCATTTTCCAATCGCCTGTTCTAATATATTGGACATGTTTTACAGAATCAGCACAGACAGGTATGTTGTATGAAATATGATTTTGACAGTTGCATTGATCGTACCAAGGTTATGTCTATTAAATGGTCATCCAAGCTTCGTCAGGAGATGTATGGAGAGAGCGATGTGATCCCACTGGGTATTGCAGATATGGATTTTAAGGCAGCTCCGGCAGTGGCAAAAGCGATCCAGGACCGTGCAGCTCATGAGAATTACGGATATGGGTATCTTGCGGATGAATTTCTCATGGCCTGCGTTAACTGGCAGAAAAGACGTAATCACTGGGATATTAAAAAAGAATGGATCACATATACACCGGGATTAAATCTTCCACTTGTATTTGCCATTGAACTGTTCACGGATCCGGGAGATAACGTTATCATCCAATCTCCGGTTTATTATCCTTACTATGATTATGTTAATAAAACAGGACGTCATATTGTATACAATGCCCTTGTAAATAAAGACGGTTATTATGAGATGAATTTCGAGCAGTTGGAAATGCAGGCAAAAGATCCGAAAACAAAACTGATCCTGGTATGCAGCCCTCAAAATCCAAGTGGACGCCTTTGGACAAAAGAGGAGCTGACCCGCATGGGAAATATTTGTATTGATAATGGCGTGAAGGTTGTAGTAGATGAGATCCATTCAGATCTTATCCTGACAGACAGGGAATTTGTATCTTTTGCAACGATCAGTGATAAATTTGCACAGAACAGCATTATCTGCACGTCACCGTCTAAAAGCTTTAATGTAGCCGGACTGCTGGTATCTGATATCATTATTCCAAATGATGAGATGCGTGCAGCATTCCAGGAAAAAATGCAGCCATATTATTTATGGCCGGGTGCATTCGGCGCGGTAGCACAGATCGCAGCTTATAATGAAAGTGAGGAGTGGCTGGAAGAATTAAAAGAATATTTACGGGGTAATGCACAGTTTATAGCAGATTTTATCCAGAAACGGATGCCAAAGGTGAAATATCGTATTCCGGAAGCAACGTATCTTGGCTGGCTGGATTTCAGGGCTTATGGAATGACAGATCAGGAATTATGGGATTTTATGTGCCATAAAGCAAAAGTGGCAACAGATGATGGACCTAAATTTGGGCCTAATGGGGAAGCAGGCGGCTTTCAGCGTATTAATTTCTCATGCCCGAGAGCACAGCTTGAAGAGGCTTTGAACCGGATCGCAGAGGCACTTGATGCTTTATAAATGTAGGGAGGAGAAGAAAGAATGAATGATCCTGATATCCTTAAACTGGTAAAAGAGCAGGAAGATTACCTGATCAAAATGCGCAGATATTTTCATATGAACCCGGAACTGTCAAATAAGGAATTTGAAACACGCAAGACGATCATCAGTGAACTTGAAAAAATGGGAGTGGAGTACCGCCTGGCTGCCGGGACGGGGCTGGTAGCAATTATAAAAGGTGGAAAACCGGGAAAACATCATCTGCTCCGCTGCGATATGGACGCTCTTCCGGTAAAGGAAGATACTGATAATCTGATCCAGCCTAAAGCGTGTGTTTCCCAGAAACCTGGAGTATGCCATGCCTGCGGTCATGATGCACATATGGCTATGATGCTGACAACGATAAAAGTATTATCTCAGGTACGTGAACAATTAAAGGGTACAGTATATTGCTGCTTTGAAGAAGGGGAAGAAGCCCTTGATGGTTATCAGCATGTATTGGAACTGGTGAGTGAGTATCCAATTGATGACTGCTTTGCTCTTCATGTTTATAATGACATGCCGGCAGGAAAGATTAACCTGGTTTCCGGACCGAGAATGGCGGGGGCTGTTTGTTTTGGAGTACATGTGATCGGAAAAAGCGGACATGGTTCCAGACCGGATCTGGCAAAGAATCCTGTGATCCCGGCAAGCCATATTGTTTGTGAATTGGATTCAGCTTTACAAAATCAGATGAATGCCGAGGAAACACTTACCTTCAGTATCTGCGTACAGAAGGCTGGTGAGATCTGGAATGCGATCCCGGATGAGGCATTTTTCAGTGGAACTTCCCGGTATTTCAGCCGCCCAGCAGGAGAAAAGGTGCTGGCGTTGATCAAGAAGACCTGTACAAACGTGGCAGATGTACATGGATGCCGGGTGGAGTTTGAACCATATACAAAGGTTTTGATGGAGCCGGTCATTAATGATCAGGAAGTTGTAGAAGAAACAGCACAAAAACTGACACAGATGTGTGGTCCTCAGGTGTTAGGAGAACATGGCCTATGGTTTGCTTCTGAAACTTTTTGCAAGTATTTAAACAAATATCCTGGCGCATTGGGATTTTTGGGAATTGCAAATCCAGATCTGGGATCTGGCGCAGCCCATCATAACAGCCGTTTTGATGTGGATGAATCGGCATTACTGTTAGGAGTTTGTGCAGAACTGTCATTTGCACTTCGATGATTATTTTTACAGATATGCTCCTGGAAGCCTTTGCACTTAATTAAGTGAGAAGCTTTTGGGAGTACATACAAGAAAGAAGGGGATTTATGTATAATTTCATGCTGGCATTTTTGATCTGCTGTGTTTCTTATATTATAGGTGAAATGGTTTCTAATTTAACCAAAGCCTGGGTTCCGTCTGTTTTTGTAAGCGCTGTGGTCATGCTTTTGGGATACTGGACGGTATTTCCACACGATCTTGTTACCAATGCAGGATTGATCCCTTTTGGAAGTACTATCTGCTGCTACCTGCAGGTAGCCCATATGGGAACGATCATCAGTATAAAACAGCTGGCTGAACAGTGGAAAGTGATCGTTATCTGTATGTTCGGACTGGTGGGAATGACGGTACTTGCATTATTCCTTTGCCCGATGCTGATGGATAAGAGTTTTGTTATTGCAGGTCTTCCGCCTCTGACCGGTGGTGTAGTGGCAGCAACGATCATGCAGCAGGCAGCTGAGGCAAAGGGGCTAAAGGATGCAGCTGTATTTGCTATTGCCATGTACTGTATCCAGGGATTTGCAGGTTATCCTCTTACAGCGGTCTGCCTGCAGCTTGGTGGACGAAAGATGTTAAAGGAGTTCAGGGCAAATAAAGGGGCTGCATATCAGAATACAGGTGTGCAGCTGGATGAAGTAAATGGTACATTAAAGGCAGCGGCACATAAAAAGCTGCTTCCTCCGCTTCCTGCGAAATATAACAGCAATGTAATGATATTTGCAAAGCTGGCACTTACTGGATGGATCGCTACAATGCTTGCCAAGATACCTGTTCCATTTGTAGGCAGTATCAGTGGACTGGTATGGGTGCTGATCTTATCCGTTATCCTTACTCATATAGGATTTTTAGACGAAGATTCCATGAATAAGTGCAACTCCTATGGTATCGTGATGTTTGCGATCATGATGTTTATTTATGACGGACTGAAAGACTGTACAATGGAAATGTTAGGAAATATCGTAGTACCAATGATATTGCTCATAGTGATCGGTGTTACAGGAATGGCAGCTCTTGTATTTGTTATTTCAAAGGTCTTACATACAGGATTTGGTTTAAGCTTTGCAACCGCACTTACAGCACTTTATGGATTTCCTATGAACGCGATCATCACAGAGTCAACCTGTAATGCTCTGGCAGAAACAGAAGAAGAGAAGAAGTATCTGATGGGACAGATGTTTGCGCCAATGATCGTAGGCGGGTTCGTTACAGTTACCATCACATCTGTTATGATAGCAGGTGTATTTGCCAATATGCTTTAATAAAAATGAAGTGATTTTGATGGGATTTTTTTCAGGGGATAGTGTTTGCTATCCCCTGTTTTTTTATGTTGCGGTTCATGTGTCACATGATTTTTTGAACAACTTTTGCAATATGCACAACAATTATGACTATGGACGAAAACGGAAGTTCTGGTATAATTCATAATATAGATGGTACATGTGTGAGATATCAGGGTATTATCTTTGCAATCGATTTAGATAAAAACTTAAATATATAATGTTTAAAGGAGGAAGTTTCAATGAAATTATCATTCAGATGGTACGGAGAAGATGACAAGGTGACTCTGGAGAATATCCGCCAGATCCCGGGTATGCAGTCTATCGTAACTGCAGTTTACGATGTTCCTGTAGGTGAAGTATGGAGTCGCGAGAGCATTGCAAAGTTAAAAAAGCAGGTTGAGGACGCAGGACTTGGCTTTGATGTGATCGAGAGTATCCCTGTTCATGAGGATATCAAGCTGGGCAAGCCAACCAGAGATAAATACATTGAAAATTATTGCGAAAATATCCGCCGCGTTGCTGAAGCTGGTATTAAATGTATCTGCTACAACTTCATGCCTGTATTTGACTGGACAAGAACCCAGTTAGACCATGTACTGGCTGACGGATCTACTTCCCTGGTTTATTATCAGGAGCAGGTAGACGCTGTAAATCCTTTAAACAGTGACAGTGACTTAACTCTTCCAGGTTGGGATTCCAGCTACACAAGAGAAGGCTTAAAGGCAGTTGTTGCTGAGTACAACAACTTAAGCGAAGAAGATTTATGGAACAACTTACAGTACTTCCTGGAGAGAGTGATCCCGGTAGCTGCTGAGTGTGACGTAAACATGGCGATCCATGAGGATGATCCATGCTGGAGCATTTTCGGACTTCCAAGAATCATTACCTGCGAAGAGAACCTGGATCGTTTCTTAAAGCTGGTTGATGACAAGCACAATGGTATTACCCTGTGCACAGGTTCTTTAGGATGCTCCGGAAAGAACGATGTAGTAAAGATGGCAGCTAAGTATGCAGCAATGGGACGTATCCATTTTGCACACTTAAGAAACGTAGCTGTTCTGGATAATGGTTTCGAAGAGAGAGCACACCTTTCCAGCTGTGGTTCCCTTGATATGTTCGGAATCGTTAAGGCACTGGTAGATAACGGCTTTGACGGCTATGTAAGACCTGACCACGGACGTATGATCTGGGGTGAAACAGGACGCGCAGGATATGGTCTGTATGACAGAGCACTGGGCGCTACCTATCTGAATGGTTTATTTGAGGCTGTTGAGAAGATGAGCAAATAATTAACGGGCGGAAACCCATTAAAGACGCAGTTTCAGGCGGAAAAATCTGTCTGAGGCTGCGTTTTTTTATGTACTAGGAAATTCCGTTGGAACTCCCTAGTACACAAAAAGGCACGACCTGCCAACGATGCGCACTCGCGCGATGAGGAAGTTTGTCGCAAGCGACCGCGCTCGGCGCGAGAATGTGCCAAGGCACATTCTTATTTACATCAAAAATCCCCGCTGGGTAAGCGGGGAAATGTTCACAATTCTATTACTTTCTGTACAGATATTTCGGTACACCGTCCTCAAATACATGTTCCGGCACACCTCTCATCAGTGGCAGTGCATAGTTTGCAAATTCAGGGGAAATATCATTGTTGTTTCCGGTGATCCATTCAGTTGGGAATGGTTTTTCTTTATTGCACACATCACATACATCTACCAGACCGTATTCCAGGCTGTATTCCTCTCCATCTGCACGCTTAAAGGTTATCATTTTACCTGTAACACCCTCTAAAGAGCATTTAACAGCAGTGCGTCCTGCCAGATCTGCTTCGTTAATGTCTGTAAGGGAAGAAAGAAGGCTGCTGCAGCGCTGATTTACATTTAACTCTACAGAGCGGACTTTTACACCAAAACGGTTGCGCACATAGCTTTCAAGAAGCTTTCCGCAGCCGGTCAGCATTTTGTGGCCAAAGGTGTCTAACTGTGCTTCGTTGGAATATTCGCAGATGAATTTTCCGGACGCGTCACGGATACCTTCGGAGACACATACAACAACAGCGGTACTCTGCTTTAAAGCATTTTCCAGGTCAGAGAAAAATTCTTCCATTTCAAAAGGAGCTTCCGGCATATAGATCAGTAATGGATTGTCTCCCGGGAATTTGCGGGCAAGACTGCTGGCAGCGGTGACCCAGCCTGCATGACGTCCCATAAGTTCCACAATGGTTACAGCTGGCTGCTGGTAAACGGAGGCGTCCAGTACGATCTCACGGACTGTAGAGGCAACATAGCGGGCAGCGCTGCCGTATCCGGGAGTATGGTCTGTAACAGGAAGATCATTATCGATGGTTTTCGGAACACCGATAAAAGAGATTTCCTTATTATTATGAGCTGCCCAGCGGGAAAGCTTATCAGCAGTGTCCATGGAGTCATTTCCGCCAATATAGAAAACAGCGCCAATATTTAACTGTTCAAATTTTTCAAAAAGAAGGGTGTAAACGGAAGCATCCAGATTTTCAGGCAGCTTATAGCGGCAGGAACCAAGGTAGGCTGCCGGTGTAAGGCGTAAAAGTTCCAGGTCTTCATCTGAAAGCTCTTTAGAAAGATCCATAATATGTCCGGAGAGAAATCCCTCGATGCCATTGATCATACCATAAACAGATCCGATCTGTTCAGAATGTGCGGCAGCTTCTTTAATGATACCATAAAGACTGGCGTTGATTACAGCAGTAGGGCCACCAGACTGACCTACAAGAATATTTTTTTTCAAAAAAAATCCTCCTCTCATGTAAGTGGGTAGTACAACAACTTCTCTCAGTATAGCGAAAATAATGTCTAATTGCAATGCGATTTGTGATAATGCATAGAAAATAGATGCTTATTTTGTAAATTATTCCCATTGCTTTCCGGGAATATATTTGCTAATCTGTATACAAGCAAAGTAACTTGTATACAACATCATAAAACTGTATACAAGATAACACAACCGTAAAATGAAGGAGATAGCAAAAATGGACATTCGTTATTCTGCAAATCAGAGAGATGTAAAACGCTACACAACGGAAGAACTGAGAAATGAATTTCTGATCCAGAATTTGTATCAGGCAGATGAAGTAGTTGCTGTGTACTCACATGTAGACCGTATGGTTACATTGGGATGTATGCCTGTTACAGAGAAGGTTTCTATTGAAAAGGGCATCGACTGCTGGAAAAACTTTGGTACCCATTATTTCCTGGAGCGCCGTGAGATCGGTATTTTTAATATTGGCGGTAAAGGAAAGATCACTGCAGACGGACAGGAATATGAGATGGGTTACAAAGACTGTCTGTACATTACCAAGGGAACAAAAGAAGTTTACTTTGAAAGTGAAGATGCTTCCAAGCCGGCAAAATTTTATATGGTAAGTGCTCCGGCTCATACTTCTTATACAACTACTTTTATTCCCATCGAAAAGGCAGCAAAGAGACCATGTGGTGAAGCAGCTCTTTCCAATAAACGTGTGATCAATCAGTTTATCCATCCGGATGTATTAAAGACCTGTCAGCTTTCTATGGGTATGACTGTTTTAGAGCCGGGAAGTGTATGGAACACCATGCCGGCACATACACATGAGCGCCGTATGGAAGTTTATATGTATTTTGAAGTACCTGGTGACAATGTCGTATTCCATATGATGGGAGAGCCAACAGAGACCAGACACATTGTTATGAAAAATGAAGAGGCAGTGATCAGTCCATCCTGGAGCATCCACAGCGGAGCTGGCACTTCCAATTATACATTTATCTGGGCAATGGGCGGCGAAAACATGGAATTTGATGATATGGACACCATGAAGCCAAATGAAATGATGTAATTATAAAAAACAGGAGGAAAATAAAATGGCAGATTACTTAAACAACTTTTCACTGGAAGGCAAAGTAGCACTGATCACAGGTGCATCTTACGGAATTGGCTTTGCCATCGCAAAAGCAATGGCAGGAGCTGGCGCTACCATCGTATTTAACGATATCAAGCAGGAACTGGTAGATAAGGGACTGGCTGCTTATGAGGCAGAAGGCATCAAGGCTCATGGCTATGTATGCGATGTTACCAATGAAGAAGCTGTAAATGCATTAGTTGCACAGATCGAAAAAGAAGTAGGCGTGATCGATATCCTGGTAAACAATGCAGGTATCATCAAGCGTATCCCAATGTGTGAGATGAGCGCAGCTGAGTTCAGACAGGTTATCGATGTAGACTTAAATGCACCATTTATCGTATCTAAGGCTGTTATCCCGGGCATGATCAAGAAGGGTCACGGTAAGATCATCAACATCTGTTCTATGATGAGTGAATTAGGACGTGAGACTGTATCTGCTTATGCAGCTGCAAAGGGCGGCTTAAAGATGCTGACCAAGAACATTGCATCTGAGTACGGCGAGTATAACATCCAGTGTAATGGTATCGGACCTGGATACATTGCAACTCCTCAGACTGCACCTCTTCGTGAGATCCAGCCAGACGGTTCCAGACATCCATTTGACCAGTTTATCGTAAGCAAGACTCCTGCAGGACGTTGGGGAAATGCAGAAGACTTAGGCGGTCCAGCAGTATTCCTGGCATCTGACGCTTCCAACTTTGTAAATGGTCTGGTACTGTATGTAGACGGTGGTATCCTG
>OGIO01002279.1_pt1 | contig 12009 bp, 7 predicted proteins | sample 1571841 | NCBI WGS metagenome assembly OGIO01 (sample SAMEA2582111, study PRJEB24529) | metagenome | biome: Human gut stool | place: China | collected 2011
GGGTTGGCTTTTCAATATTATCCGGCAGGGTTGGCTTTTCAATATTATCCGGCAGGGTTGGCTTTTCAATATTATCCGGCAGAGTTGTTCCGTTCAGATTATCCCGTGTCATATTTTTCCAGGACTCCAGCATGGTTTCTAACAGTTTCATCTGGTTGCGGATCAAAGTAACATCACTCTGGATTGTACCTAATGCACTCTCTATGGTATTGGTATCCTGTGCCGCCAGTTCTTCTAACTTACGCAGCTGTGAATCCACAAGGTCGAATGCCGCATCCATGGTTGCACCTGCCTGGCTGATCGTCTGGTTGCCGGACACCAGAATATTTTCCATCGAATTAATCGTATTCTGTCCGTTCTTTACAATGGAATCCAGATCCGGTATCAGATCATGGGACGAACTCATAATCGTCTGTGCCGACTGTGTAATGTAAATAAAGGAATTTAAAATGTTGATATAGGAATTCAAATCACTGCTCAGATTCTCCAGTGTTGTTGTGCCTGCCGCAGTAATGTTCTTATCGTCCCCGGTAAAATATCCGCCGGCTTCTGCAATCACGGTTGAAAGCTGTGTGATAATGGTATCATTTACCTGACCCTGTACCGTTGTCTTTACCTTACTGGTTATCTTCGGCACAATCGCATTCTTTTTCTGGTTTTCATAATATTGGATCGTCGGATGTGCCAGATCTTCATTCATGAAATCAATCAATTTCTCTGAGAAATCCTCCGGAATTACAAATGCCGCATACAAATCTCCTTTGTATACATCGTTCTGTATTTCATCATCCAGTTTTTCCCTGGTATCTTTATCCGTAACATCCGCACCCTCGCCATAGAATACCCATCCTACCGTATTATTTTCTTTCAATGATTCCATAACGGTCTGACCGATATTAATATAAACATCTCCGACATAGAAGCCCTGATCCATGGAATATACACCGATATTCAGTGCGTTCAGATCCGTATACGGACTCCAGGAAGATAACAGATTCGTCCAGCAGTAAATACATGGCAGGCAGATCAGACCGATCATGATGACGATCGCTACCACATTGCTGAATATCTTCTTCATATCATGCGTAAATATTTTAAAGAAATCCGAAGAACTCTTTGGAATATGTTTTGTGCGCCGTCTTACCTCTTCCATCTGTTCTGCTGTCAAGGCCCGGATCTCCTCATCCTGTCCGCTCAGCTGGCGGATCTTCTTCTGCAGCATATGATCTTTATATTCAATCGCAATCAGTGCTCCGGTAATAATCAGGACGGACATAATCCAGATAATTAAAAACGCAATTTTATTTGAAGTAACATTGAACAAAAGAATCAGCAGAAGTACCGGAATAATAATCAGACATTTAATACCTGCTGAAATGCGTTTTTTATTCCGCTCATGCGTTTCTTCCGAATATTTTAACAACTCACGATAGAGTGTTTCATACTTTTCTGAATCCTGATTATTCATTCCGGTCACCTCCTTCTCTTTCTTCTACATCAATATACTCCCCATCATCATCGTCATATTCATCTTCCTCTTCGCCTTCATCATCATACTCTTCTTCCTCTTCTCCTTCATCGTCATACTCTTCCTCCTCTTCGTCTTCTTCCTCTTCTTTTACTCCCATGATTCCGGTTTCCTGAAGTCTGGTATCAATGAATACCATCAGATTATAAATCGGTCCGCGGACAACCAGTCCGAAGAACAGGGATACTGCGACAAATATCATAAGCTTGCCAAGATATATGCTTAAATCATAGTTCGTATAGCCGAAGCATACCTCTCTTAATGCATTTGAGCAGTAAGTAAATGGCATATATGCTGACAGCCAACGCATAGAAGAAGGAATCTGTTCCACGGAATAGGTACATCCGCCCGTACTCATCTGGAAGATAACCAGTATGGTTGCCAGTGTTCTTCCGTAGATCAGCCCGAATGTCTTAACACAACTGTAAGTTATATTGGTAAATACAAAGGAAATAATTGCATTTACCACAAAGAATGTAATAACATGCTGACACTGGATCTTCATGACGAAAATTAGAAAAGCACTTAATAACAGGGATTGTATAAAACCTAACAGCCAGAAGGTAAGATATCTTCCAAAATAGGTCTGGTAAGGCTTTACATCCGTAAGTTCTGTGGTATCTGCCTCCACCTTCAGCTCCGAGGTCAGAATCAGTGCCAGTACATACAATGCCAGCACCACATAGAATACGCTGCAGGCACTTCCATAATTATCTACCGGGAATACTACATTCGTATCCACCTGTATGATTTCTGAAAAATATTTTCCATAGCTGTCCGCATCGCCGGTCAGAAAACTTACCAGTATCTGCATCTTCTCACTGTCCGATGCTGTCTGTACCTCTTCCAGGACATTCTGAAGTTTGGAACTGATTTCCCTGATTACCGTCTGCACCTGTGCAAGACTCTCGTCTGTATAGGTAATCGTTGTATCAATATTAGAAAACAATGTACCTGCATTTCCGGTCAGATTATTCAGTGTCTGCATGGTTATGGTCACATTTTCAAGCACCATATTCATATTATCAAGAACACCGTTAATCTCAGGTGTCACTACATTATTATATGTATCCTGAAGGGAACTTATCTGTGACGCACAGTTTCCAAGTGCCTGGTCTAACGTACTGAGATCCGGTGCCTGGATATTGACCTGCTGTACCGTTATCAACGAAGAATTCAACGTCTGGATCGCTGTAATAAAAGTCTTTATCGTTTCGCTGCTGTAGTTCTTTCCGACATTCATTGCCGTATCATATAATCCGGAAACGTCGGTCAGTGTCTTGTTTAATATACTGTTCAACTGATCGATATCACTCGTCAAAAGTCTTGAATTCTGCACATCGGATGCAACCGTAGCCAGTGAATTCTCCATATCGCCAAGAAGCGAATTCATGGTAGCGGAAAATTGCTGATAAGATTTCTTCGTATCTGTAAGTCCACCCTGGATACTCTGCACATCGCTGATTCCATTATTAATATCGCCCTGGACATTCTCCAGTTCTCTCTGTGCAATATCCAGTTTTCCATGCATTTCCTGGTTTTCACTCGTAAAATCCGTAATAATCTGATCATACTGTACCAGATTATCATTGATGGAAGTCAGTTTTGAAATAATCAGATCGGCTGCATTTTCCTCACCGCTCTCATTTACAATATTACTGACCTGTTCCATCACTGTCTTTACAACTGTCTCCAGAAAGGTCTTATTAATAGTGGATTGCAATGTCTCTACTGCCGTATCCGTAACCTTGACTGCCACGGCATTTTTCTTTCCATTATCATAATAGGTAATTTCCGGTTTCTGAAAACCGGAATCCGCAGACAGGAAATCAAGCATATCCTTTGAAAAGTCTTCATCTATTACAATTCCGGCATACACATCCCCGTTCGTAACAGCTTCAATCAAGGCATTCTTTGTATCTGCCACTTTCCAGTCAATGGATTTATTCTCTTTCAGATTTTCTATAATCGAATCTCCCTGATTATACTCTGTTCCATCCTCTGCGGTGTAGCCTTTATCGTTATTGTATACGAGAATAGTCAGATTATCTGTATTTCCATATGGATCCCAGTTTGAAAAAATATTAAAAACCGCATAACAGCTCGCAATAATAACAAGCGCCCCACATATCAGTAATGGAAAGAAATTTGTACAAATACTTTTCAAATCTTTGATAAAAATTTTTATAATGTTCTTCATTTAGCAATCCTTCTTTTCCTTATAAATCACAATGATGCCGCTCTGCACAATGCTCTGGATACCTGCTGAATGGCTGCTGCCGCCCTGCAGGTATCCCATGCATACTAGACAAAGTGTCTATTATTATAGCAAATGCATTTCCCGATTACAAGAAAAATTATATTAAAAGAAAATAAACACAGAAAAACTGTTTGCCGGAACGTTTACGGAATTTCCAGTGATTTTACCCTGTTTTGTATTTATTTTTACCTGTTCCGGATGATTGATTGTATTTCTCAATTCCTCATCACCGCTGATGCAATGCAATGTATATTCCTTTCCTTCGCCGATTCTGGAAACCGTACTCTCAATCTCTATCTGTCTGTCCGCTGGATAATGGTTTACAACCTTAAGAATAACTTTTCCCTGCTCATCCTCTGTGGCACTGACATACAGACCTTCCTCTTTTTCCTTATCCGCCGGAATATCTGTCTGTGCCTGCAATGTTCTTGATCCGCGGTACAGACTGTATAACTGCTGTACATAATAACTCGGTGTCACATAAGATTTTTCCCCATCAAACCAGATTAAATCCGGTGACCACTGTGTATATCCCATTCTTGCAAATAACGGAGCATAGCTTGCAAGTGCAACAACATCTGCATTCCGCTCAAGACCGGTCATGAAGGCTGCCTCTGCCAACGCACCGCCCAGTGTATTAGCTTCCGGACAGTTCATGCGTCCTGCACTTCCCGGAATATGGCAGGCATATTCACCTGCAAATACCTTGATTTTGCGGTCATACTCATCATAAAAATGAACATTGTCATACAGCCATTCCGGTGCTACATAGTAATGCTCATCAATGGCATATACCAGATTATCATTTGTCTTGGCTGCCTTTCTTGCCCATTCCCATGCCCGGAAATAACCGCCGCCCCATACATCCGGGCCTGAACTTCCGATCAGTTTTATCTCCGGATATTTCTCATGAATTGCCTTTTCAAACATTTCATATCTTCCATAGAAATTCACGGAATCTGTCTGCCACTGCTCGTTTCCAACTCCCAGATATTCCAGATGGAACGGACTTGGATGTCCCATTTCTGCTCTTTTCTTTCCCCATTCCGTGGTCACATCCCCGTTCGCATACTCAATCAGATCCAGTGCATCCTGGATATATTCCTGCATCTCAAGGCTTTCAATATCCACTTTCTCCGTGGACATAAACTGGCAGGCAAGCCCTACATTCATAACCGGCAATGGCTTTGCACCCAGATACTCACATAATAAAAAGTATTCATGATATCCTACGCCATAAGTCTGTCCATAATGCGGATACGGACCTGAGAAACCTGTTGCTTCGTTATTATTGTGGACAGCCCAGCGGTTCCAGTTAAACTTTCTCTCTTCCACCGGTGCAATGGTATCCTTCCAATGATAACGGTTTTCCAGTGTATTTCCTTCCACAATGCATCCGCCCGGAAATCTCATAAAGGACGGCTTTAATTCCTTTAACCGTTCGGTAAGATCCCTTCGGAACACATGCAATACAGCATCTTCCGGCATAAGCGAAAAGAAATCAAAGCATACCGTTCCTTCCCCTTCCAGGGACACAACAAAATCAGCCTGTTTCACATTCATCTTCGCCGTAAGCACTGTCTCATATTTATTCCATCCGGCCTGTAATGCCAGAACTTCTGTTTCTGCAGCAATCTTTCCGTCTTTTCGGACAGATACACGCACTTCCTTTGTACCCTCTGCCGGTCGTGCATAGAATGACAGGAGATACTTCTTTCCCTCCTGCATATAGATCCCATCGTAAGCCTTATTGGTAAACGAAGGTTTCTCTCCCTTTCCCATAAAGACCATATAATGCGGATTTACCTGATTCACCGGTTCGCTGCTGTCAAAGCTCATGAAAGATCCGGCACCATTGTCCTCATAGACCTGCCATCCATATCCGCCATCATATACCGTACCAAAATCATCCTTCTTACCAAAGGCAAACACCGCCTCAAAATTACGGTTCTCCAGCATTTCTGCGTGCAATCCGCCATCCAGGCTGTAATTAATATCCTCAAAGAACAATCCGTACATATCCTTTGAAACTGCAACACTATTCTGATCCGTGATTCTTATCTTCATCTTCTTATCTCTCCTTTATAATTTAATATCCAGTTCAACCGGACAATGATCCGAACCCATCACTTCCGTATGGATTTTGGCATCCTCCAGATATTCCTTAAAATCTTCTGACACAATAAAATAATCAATTCTCCATCCGGAATTTTTCTCCCTTGCATGAAACATATAGGACCACCAGGAATACACCCCTTCGGTATCCGGATAAAAATACCGGTAAGTGTCAACAAACCCTGCATTCAGCAGTTCTGTCATCTTTCCTCTCTCTTCATCTGTAAATCCTGCATTTTTATGGTTTGTTTTCGGATTTTTCAAATCAATCTCCTGATGTGCCACATTCAGATCACCGGTCATAATAACCGGTTTCTTGTCTTTTAATCCAATCAGGTACTTTCTGAAATCATCCTCCCATTGCATCCTGTATTCCAGTCTGGTCAGTCCTCTCTGTGAATTCGGGGTATAGCAGGTCACCATATAGAATTCCGGAAATTCAAGGGTTATCACCCTTCCCTCATGGTCATGTTCTTCCACTCCAATGCCGTAAAACACACTCAAAGGCTCTTCTTTTGTGAAAATGGCAGTTCCGGAATAGCCCTTTTTCTCTGCATAACTCCAGTATGCATGATAGCCTTCTTTCTTCCAGTCAATCTGTCCTTCCTGGAGCTTTATCTCCTGAAGGCAGAAAATATCGGCATCCACTTTATCGAAAAAATCCATAAATCCTTTCTCCATGCATGCCCTGAGTCCGTTTACATTCCATGAAACCAGCTTTTTCATATTTTTTCTTTTACCTCCTGTCATAGCAGAACAGAGGGGGCCGCATCTGCGAATCCACCCTCTGTCCAATGTTATTCTTCTTCTTTGTCTACTTCTTCTGTGTTTACTTCTTCTGTGTCCGCAGTGTCTTCTTTTTTCTCTATTTCTATTTCAATCTGCGGCTTTTCGTTTTCTTCCGGCTTCGATTCTTCTTTTGCATCCGGATCTTTTCCCTCAAATAATGCCATGAACTGCTTTCCTGTAATATTTTCCTTCTTAAACAGATAATCCGCAATCCGATCCATTGCTTCCCTGTTTTCAGAAAGAAGCTTCTTCGCCTTCTCATAACATTCTTTTAAAAGTTCCTTTACTTCCGTATCTACTTCCGTATAGGTTGCATCTGAGCAGTTCAGCACGGTTCTTCCTGATAAATAGGTATCCTGTTCTTTTTCAAGACACATCAGTCCGAATTTATCAGACATACCATACTGTGTAATCATGGCTCTCGCCAGATCTGTGGCTTTCTCCATGTCATTCGCCGCTCCGGTCGTTACTGTATCAAAGACAATCTCCTCTGCAGCACGTCCGCCGAGCAGTGTGACGATTCTGGTCAGAAGTTCATCCTTTGTCATAAGATACTTCTCTTCTTCCGGAACCTGCATAACATATCCAAGTGAGCCCATTGTCCTTGGAACAATCGTAATCTTCTGCACCGGTTCTGCCTTTTTCTCGAGAGCAGTAATCATGGCATGACCTACTTCATGGTAAGCCACTGTCTTCTTCTCGACTTCACTTAAGATTCTGTCTTTCTTCTCTTTACCGGCAATTACCACTTCCACCGCTTCTAATAAATCAGCCTGTGAAATTGCCTGCCTGCCGTTCTTAACTGCATTGATCGCAGCTTCATTCACCATATTTGCCAGATCCGATCCGACTGCACCCGAGGTAGCCAGTGCAACTTCTTCCAAATCAACAGTTTCATCCATCAGCACATCCTTGGAATGCACCTTCAGAGTTTCCACTCTTCCCTTTAAATCCGGCTTATCTACAATAATTCTCCGGTCAAAACGTCCCGGTCTTAACAATGCCTTATCCAGCACATCCGGCCGGTTCGTTGCCGCCAGGATAATCAGTCCCTTGGAAGAATCAAAACCATCCATCTCAGACAGCAGCTGGTTCAATGTCTGTTCTCTCTCGTCATTTCCACCACCATATCTGGAATCCCTGCTCTTACCGATCGCATCAATCTCATCGATAAAAATGATACAAGGAGCAGCCTGCTGTGCCTGTTTAAACAGATCCCTTACTCTCGAAGCACCAACTCCGACAAACATTTCTACAAAATCAGAACCTGACAGGGAGAAAAACGGTACATTCGCCTCACCTGCAACCGCTTTGGCAAGCAGCGTTTTACCTGTACCCGGAGGTCCGACAAGCAATGCTCCCTTCGGCAGTTTTGCACCGATCTTAGTATATTTCTGCGGGTTGTGCAGGAAATCGACGATCTCCACAAGGGATTCCTTCGCCTCATCCTCACCCGCGACATCCGCGAACGTGACTCCGGTCTCCTTCTGGACATAGACCTTGGCGTTGCTCTTTCCGACGCCCATCATTCCTCCGCCGCCCATCCGGCTGTACATCATATAGAGAAGTCCGATCATCAGTGCCGACGGAAGTACCCATCCCATCAGGAAATTCAGGATGCTGGCACTCGTACTCGTATCTTCTGCCACCACATGGACTCCGTTGGAGTCTAAAAGACGCTCCGCAAGTTCAGAGTCCGGAATTCTCACTGTATAATACTGGATAAAACGTGAAAGCTTTGTGGAAGAAGTCTTTGGCGTTAAATAGATCCTGTTGCCGGAGATCTTCGCCGTATCGATCTCTCCCTCTTTCAAGTATTCCACAAACTCCTCATACCCGAGTTCCTGGGTCTGGTTTTTGCGGACCATGTTGTTCATGACGGTCACAGCGATCAGCGTGATCACGAGGATCAGGGCGAGAACCCCGATATTCTGTCCGCTGGGCCGCTTTCTGTTCTGATTGTTGTTGTCCATTTATCTTCTCCACTTCTTTAGCGCATATATCACCTTTTGGGGACACTGCCCACATTCTGTGATATAAAATTATAACTATTGTAACTGTTCAAATAGTTATACCTAATCATTATAATTTGAGTTTCCCCATAAGGCAATAAAAAAAGTATGAAATTTACGTGTTTACAAGAATTTTCAGAAAGGCTACAATACAATATGTACGTTCCGTCCGAAAGTTTTATCATATCTGAAAGGTAAATGATCATGAACACTGTTATTCATCCGATCCCACCCGTATTTGACCGGAATTCAAAGATCCTGATCCTCGGATCTTTCCCGTCCGTCAAATCCAGGGAAGGACATTTTTTCTACCATCATCCGAAGAACCGCTTCTGGAAAACCCTGGCCGGAGTCCTGGACGTTCCGGTTCCGGACACGATCGCTGAGAAAAAGGCTTTTCTCCTCTCCCACCGCATCGCGCTCTGGGATGTGATCGCCTCCTGCTCGATCGAAGGTTCCAGCGACAGTTCGATCCGCGATGTCGTGCCGAACGACCTCTCCGTGATCCTGTCCACCGCCGATATCCGGGCAATCTTCTGCAACGGAAAGACTTCCTGGAATTATTACAGGAAATATCAGGAAGCCGTGACCGGGATCCCCGCCGTCTCCCTGCCGTCCACGAGTCCGGCGAATGCGGCGTGGTCGCTCGAAAAATTAAAGGGTGCATGGAATGTGATCCTTCCGTATATCAGATAATGCACGCCGCCTCGGTATGAATGCTTACAGGACACGTGTCCTCCATGCCACGCACTGTAACAGAAGGTTCCTGCACTCATTTGCTCCAGCATCGTCTGTTCTGCCGGCATTTTTCATGATAAAATTTTTTATGAATTACTTTCCTGCATGTTTTCCCTCTCACCATCGAAAACTATCAGCCAGGAGGTGATCGTATGAAAGAACCATCAAAAAATAAGTCAGCTGATACCGACTGGGAGATCGACATCCAGTCCTGCTCCGCCACCGACTGTACCGGTCTGATCCCGGCACTCCCGGAGAGTGACGCAGAGCTTGAGCATTATCAGGATCTCTACCATTATCTGCCTGACGAAAAAAAATGAGTCCGACTTTCACGGACCATATCTGCAAAATGTGCATTCACAACTGCATCATACGGGATTTTTCGTTTAGAAATTTTCGCTCTGTGGTGCAGGAACCATTTTTTCCACTCATCCGTGCATCCGGAAACTTCTCTCGATGCACCGGAAACTTGCAAGCCAAATATGATCAAATAAAGAAAGAAGTACAACAATTATGTTAAATGAATCCATCTACCGGTCATGCTCCCTCTGTCCGAGGGAATGTCATGTTGACCGGACAGTATCCACAGGCTTCTGCGGCGCCGGACATGAACTGCGCGCCGCCAGAGCCGCCTTACATATGTGGGAAGAACCATGCATCAGCGGCACGACCGGAAGCGGGACCGTCTTTTTCTCCGGCTGTACACTGCGCTGTGTGTTCTGCCAGAATTTCCAGTTAAGCCATGAAAACTACGGAAAGACGATCTCCGCTTCCAGGCTCTCTGATATCTTCCTGGAGCTTCAGGAAAAAGGCGCCGCAAACATCAATCTCGTGACCGGGACGCAGTTCGCTCCATCGATCATCCGTGCCCTGGATCTCGCAAAGCCGAAGCTTCAGATCCCGGTTGTTTTCAACTGCGGGGGATATGAAAAGATCGAGACGATCCAGGATCTCGCCGACTACGTCGATATCTGGCTCCCGGATCTCAAATACATGGACAGCGGTCTCTCAAAAAAATACTCTGCCGCTCCGGACTATTTTGAGAAAGCTTCCGCCGCGATAAAAGAAATGATCCGCCTCACCGGCGGACTTATCTGGAATCAAAAGAACCCGTCTATGCTGGACCGCGGCGTCGTCATCCGCCATATGGTCCTTCCGGGAGCAAAGGACGATTCGATCCGGCTCCTGCACTGGATCAAAGAGAACCTCCCGAAGCACCAGTATCTCATCAGTATCATGAGCCAGTACACGCCGTTTTACAGGAGCGCGGACTACCCGGAGATCAACCGCCGGATCACCTCATACGAGTATAACAAGGTCGTTGATACCGCCATCGATCTCGGTCTCACCGAGGGCTTCATGCAGGAAAGAAGCAGCGCCAAAGAAGAATATACGCCGCCGTTTGACTGTGAGGGGATCTGAGAGCCGGTAGAAGTTCAGACCGACAGGATTGATGATGGCAGCGTCAGCACCGGCAGCTTCCTGGATACAAACATCATAAAAGGTGGGTACCGAATCAATTTTTCTGTTTCGATACCCACCTTAATGTTCTGCGTTATCCAATGGATCTTACCTCGTTTTCATTAGATTTTGTTTCTATATGAAGTTTTTCTTTTTCACTCCGCCGGCTTTTTCCGAAAGTTTATATTTTTTGTTCTCATATCGATCATTGTATTTCTCTTTTCGATACTTTCTCGTCATATCTCGAAGGATTTCAAATAATCTTTTTTTCGATCAATTACCCGGTTTTGTGTGTTTCCTTTGTTCCAGATTTTTCAGATTTGAAAAACGGAACGAGACTTATGTGTTCGGTGGACTGTACCTCCTTTACTTAGAATCTTTTAAGTACGAACCTTTTCGTCTTCTTTGCTTTGTTCTCTCTTTCTTTTTGATGTCTTTATTATATGCGATAAGTTCCGTTTTGTCAACATGTTTTTAGAAATATTTTTATTTATTTTATTATTGTTAGTTAATTGTTGTATTGTATATAATTATTCAAATAATTTTATCTGTCAGTATTCTCTGTATATTACTGGATTTCTCCGCCCCGGATTTTTTACTCTGCAAGAATACCGCATCTACCAGCTTATGCTGACTAAGAGGATGCCCCAACGTTCACCTGTATTCGTCTTAAATCCCCTGGGTTATCCACTTCTTTTTCTCTCCCCGCATCCCCGGAACAATACTGCAAATGTGACGGAGATTCCCGCCACCATCAGAAAGAGATCTGAGTACACCCCGAACGCAGCTGACACCTTCTCCCAGGAATCTCCGGCGATTCTGCCTGCATAGACGAGAACCGTATTCCACAAAAGGCTTCCCGCCGCCGTGAAAGCAAGAAACGGGATGACCGGCATCCTGGCAATCCCTGCGGGAATGGAGATCAGGCTCCGGACGATCGGGACCAGTCTGCACAAAAAGACTGCAGACTTCCCGCGATCCCGGAACCAGTCTTTCGCGAGGTCGACATCCTCCGGTCTGAAATGGAGCAGCTGTCCGGCCTTTCCACAGAGCAGTTTCCTAAATATCTCATCCGGAAGGAATCTCCCGGCTCCGTAAAGAATGAC
>OGIO01002289.1_pt1 | contig 11983 bp, 10 predicted proteins | sample 1571841 | NCBI WGS metagenome assembly OGIO01 (sample SAMEA2582111, study PRJEB24529) | metagenome | biome: Human gut stool | place: China | collected 2011
AAGGGGCTTGGTAATCCAGAATATATGAAACAAGTGGTAGCGGATAAGAATATACGAGTTCTTGTACAGCCTTTATTACCTTGTGATGGTAGTAGTACACCTATTTCTAGTACAGAAATTAGAAAAGCTATTCATGAAGGGCATTTGGAGGATGCAAATCATTGGCTAGGTAGGCCATTCCAGTTTAAAGGAACTGTGATTAAAGGTGATCAACGGGGACGCACATTAGGATTTCCTACATTAAATCTATTACTTCCTAATGAAATGGCTACACCTCCAGATGGAGTCTATGCTAATCGTGTATGTATTGATGGTATTTGGTATGATGGGGTAGGCAATATTGGAGATAATCCAACCTTTAGAAATCAGTACCATAGATGTGAAGTACACGTTTTTAACTTTGACCAAGATATATATGGAAAAGAAGTAATTGTACAATTTATTTCCTATCTTAGAGGAGAAGTTAAATTTAATAACTTACAAGATCTTATTGATCAAATGAAGGTAGATGAAGAACAGGCTCTAGCTGTTTTAGCTAAAGCATAATAAGGGGGTTCTCATGGATATTAAAGAAGCTCGCAAACAAATAGATAGTATTGACTCCGTACTTGTTACAGAGTTTGAAAAACGTCTTACATTGATTAAAGAGATTGGTAAATATAAGGATGAACATCATTTACCACTCATTGATGAAGAACGTGATGAAAGTATTATTGCGTTGCATACTGAAAATTGCAAAGATAAAACATTAGCACCTTATATTGAAAATTATATAAAAACTGTTGTGTCTATGAGCAATGAGTTTTTAAAAGAGCATATGCATAAGCATATTTTCCTCATCGGCATGCCAGGTGCCGGTAAGACAACAGTTGGCAAAATGCTAGCTAAAGAATTAGGCAGAGACTTTTACGATCTAGATCAAACGATTCAAGATAAGGTTGGTAAATCTGTTCAAAAAATCTTTATTTATGACGGTAAAGATGCTTTTAGTGAATATGAATATAACACGATTAAGGAATTAATTCATAATAAACCATCTGTTATTGCTACTGGTGGTGGTACTGTTACTTATGATAAAACAGTTAAGCTAATGCGCAATAATGGTCTTGTTGTATTTGTTAATCGCGATGTAAATCATATCTTAGATGATTTGGATCTTGAAATTCGTCCACTTGTAAAAGAAAGTATTGAATATATCTTCAATGTATATGAAGAACGATACCCTTTATACGAAGAAGTGGCACATATCAAAATTGGTAATGAAGGTAGCATTACCGATGCGGTACAAGAAATTATTGAAGCCCTACCTAATACGGAGAAATAATGGACGCCATACGAGGATTTGTATACCGAACTATATATGAGAATACACAACGTACATATTGCGTGTTTATCCTAAAAGATTATAATGAGGAATACATTACTTGTACAGGCAAATTTGAGTCTCCTAAAGAAGGGGAAGACATCGAAGTACGGGGCCGCTATGTAGAACATGAAAAGTACGGCCGCCAATTTGATGCGAGCAGTGTTGAAAAGTTAAAACCTGATAATATGGGTGCTGCCAAGACTTATTTGTTGAATCTAGGAATAAAAGGTTTTGGTGAAAAATCCGTAGAGAAGGTACTAGAATATTTCGGTATTCGTATTTTAGAAATTTTACGGGAAGAACGTCCAGAAGAGATTAAAGATGTTCCAGGTCTCCGAAAGAGTGTTAAGGATGAGCTATTCAATACCTTACTTGGCGAAGGTATTTTATCTGATTTAAATCATTTTTTTGAAAGTCATCACATTTCATCGAAATGGAGTCGTATTGTATATACCTATTATGGTGTGCAGTCTGTCGCAGTTATAGAGGATAATCCTTATACATTATTACGTGTAGCACCGGATATGCTTTTTGGTACGGCCGATACACTAGCAGAGCATCTTGGTATTAATGGTAGTGATACACGCCGTTTAGAGGCTGGTTTAGAATGGATTCTACGTAGTCTAGATAATCAAGGTCATACATGTTTACCAGTAGACCAACTTATCGGTCGACTTGACGATTTATTACAAACTGATGTAGATGATATTGCGAACTTTATTGAAAGCCTGCTGGAACAAGGTGCACTGTATAGTACGTATTATGAAGATATCTTATATATCTATCCGCCAGAGATGTATGTTTCTGAAGTGGAAGGTGTCCACTATACTCGTGAGTTTCTATTAGAAGCTGATCCAATAGCATTAGATATTTCTAGTTTTATTGAAAAGTTTGAACGAGACAACTACATTATCTTTGGTGATGCTCAAAAAGAAGCTATACAGCTCTCATTTTTTGAAAAGTTTTCTCTTATAACTGGTGGTCCTGGTACAGGTAAAACAACTATCATCAAGGCACTAGTAAAAGGTTTCCAACTCGGTGGATTGGGGCGCATTATACTTTGTGCTCCTACGGGACGTGCTGCAAAGCGTCTGACCGAGGCCACTGAGTTTGAAGCTACTACAATTCATCGTCTATTGGTACCTGTTCAAGGTAGTGACTCCTATGACTTTACAAAGAATGAAGATGATCCTCTAGATATAGATGTCATTATCATCGATGAAGCATCTATGCTTAATGTGCGTTTATTCTATTCTTTGATGGCTGCTATTCCAAAGGAAGCCCATGTCATTATCGTTGGCGACGTAGATCAATTACCGCCTATTGGTGCTGGTTTTGTATTAAAAGACTTACTCGATAGTGATTGTGTTCCTTATACACGGCTCAACCAGATTTATCGTCAAAGTTCTGGTAATACTATTGTTGAAAGTGCCTATGCTATTAACCGTGGTGAAATGCCGAATTTGGATAGCGTAAGTGAAGAGTTTTCTTTTATTCCTGTTAAGTCTTATGACATGATGATGAAAGCTATCATTGATGTGTATAAACGAGAACAAGAGCATGTAGACGATGAATTAGATATTCAAATTATTTCTCCTATGCGCCGTGGTGAAGCCGGTAGTACATTAATTTCTCAATATGTACAACAAGCTGTTAATCCACCGGATAGCTTAAAAGGGGAAGCCCGTGTAAATGGCATTACTTATCGCGTTGGCGATAAGGTTATCCAAATTCTCAATGACTATGAGTTAGAGGTCTTTAATGGTGAAATTGGAGTAATTTACGCCATTACACGAAGCGATATTTGTATCCGATTTATCCATAAAGAGGTTCGTCTACCTATTGATGAAGCTCATATGATTATGCCTGCTTATGCGATTACAGTTCATAAGAGTCAAGGTAGCGAGTATGGTGTAGTTATCATTCCATTTGTACCACGCTATGGTGGTATGTTGCAGCGTAATTTGTTGTATACAGCTGTTACAAGAGCAAAACGGAAGGTTATCATTGTGGGTACTACAAGCGCTATAGAACGTGCTGTACGTACTGTAAATGCAGATGAACGATATACATTGTTTAAAGAAAGACTACAAGGGAGATGTGATTCGTAATGAGTCTTTGGGATTTCCTATTTCCACCTGTATGCCCTCACTGTGGTGCACCTGTGGCAACACAAGGGGATTGGTGTAAAGCTTGTTTTACAGATTTATTACATATTCGTCATGTACCACATAAATTTTTACACTATGTAGATGATGTATGTGTGTTGGCCGAATATCGTGGTGGTCTAAAGTCTATGATTTACGATGTAAAATTTAATGAAAAAAAGGAGCAGTCCAAGGGGGCTGCTCCTTTTTTAGCATCGTACAACTTTTACATGAATTACGATGAACCTAATATTATAAAGGGGAATTGTAAGACTATATATGATTATATAGTTCCTGTACCGTCTAGTGAGATGAAGAAGAAAAAGAGGGGCTATAATCAGGTCGATTTGTTCTTTAAAAAATGGGCATACTCGTTAGAGAAAATAGATAAGCCATATTTTGTATGGCTAGATTGTATATATAAGTTTGATACTTCTAATGATATGTGGTCCTTAACCCATAAAGAACGACATCAAAATATAGAGAATGCTTTTGTGATCAAAGCAGAGTATAAAGATATTGATTTCTCCACAAAGCGTATTTTAATTGTAGATGACATTTATACTACAGGGGCAACAATCGAAGCCGTAGCTAAGGTTCTTAGGTCCTATAATCCTAGTAGACTCGATGCTCTGACACTAGCTAGCGGTAGTTTTTAATTATATATAAAAGCGTTCACCGAATGGTGAACGCTTAATCATTATATTAGCCTAGAACATCGATAAATGCTTTTACTACATCTGGATCAAAGAGAGAGCCGGATGCACTAAAGAGTTCTTCTTTTGCTTTAGCTTTTGTTTTTGCCCAAAATTCTGTAGAAGGATTAACTGTTGTATCATAATAATCTGCAACAGCAATGATTCTAGCTCCTAATGGGATGTTAGCACCACGCAAATGTTTAGGGTAACCAGAGCCATCCCATTTTTCATGATGGTAACGAATATAAGGCAAGATTTGTTGGCAGCAAGGGTAGTTTTCAATCATATTCGCACCACTTGCAGCATGTTGCTTATACTTGGACATTTCTTGTTTATTAAGATATGGAGATTTTTGGATTAATGCATTAGGTACCATTAATAATCCTACGTCATGAAGTAATGCTGCATGGCGAATTTGTTCAATTTCATTTAATGGTAAACCCATTTTAGCAGCAATACTAACTGCATAGTTTGAAACTTGGATAGAATGAGTGTACAGATGATAGCTTTTCATTTGTATCATCTGCAAAAGCTGAGCGCTAATGGCTTCTAAACTGTCCTTCTCCAGTTCGTACAACCCAGATGGTTGCATTAATGATAACATAAACATAATAAACCCCTTTAACTAACATGTAGAACATATGGTACAACCCCTCGTACTTATGTTCATATCGTACAACTTTAGGCCGTTCTTATTTAATAGTATACAAATTATACACCATAAATAATATTTTGTGTATGATACGTATGTTCTATTATACATGTTGTATTCATATTTGGCATACTAAAAATAATTGACATTTTAAGAATGTACTAAATATAGTACCTAGAAAAACTAATTTTATAAATATTAAAATAATATGAAGAATATTTTAGGTTTTCTATTCCAATTTTCTATACATCAACAAATAGGGGTTGCAAAATTTATTCTCATTTCAATGAGAACTGAACGATGCTATGTTCGGAAATATAATTTAATCGTTAGGCCTTATTTATTTTAAGAATGTATATATAATTATAAATCTAGACATGTATAGTGTTATTCTTTATAATACGTCTATACGGGTCTGTGGTTGAAAGTCGAGGCTAGTCGCAGGCAAAACGATCCACATAAGCAGCCCAAAGGGTTGTGAGCATGGTGCGGCTTAGGGGTAAGTCCTGCCGGTAAAACCGAGAGGGGTAGTAGTGGGGAGTCTCGGACTTATGAGCGAACCCTCCAGCAGGCGAGTGTGGGGGCAAAGACCAGGTCAGCCGTATGCGGGCACATGAGGCTTTTCTCATGTGCTTTTTTCTTTTTATACATCTGTATATTTAAAAATGGTGAAAATACCGATTCTTATGGGAAAGTTTTTATACATTATTGTTATAAATATACAATCAGTGTATAAAAATAAAATATAAATATAGTGATTAATTGATATTTAGGATGATTCTATACAAAATTATTGACATAATTATACTAAGTGGTATACTAGTGGAATAAAAATAGTTAGTTTAGTAAATGAGGATGATTCGATGTTAAATAGCAAGTTAAAAAAATTAATCATTGGTGGTTGTATGTTAGTAATGGCCGGTACTGTAATTGGCGGTTGTGGATCTTCTACACAAACAACTTCTAATAAACTCATTGTTGGTACTAATGCCACATTTGTACCATTTGAATTTAAAGATGAAAAAACTCAAGACTACACAGGCTTTGATATTGATTTAATTCGTGCCATTGGTAAACGTATCAATAAAGATGTAGAGCTTAAGAATGTTGCTTTTGATGCTTTGATTCCAGCTTTAAATACACATGATATTGATGTAGCTGCATCTGGTATGACGATTACCAAAGCTAGAAGTGAAAAGGTATTATTCTCTTCTCCATATTATGAAAATGCCCTTGCTGTAGTATATAAAGATGGCGCAAATATCACATCTCTTGACGATCTTAAAGGCAAGAAAATTGCTGCTCAACTAGGTACTACTGGTGCAGATTTAGCCCATAAAATCGAAGGTACTACTGTAAAAGAGTTTGACCATAGTAATGAAGCTTTGTTAGAATTACAAAATGGTGGTGCTGATGCAACTGTTATTGATTTGCCAGTGGCTCAATATTACAGTACTAAACATCCAGATCAACATATTAAATTTATGGCATATCCAAATACAAAAGAATATTTGGGCTTAGCAATTAATAAAGATAATAAAGATTTACAAGAACAAATCAATAAAGCAATTGCAGATATGAAGGCTGATGGTGAATTTAATACATTATATAAAAAATGGTTTAATGTAGATGCACCTGCTGATATGCCAGTAGTGGTAGAATTTAAATAATAGGAGAGATCATGAGTTTTAATTGGGGGTTAATTGCGGATAATTTACCGCTCTTATTACAAGGTGCACTTGTAACCGTAGAAATTACAGCTATGTCTGTTGGCTGTGGTTTCTTTATCGGTTTATTAGTAGCCTTAGCAAATTTATCTAAATTTACTGTAGTTAGATTATTAGCAAAATGTTATGTAGATATCATTCGTGGTACACCATTACTGGTGCAAATTTTCCTAATCTATTTTGCCTTGCCTATGATTACAGGTCAACGGATTGATCCATATATTGCGGCTGTTACCGCATGTAGTATTAACTCTGGTGCATATGTGTCTGAGATCTTCCGTGCTGGTATCCAGTCTATCGATAAAGGTCAAATGGAAGCAGGTCGATCTCTTGGTTTAACTTGGGGTCAAACTATGCGTTATATCATCATGCCTCAAGCTTTCAAAGCAATTATCCCACCATTGGGTAATGAATTTATTGCTATGTTGAAAGACTCCTCATTGGTTTCTGTAATTGGTTTCGAAGAATTGACACGTCGTGGTCAATTAATCATTGCTAAAACGTATGCATCCTTTGAAATCTGGGGTACAGTTGCTGTTATTTACCTTATTATGACAGTAACAATTTCACAATTAGTTGGTTACCTTGAAAGGAAATATAGCATTAAATGATTAAATTAGAAAATGTACATAAATCCTTTGGTAAAAATGAAGTATTAAAGGGCATTGATTTACATATAGAAAAAGGTCAAGTTGTCGTTATAATTGGTCCATCTGGTTCTGGTAAAAGTACAGTATTGCGTACTATGAACTACTTAGAAGAGCCTACATCTGGTAAGGTAATTGTAGATGGTATGGATCTTTCTGATAAGTCTAAACTCAATGAAGTTCGTGCTGAAGTAGGGATGGTATTCCAAAACTTTAATCTTTTCCCACATATGACTGTAATGGAAAATTTAACATTAGCTCAAACTAAGGTTCGTAAAACTTCTAGTGATGAAGCTAAGAAAATCGGACAAGCTTTACTTGATCGCGTTGGGTTAGGAGATAAAGCTAATGCATATCCTGATTCCTTATCTGGTGGTCAAAAGCAACGTGTTGCCATTGCTCGTGCCCTAGCGATGAAACCAAAAGTTATGCTATTTGATGAACCTACATCTGCACTCGATCCAGAAATGGTTCGTGAGGTTCTAGATGTAATGAAGTCTCTCGCAGAAGAAGGGATGACGATGGTTATTGTTACTCATGAAATGGGCTTTGCTAAAGAAGTAGCTGACCGCGTATTATTCGTTGATGGTGGATTAATCTTAGAAGATGATACTCCTGAAAAGGTATTTGATGCTCCAACAAATGAGCGAACAAAATTGTTCTTGTCGAAAATTTTATAATAATATTTTCTAACATAAAAGGAAGTAAGTTCTGAAATTCAGAGTTTGCTTCCTTTTTTTTGTATTTTTAAAGATAACCAAATTTGTAGATATTAAATTTCTTAATATATGAATCGATTTATATCTATTAATATATTTGATGACTTATTTTATCCGTATCTGTTCAACCCTTGTAAATAAGCGCTTTTAGGCTTTTCTTAATCTATAAAATACGATTATCGCCATAAATATTTGTGATATATAAATATTTTATACATATATATTTTGGAGTAATAATTTTTAATTCATATAATTTTATGATTATAAAATTATGTAATAATTTAATGTGCTGTTCGGAAATATTTATAATATAGATAAATAAAGGTTTTAAAGTAGTTTTTAGGGGATGAATTATCAATAAGATATATTTGTATATTCATTAAAAGCGTTAATATTATTGTTTGATATTTTATACATGCTGTGTTATGATACAAGTGTAGTGCAAGACAGTAAGACAATATATATATTTTTAGGAGGATGTTACCATGTTAGGTAAAGTAAAATGGTTTAGCGCAGAAAAAGGTTATGGTTTTATTGAACGTGAAGACGGTAGCGATGTATTCGTACATTACTCTGCGATCCAAGACGAAGGCTTCAAATCTTTGACAGAAGGTCAAAATGTAGAGTTTGATATCGTTGATGGTAACCGTGGCCCTCAAGCTGCTAACGTTGTAAAAGCGTAATAACATACCAAAAAATACATAAAAGCAACATATAAAGAAACTCCGATATCGCATGATATTGGAGTTTTTCGATTGTTACTGGAAATAATATTTATAATTCTGCAAAAAATATAAAAATTCTTTTGAAAAAAAGAGGAGTTTTATACCTTGATGTAGAAATACTAAATATAACACGAGAGATAAGTAAAAAATTACTACACACTCGTATCTCGTGGATGATTTTTAGAAAGGGTGTTGACTTATGAAAGTAGCAATCAGAGGTAAAAACATTGAAGTGACAGATGCTCTAAGAGCATACATCGAAAAAAGATTGAGCAAATTAACTCGTTACTTCGATGATGAGTTAAATGCACAAGCGGTTTTATCCGTTGTAAAAGATAAATCTACAATTGAACTTACATGCTTTGTTGATAAAATCGTTCTTCGTGGTGTGGAAACCAACGATGATATGTATGCAGCTATTGATTTAGTAATAGACAAGATCGTACGTCAAATCCATAAACATAAAACTCGTTTAGCAAAACGCTTCAAAAAACAAGAAGCTTTCCATCCTGAAGCTTTAGCAGCTCCTGTAGAAGAGGAAACTATCGAAGTTGTAAAACGGAAACACTTTGCAGTACGTCCTATGGATGTAGAAGAAGCTATCTTACAAATGAATCTTATTGGCCATGACTTCTTTATGTTCTTCAATGCTGAAACAGAAGCAATGAACGTAGTATATCGTAGACATGATGGATTCTATGGTTTGATTGAGCCAGAATTACAATAACCTATAATATCGGCTGACAATAATCCTAACTCCTTTCTACTTTTTAAATCAGCCGATTATTATATCAAGGTGGATGACCATTTTGAGTCATCCACCTTTTTTATAAAATGCTATAAATAATCGTGAAATGCCTTGAATTCTTTGACTATTCAAGGCATTTTCGTTATAATAAATTAGATAAAATAATGTAAGATGTCCTATAGAGGAGTGATTTGTTTGTTAAGCTTTTTACAAAGGCTATTAGGCAATAATAACGCAAAAGAAATTAAAAAAATGCGTGCTATTGCTGATCATATTAATGAAATTGAACCGAATTATGTTAAATTAAGTGATGCTAACTTAGTAGCAAAAACCGATGAGTTTAAACGTCGTTTGCAAAAAGGGGAAACGTTAGACGACATTTTGCCAGAAGCATTTGCTGTAGTTCGCGAAGCATCTAAACGTGTGTTAGGCATGCGTCATTTTGATGTGCAGTTGATCGGTGGTATTTGCCTTCATAGAGGTAATATCGCAGAAATGCGTACTGGCGAAGGTAAAACATTAGTTGCTACATTGCCAGTATATCTAAATGCATTGACAGGTAACGGCGTACATGTTGTTACAGTAAATGATTATTTGGCTACTCGCGATAGTGAACAAATGGGTCGTTTATATAACTTCTTAGGCCTTTCTACAGGTCTTATTGTGGCTAATCTCGATTATAACCAACGTAAAGAAGCATATGCATGTGATATTACATATGGTACAAATAATGAGTTTGGTTTTGACTATTTGCGCGATAACATGGTATCTGATGTATCTCAAATGGTACAACGTCCATTGAATTACGCAATTGTCGATGAAGTTGACTCTATTCTTATCGATGAAGCGAGAACTCCATTAATTATTTCTGGTCCTGGTCAACGTTCCACAGATAATTACTACAAGTTAGCTAAAATTGTTCCTCATCTTGTAAAAGATGAAGATTATACAATTGATGAAAAACAAAAGACTATTGCACCTACTGATTCTGGTATCGCAAAAGTCGAAAAAATGCTTGGTGTTGAAAACTTGTATGATGCAGAAAACATCGAGTTAAACCATCTACTTGGTGCATCTTTACGTGCTTATGCTATGATGCATCGCGATACTGATTACGTAGTTAAAGATGGTGAAGTTGTTATCGTCGATGAATTTACAGGTCGTTTGATGTTTGGTCGTCGTTATTCTGATGGCTTACATCAAGCTATCGAAGCTAAAGAAGGCTTGAAGGTTGAACGTGAAAGTCAAACATTGGCTTCTATTACATTCCAAAACTATTTCCGTATGTATAAAAAGCTTGCTGGTATGACTGGTACAGCTAAGACTGAGGAAAAAGAATTCATCGATATTTACGGTTTGGAAGTATTGCCTATTCCTCCAAATAAACCATTAGCCCGTGTAGATTTGCCAGATCAAATCTTTAAAACTAAGGCTGCTAAATATCGTGCCGTAGTACGTAATGCTGTAGAACGACATCAAACTGGTCAACCTATTTTGATTGGTACTACATCTATTACACAATCTGAAGAGCTTTCAGATATGTTATTACGTGCAGGCGTACCACATAAAGTATTGAATGCTAAACATCATGAAAAAGAAGCTGAAATTGTTGCCAATGCTGGTCAAATGGGCATGGTAACAATTGCTACAAACATGGCAGGTCGTGGTACTGATATTACATTAGGTGAAGGTGTACCTGAATTAGGTGGCTTGGCCATCTTAGGTACTGAACGTCATGAAAGTCGCCGTATCGATAATCAGTTGCGTGGTCGTGCTGGTCGTCAAGGTGACCCAGGTTCCTCTCAATTCTTCTTATCTTTAGAAGATGATTTGATGCGTATCTTTGGTGCTGACAATATTACAGGCATTATGGATAAACTTGGCATGGAAGAGGATGAACCTATTGAGCATTCTTTGATTACTAAATCTATTGAACGTGCTCAAAAGAAAGTAGAGGATCATAACTATAACATTCGTAAATATGTACTCGAGTATGATGATGTTATGAATCAACAACGTGAAGTATTATACGAACAACGTCGTCGTATTTTACGTAATGAGTCCTTACGTGACACAATCAATGAAATGATTGATAAACTTGTTACTGAATCTGTAGATGCTTATGCAGATGAGAAATTATATCCAGAAGAATGGGATTACGAAGGTCTCTACAAGCACTTGAGTCAATATTTCTTAACCGAAGATATTATGACTCCTCAAGATATGGAAGAATATAGTCGTCAAGAATTATTAGAACGCTTGCTTGAAATTGCTCATGCTGAGTATCAAGATCGCGTTGATATGCTTGGTGATGCTATGTTTGGCCAACTTGAAAAGGCTATTATGTTGCGCGTTGTTGATAACAAATGGATGGAACATTTGGATAATATGGATATGTTGCGTGAAGGTATCGGCCTTCGTGCATATGGCCAAAAAAATCCATTGGTGGAATATAAATTTGAAGCCTTTGATATGTTCCAAAACATGATTGCTGCTATCCAAGATGAAACAATCATGGCATTGTACAAAATTCGTGCACAATTGATTCAAGAAA
>OGIO01002291.1_pt1 | contig 11968 bp, 12 predicted proteins | sample 1571841 | NCBI WGS metagenome assembly OGIO01 (sample SAMEA2582111, study PRJEB24529) | metagenome | biome: Human gut stool | place: China | collected 2011
CATGCTATCTTTCATTTTTTCTCTAAATACTCGATGACCTTCAACTCATACAAATAGAATTTTACTTTTCAAGATCATCCACAATATCTTCTAATGTCTCATTCTTCCCCGTAAACTTATCGATCACATCTGGTACCATATCCAGTAATTTCACGATCGTTTCCTGATTCTTAATATTCACAAGTTTCGTCTGTCCATCTTTAATGACAAGAACTGCACTTGGAGTCATCTTTCCTCCGATTCCACCACCGCTCTTGTCCTTCTTATCACCAGAGAAAGCTCCTGCTCCCATTCCGAAGGAGACATCAACTAATGGTAAGATGATCGTATCTTTGATGTAGATTGGTTCTCCTACGACCGTTTTTGATGTTAAGAATCCTTCCATACCGTCAAATAGTGAACCCATGGTATCTTTTAAATTTTCTTTGCTCATTTTAACTGCCTCCTATCATTCTTATTGCTCGGTCTTTTTGTTTGATCAATTCATCTTTATCTTTATATACTTTCCATAACAAATATAAGATCTTGTATCTTCGGATCCTTCCTTTGATCTTTAGCTTTCCTTTCAAGATTCTCTTCTCAAAATCTGGTGTGATATCGATATGATCACCGTAGATCGGAATCAATGCAGCAATCCAGCCTAAGACTTTTCCTGTGTAGTATGGGTCTTCGAATCCAAATGTGATCTTTGCATTTAATTTCTGTGGAAGTAACAGCTTTACCCCATTCACTCCATATCTCTTGATCCGCTTCACTGCATCAATGATATCCTCATCTTCCAATAGATCTCCGATCATTTCCATCTTATTTGTGATCTTACGGATCTTTGTTATGAAATTCTTGCATCTATTATAACATTTTTTGAGAAAATTCACGATTCTTTTGCCAAAAAATTCTTTCTCTTTATCTGTTGTTTTGTCTATCTTAGATTCTGATATCTTATCTTCTGATCTTTCGTACATTTTTCTTGTTGTTGATGTCTTTGTTCTTTCTTCTTTTTCATCCCATGTGAGATTAAATACATCTTCATCTTCAGAAGGATATGTACTTTTTTTCTTTTCTACTCGTTTCTTATTGTTTTTTTTATTTTTTTGTTTCTTTTTAGAGTCTGATCTTTTCTTATGTTTTTTCTTATCTTTCTTTTTATACTCTCCAAATACAGACCAGTGTTCTTTCCTTGAATCATAAATCGGTATTCCAAAAATCCTGATCCCAAAATTCAGCTCTTCTTCATAGAATGCTTTTGCACGTAAAAATATAACTGCCCATGATACTTTTACCTGTGCTTTGGGACTCTTCCCATCAAAATCTCCTTCGATCTGATAACAGATCGGGAAGATCAAAAGGATCAACAATAACACGATCGGTATCAGGATCAGAATTCCTATGATCTTTAATATTAAAAATAGTATACTCATTTATCTTCCCCGCAAAAATATGTTGTTACATCCTCAAGTTCTCCTTTATGATACAGATCATCGATCATGCGTCTTAACATAACAATCGCATCATCTCGTCCTGCTGCCATTCCTACGATCGTGATATCTTTTCCTTCGTGGATATCGGATAATAGTTCATTATATGGATATATTTCCAGAAATGCACTGTTCCAGAGTGGCAGTGTAATACAATACAATCTTGAAATTGATTTCTCTTCTTGTATTTTACGAAATAGACGTTTCTTTTGTAATTTTAATATCTCTGATATGTATACACGTTCTGAAACCTTCACTCAAATTTCCTCCTGAAAATCCTCCCCATTCATTCCTGCAAAAAATTCTTGATAAAACAAAAAGGGATGTATTACTACATCCCCATTTTAACATATATTGTTGTCGATTACTCGCCAAATTCACCGATTTTTACAACTTTCAGCATGTTTGTAACACCTTTTCCACGATGGTTAGCTGGTCCACCACCTGTTAAGACTAAGATGTCATCTTTCTCAGCAAGTCCTGCATCTAATACGATATCTGTTGCTTCATCTAACAGATCTTTTGTTGTCTCAGCTTTGTGAGATTTGAAAGGACGTACTCCCCAATAGATCTGCATCTGACGTACGATCGCATCATCTGGTGACAGACCGATGATCTGTGCATCTGGTTTGAATTTAGATACGATTCTTGTTGTGAATCCTGACATACTTGATGCTAAGATACATTTTGCATTTACATTGTGTGCTGTCTGTACTGCAGAATAAGCAACTGCTGCTGAAATTCCACGATTGATATATTTAGATCTGTAATCTTTGATCTTTGTGCTTAAGTGAACTTCTGTTGAGATTGCAATCTGATTCATCATCTTAACAGCTTCTACTGGATATTTACCTTTTGCTGTTTCTCCAGATAACATGATCGCATCTGTTCCATCATAGATCGCATTTGCCACGTCTGTAGCCTCAGCTCTTGTTGGACGTGGGTTACGGATCATAGAATCTAACATCTGTGTAGCTGTAACAACTGGTTTGAATGCATCGTTACATTTTCTGATGATCTCTTTCTGTAAGAAAGGTACTTCTTCAGCAGGTACTTCAACACCAAGGTCACCACGAGCAACCATGATACCAGCAGATGCATCGATGATCGCATCAATGTTTTCAACACCTTCCATGTTCTCGATCTTAGAGATTACACCAACATGCATGTTATGTGCACCGATGATATCTTTGATCTCTTCTACAGCTTCTGCATTACGGATGAATGATGCTGCAATGAAGTCGATTCCATTCTCAAGACCGAATTCGATATCTGCTTTATCTTTTTCTGTGATAGATGGTAAGTTAACTCTTACGTTAGGTACGTTAACACCCTTACGGCTTCCTAATAGTCCTCCGTTGATAACGTCACATACGATATCTGTTCCATCTTTGATTTCTTTAACTTTTAACCCAATTAATCCGTCATCGATCAGGATTGTGTTTCCAGCTTCTACATCCTGTGGAAGTTCCGCATATGTAATGCTGGTAATTTCATTATTTCCTTTGATGTCTCTTGTTGTCAGTGTATATTCCTGACCTGTTACTAATTCAACATCATCATCTGTTTCTAATAATCCTGTACGGATCTCTGGTCCTTTTGTATCAAGTAAAATAGCGATTGGTAAATTCAGTTCTTCTCTGAACTTCTTAATTCTCTTGATACGTCCTAATTGCTCTTCATGATCTCCATGAGAGAAGTTTAAACGGGCAATGTCCATTCCTGAACGCATCAGGTCTTTTAATACCTCATCGTCATCTGTTGCAGGTCCCATTGTACAAATGATTTTTGTCTTCTTGGTTAGCATAATTTTTCTCCTTTGGTTTCAAAAATATATTTAAATAATAAACAACTCACCTTTTCACATGCTTATGGGTAAATAAATGATCTTGACAATATTCATAATTCCCATCGCATTTTGAACAATAACGAAATTCCAATTCTGGATCGTCAAGTTCTGTTCTGTGGCACACTGCACATTCGTGCATCGCACCATTCTTCTTCTTTGGCGTGATCGTCTTAGCTTTGTACGCTCTCGCCTTCTTCTTATGTATTGTTTTAGCCTTGAAGTTTGCTCCCATTCTTCGAATCTTCTTCATAGAGAAGAAAAATAGTAGAAAATTTAACAAAGCTGCAACTATAGATACTTTAACCGAAATTCCGGCAACTGTAAAGCCTGAACTTAAAAAAATGTAGATTAAATATAATCCATCTAAGTATCCAAGCCATTTTACCTTGATTGGAAGGATCATATACAAATATACTTCCATCTCTGGGAACATAGACGCATATGCTAAAAATAACGTCATGTTCAGATAAAAAGTATCCATGTTAACAAACGCTCCATAGCCTTCTCCATATGCGAATGTAAGGATCGCATAAGTTAAAAATGCCCCAACGATCGTTCCTAAAACTCCGATCAGATAATACATATTGAATCGGAATGTTCCCCATACCTGCTCTAATGAGCTTCCGATCGAGTAATAAAATAACAATACAAATATTACAAAGATCAAATTCGTCTCTGGTCCGATCAACAGGAATGTCACAATTCTCCAGACTTGTCCATGCAAGATCAGATACGGATTCAATTCCAGTAAACTATATAATCGTGGTGATATATTGGCGATCACAAAACCGACTGCATACAATAAAACAATGATCTTAGGGAGATTCGGTATCGCATATCTGCCAAACTTCTCTTCCAGTTTATTAAGCCACATAAAAAACCTTTCTTATCATCAAATATTAAAACATATTTTTCTTTCCAAGGATATATCCTCCAAAGATCGTAAGGATCAAGGATACGATCACAAGGATCAAAAATCCATGTGCTGAATGTGCCAGTGGTACTGGAACATTCATTCCCCAGAAACTCGCGATCATCGTCGGAATCGACATAACGATCGTTATGATCGCAAGAACCTTCATTACAATATTCAGGTTGTTTGAGATAACGGATGCGTATGCATCCATCGTACCACTTAAGATATTGCTATAGATGTCTGCCATCTCAATCGCCTGTTTATTCTCTATGATAACATCGTCCAGTAATTCCTCATCTTCTGGATACTGTTTGATCTTATCAATCTTTAACATCTTCTCAAGCACCAGTTCGTTTGATCTCAGGGATGTAGAGAAGTAAACCAAACTCTTCTCTAATTCCAGAAGCTCGATCAGTTCCTGGTTCTTTGTTGAAATATGAAGCTGCTTCTCAACAGAATCACTCTTCTTATCAATGATTCGCAGATACTGCAGATACAAGGATGCATTCCGATAAAGGATCTGCAAGATAAATCTTGTCCTTTTAAATGTCCAGAAATTTCGAACCCTTCCATTCTTAAAGTCTGCTAACACTGCTGTATCTTCCAGACAGACCGTAATGATCACTTTCTCTGTCAGGATGATACCACATGGAATCGTCAGGAAGTATTCTTTTTCCTTTCTCTCTTCTGTTGTCGGAACGTCTACGATAAATAAAGTATAACCTTCTTCCACTTCGATATGAGAACGTTCTTCTTCATCTAGTGGTGCTCTTAAGTCATCAATATCAATCTTATAGTCTGTTGCGATCTTCGCAAGTTCTGCAGCTGTGGGATGAATTAACGATATCCAGGTTCCTTCCATAGGTTCACTGATTTCATGAATCTGGTGATCCATTGTGCGATAATACTTGATCATTGTCCGCTCCTTTCTATGGAAGTACCTTGTCCATAAGTTTCCCACAAACAGGACTCTGTGAATCCTGTTTTATCATCTGAAATATCTAAAATTCCAAACTTTTACCTATTCCATTATAAATAACTCATTTTGCTTTGTCAATTAACAGTACTGTACCAACTGGAAGGGTTAACTCCCTAATTTTTTTGTTACTTTTTGCTAAATTTTCCACTGTTGTTTTGTGCATCTTGGCTATATCAAGGATTGTTTCTCCTTTTTTTACAACATATGGAATGAAAGCTCCTTCGATCACGTTCGTAAATCCAGGCACACATAATTCATCTCCAATCTGTAAATTATATACATTTACAAAAGGATTTTGTCTCATGATATCTTTTACCCTGACACCATGTGCTTTCGCAATCTTATATAAACTATCTTTTTCCTTTACAACATACACTGTCCCTTTACACGAATTTGTCTGCATCATTCTTGGCATTCCTTCGCTTTTTTTATAGAATATGCAGCAGCATTCCCTTGTTTCCATTATTTTCTCCGATTTTTTTAGATAATATTCCTATTTGCAATTATTTTGAAAATGATTATAATAGATATAATGTCCATGTATATTGGACAGATATGTTTTTTTAACATTATTTTAACGCTTGAAATTATAGTACTTTTATAGAAAGCAGGTATACGAGAAGATGAAACGATTAGGAATTGATATTGGCTCAACGACAGTCAAGGTCGCTGTCATCGACGAACAACATAATATACTTTTCTCTGATTATCAGAGACATTTTGCCAAGATTCAGGAAACTTTATCTTCCTTATTAAAAAAGGCAAAAGACCAGATTGGGGAAATGACATTTGCTCCAACCGTTACTGGTTCTGGAGGACTTTCCATTTCTTCTTACTTAGATATTCCATTCTGTCAGGAAGTTGTCTGTGTATCAAGTGCACTTCAGGATTATGCACCTCAGACAGATGTTGCCATTGAACTTGGTGGTGAAGATGCTAAGATCATTTATTTCACAAATGGGATCGATCAACGTATGAATGGTGTCTGTGCCGGTGGTACCGGATCATTTATCGACCAGATGGCTTCTTTATTGCAGACAGATGCTGGCGGATTAAATGAATATGCGAAAGATTATGATACGATCTATCCGATTGCAGCCCGCTGCGGTGTATTCGCCAAAACAGATATCCAGCCCCTGATCAACGAAGGTGCTACAAAACCAAACCTTGCTGCCTCTATTTTCCAGGCAGTCGTAAACCAGACGATCAGTGGTCTTGCATGTGGTAAACCAATCCGTGGAAATGTTGCTTTCCTCGGAGGACCTCTTCATTTCCTTACAGAATTAAAAGAAGCATTTATCCGTACATTAAACCTAAAAGATGATGAGATCATCGCTCCTACACATTCTCATTTATTTGCAGCTGTCGGTGCTGCTCTGAATGCTAAAGAGGAAGTTACAACTGATTTTGAACATCTTTTAAAACAGTTTGAGAAGAAGATCGAACTTCAGCAGGAAGTTGACCGTTTAGAGCCTTTATTTAAGAGTGAACAAGAATATAAAAATTTCGTAAAAGATCATAACCGTCATGTTGTGAAACGTGGAGATCTTGCTACATATAAAGGAAATTGTTACTTAGGGATCGATGCCGGTTCCACTACAACAAAAGTTGCTTTAGCTGGTGAGGATGGAGAACTTCTTTACAGCTACTACAATAACAATAACGGAAGTCCTCTTCACGCCGTTGTTGAAGCGCTTCATGAGATTGACGCACAGATGCCAAAGACAGCTAAGATCGTATCTTCCTGTTCCACAGGATACGGAGAACATCTTGTAAAAGCTGCCTTAAATCTTGACTTTGGAGAAGTTGAGACGATCGCACATTACTATGCAGCTGCATTCTTTGATCCTGATGTGGACTGTATCCTTGATATCGGTGGTCAGGATATGAAATGTATCCGTATCAAAAATGGAGTTGTTGATGATGTACAGTTAAACGAAGCATGTTCTTCTGGATGTGGTTCATTTATTGAAACTTTCGCGAAATCCTTAAATCATTCTGTACAGGAATTTGCCAAAGTTGCTTTAACAGCACAGAATCCGATCGATCTTGGTTCACGTTGTACGGTATTTATGAATTCTAAAGTAAAACAGGCACAGAAGGAAGGTGCAACTGTCGGAGATATCTCTGCTGGTCTTGCTTATTCTGTGATCAAGAATGCTTTATATAAAGTTATTAAGTTAACAGACCCATCTGACCTTGGAAAACATATCGTTGTACAGGGTGGTACATTTTATAATGATGCGGTTCTTCGAAGCTTTGAACGTATCTCCGGATGTCATGCTGTAAGACCTGATATCGCAGGTATCATGGGTGCCTTTGGTTCCGCACTGATCGCGAGAGAACGTTACGAAGATGGTATGGAAACTTCTATGCTTCCATTAGAAGAAATCTTTGCGATGAGTGTTGATACTTCCATGACACGATGCAAAGGCTGCACAAATCACTGCCTGTTAACGATCAATAAGTTCTCTAACGGACGCCGTTATATCACTGGTAACCGTTGTGAACGTGGTATTGGAAAAGAACCAAATGCTGAAAATATTCCAAACCTTTACGATTACAAACTTCATCGTACCTTTGACTACGAACCTTTATCTGATGAGAAAGCCACTCGTGGAGTCATTGGTATCCCTAGAGTTTTAAATATTTATGAGAACTATCCATTCTGGTATACATTCTTTACGGATCTTGGATTTAAAGTTGTGGTATCTCCTGAATCTTCTCGTAAGATTTATGAGTTAGGTATCGAATCTATTCCAAGTGAATCTGAATGTTACCCTGCAAAATTAGCCCATGGTCATGTGATGTGGCTGATCAAACAGGGAATCAAGGATATCTTCTACCCTTGTATTCCTTATGAACGTGACGAGATGGAAGGCACAAACAACCATTATAACTGCCCGATCGTTACTTCTTATGCAGAAAATATCAAAAATAACATGGAAGAACTTGCAACAGAGCATATCAACTTTATGAATCCATTCTTAGCACTGGATAATGAAGAGGCTTTAAAATCTCGTTTATTTGAGGAATTAGAAGCTCAGTATCATTTGACTGCTGACGAAATAAATCACGCTGTTGATAAAGCTTATGCAGAACTTTCACAGGTTCGTACAGATATCCAGAATAAGGGTGAAGAAGTCCTTGCTTACCTTGCTGAAACTGGAAGAACTGGTATCGTTCTATGTGGTCGTCCATATCATATCGATCCTGAGATCAACCATGGTATTCCAGAATTGATCAACTCTTATGGAATTGCTGTTTTAACTGAGGATTCTATTTCTCATTTATCAAAGGTTGAACGTCCATTAAACGTACAGGATCAGTGGATGTATCATTCCAGACTCTATGCTGCAGCAAACTATGCAAAAGCGAATAAACAGTTAGAAGTCATTCAGTTAAACTCTTTCGGTTGCGGACTGGATGCTGTTACAACTGATACAGTGAAAGATATCTTAACAAAATCCGGACGTATCTACACAGTATTAAAGATTGATGAGGTTAATAACCTTGGAGCGGCCAGAATCCGTATCCGTTCACTGATCAGTGCTGTCCGTGTCCGTAAAAAACATAAGATCGAACCAAAACCTGTATCTCCAGCGATCAAACGTGTGGAATTTACAAAAGAGATGCGTAAGAACTATACACTGTTAGTTCCTCAGATGTCTCCGATCCATTTTGAATTCTTAGAGCCTGCTCTGCAGTCTTGTGGATATAACGTTGAAGTTTTAAATCAGGGTGGTATGGAAGATGTTAACACAGGTCTTAAGTATGTAAATAATGATGCCTGCTATCCATCTCTGATCGTTATCGGACAGTTAATGAATGCATTGCTTTCTGGTAAATATGATCCTCATAAGATCGCACTTGTCATCTCCCAGACAGGTGGTGGATGCCGTGCAACAAACTATATCAGTTTTATCCGCCGTGCGCTTGAGAAAGCTGGTTACGGTTATGTTCCTGTTGTTGGTTTAAGTGCCCAGGGAATCGAGAAAAACAGTGGATTTAGCTTTACACCTGGTTTATTAAACAAAGCAGTTCAGGCGATCGTTTATGGTGATGTCTTTATGAGAACGGTTTATCATACACGTCCTTATGAAGTAAAACCTGGTTCTGTCAATAAATTACACAGACAATGGGCTGCTAAATGTAAACGTGATATTGCCAAAGGTAACTTCTATACATTCCAGAAGAATATCCGTGGAATCATTCGTGACTTCGACCGCATTCCATTAAAGGATATCAAGAAACCTCGTGTCGGAATCGTTGGAGAGATCCTTGTTAAATTCCTTCCAGACGCAAACAATCACTTAGTAGAGCTTCTGGAACGTGAAGGTGCGGAAGCTGTTGTACCTGATCTGTTAGACTTCTTCATGTACAGCTTCTACAACAGTAACTTCAAATACCGTTATCTTGGTAAATCCAAGAAATCTGCGATCGTCAGCAACTCCGCAATCTGGGTTGTAGAGCGTTACCGTCAGACTCTTCGCAAAGAGCTAGCCAAGAGTAACCGTTTTGAGCCGCCTGCATATATCAAAGACCTTGCAGAATATGCAAAACCATTCGTATCAATCGGTAACCAGACTGGTGAGGGTTGGTTCTTAACAGGTGAGATGGTTGAACTGATTCACAGCGGTGCTCCAAATATCGTATGTACACAGCCATTTGCATGCTTACCGAACCATGTCGTTGGTAAGGGTGTTATCAAAGAAATCCGTCAGGCATTCCCTGATGCGAACATCGTAGCGATCGACTATGATCCGGGAGCTAGTGAGGTTAACCAGATCAACCGTATTAAACTGATGCTTTCTGCGGCTGAGAAGAATATGAATAAATAGTCATTTTTCTATTATTTAGAATCAAATGATAATAAAAAGAAGCCATGTTCCGGCATAGATAAATCTTGTCTATGCTTGTAACATGGCTTCTTGTTTGTTTCTTTCTATTTCAATTAGATCATTCTGCTAAAATTTCTTCCAGAATGGCTGTTGCATCTTCAATGCAGCCTGGACAGGATCTTAAGACTTTTCCCGTTTCAATCCCTTTTAGGTCCTTACATTTTGTTGCTTGATTCTTCTCCTGAAAGCGTTTTACAAGCTCTCCTGTTAGTTTATAGGTTGCTGCCTTGGAAACTGGTTTCTCGATGTCTCCACAGCTTTTTATGGCACCGATGACTGCAACGGCTCCGGTGATCGCTCCACATGTTCCTTCCATGCATCCCATACCTAGTCCATGGCCTTCCATCATCTTGAAAATGATGGATTCGTCGATTTCCATTTCTTCAGCAAATGCACAGGCAACTGCCTGGGCACAGTTGTAGCCTTTCTGGTGGTTTTGTGCTGCTTTTTCTGTTTTGATACTCATTTGTAATGTCCTCCGATTTTATACTGTATTTTTTCAATCTATAATTTAATCAATTTATCTCTTGATATATTTCATCTGCTGTTACTTCTGTATTTTCTTTTACTATTTCATAAACTTTCTTAATTAATCTTATATCTTCCATTAAATCATCTGCTATCTTTTCTACAGAATCACCTCTTTGTATCTTTTTTTGAATTAAAGTTATTTTTTCAATAAATCTTCCACGGTTTTCCGCACTCTGCATCTGACTCACTCTATCACTCGCTGCCATCTCTTCTCTCAAATATAGATATCTGTCCCGTTCGTCCTGGCTCATCTTTACCATTTCTTCTTGTATCCTTTCCATATATCTATTACCTGCTGATTCTTGTGCAACCTCTTCCCATGTCGTTGCGGCGATCAGTCTTGCCCAACGGTATAGAGGATGCTTTCTTGCTTTGCCTTTGGTTGTTTTGGTTTTCTTTAATTCTATCATATGGAATTGAAAAAAAGAAGACTTCTACAACTATTGAAATCTTCTTTCTTAATATTGTGTTTATTTTCTTTTTTCCCAATCTTTACGAAGGTTGCCTATTTTTTTATCACTTCTTGCATCCTTTCCATCTGGATTTCTAATCGCTCCAGGTGGTAAACCATGCTTTTTTTCAAAAGCCCCCACTCTACAATCACTTCTTGTTTTTCTCATAATAATAGACCTCCTAATTTATAATTAATTTTCTTCCATTTGATCTTCATCAAATTGTTTTGCTACTGTCCATCCTAATGTTTCTGTCAAACCAGCTGCAGTTGTTGCATTTATAGCGTTTCCTATTCCAGGAATCCACCCCACTAAAACCTGTGAAATTCCACGACCAATTGTCGATGCTAACAAATTTCCTAGTATTGCTGTTGCCCCTGCTTCAGTTAAATCTTTATCAAATACCCCTGCCAATGCTGTTATCATTGCAATCTGAATAGGTTTTATTGCCAGATTATCAGCCCCTGGAATCTGAGCAACTCCTGCACCTATTCCTCCAGCAGATACACTTGCCGCATGAATAATTTTTTTACATTTACTCTTTTGTTTTTTTGTCATAGAATCCCCCCAATCTTTATGCTCTTATGTTATACCCCCCCCACTTTTGTCAACATAAAAAAGTATTTTTTTAATACTTATACTCATATCCATTATTTGCATAATACAACAAAGAAGTAGAACTATTTCTATAATTCTACTTCTTTCCTTAATCATCCATATTATATTGAATACATCACATCATTTTTTGAAAGCAAATACACACAATATTGGTTCATAAATTTCTATTCCCTCTTCTAATGCTGCTCTGATCACTCTCTTTTTGCATCTTTTGCATTCTGCATTGCACTCTCTATCGTTTCTCCAC
>OGIO01002293.1_pt1 | contig 11959 bp, 9 predicted proteins | sample 1571841 | NCBI WGS metagenome assembly OGIO01 (sample SAMEA2582111, study PRJEB24529) | metagenome | biome: Human gut stool | place: China | collected 2011
TAGTAATATCTTCTTTTAAAGCACTGATAATAAGTGGATCTACATTAAGTTTTAATGTTGTTTGATCAAACATATAATGATTTCTCTCCTTTAAACTTTTTTCAATACGTTTAGCCGCTCTTTTAGCAAAAACAAGACTTTCTAATAATGAATTACTTGCAAGTCTATTTTTACCATGAACGCCATTACAAGCTGTTTCCCCAATAGCATATAAATGTTTCATACTGGTATGACTATCATAGTCTACTTTAATACCACCCATGAAATAATGTTGTGCAGGTACAACAGGAATAGGTTCTTTAAAAACGTCATATCCTTTTTCTTTACAATGTTCAACAATGTGAGGAAAATGACTTTCGATTTCTTCTTTACCAATTGGTCTTAAATCTTCATAAACATAATCTGTTTGATCTTTTTCCATTTGTTTAAAAATAGCTTCTGCCACAACATCTCTTGGAAGAAGTTCATTAACAAAACGATTTCCATTTTTATCTAAAAGAATAGCCCCTTCCCCACGTACAGATTCAGAAATCAAAAAGCTTCTTTCATGATCTGTTGTATATAAAGTTGTTGGATGAATTTGTACATAATCTAAATTCTTAAGTTCAATTTGATATTTTTTAGAAAGTTCAATGGCATCTCCTGTTAAATGAGGATAATTTGTAGAATGTTTATAAAGTCCGCCAATACCACCTGTCGCTAAAACGACTTTTTTAGCGTATACTTTTTCTTCTTGATTATTTCTTTTAATGATACCACCAAGCGCAACATTTCCTCTAACAATCAAATCAACAAGGGGTGTATTTTCTAAAAGTGTAACGTTCTTTTTTTGTCTTACTTTTTCTAATAAATGACGCGTAATTTCTTTTCCTGTAATATCTTCATGATACAAAATACGTTTATGACTATGAGCTCCTTCTCGCGTAAATGCAAGACTTCCATCTTCATTTCTTTCAAAATCAACACCATAACTTATTAAATCTTGAATAACATCAGGTGAAGATTTAATCATCAATTCTACAGAATACACATCATTTTCATAATGACCTGCTTTCATGGTATCTTCAAAATAACTATCATAATCTTCTTCATTTCTAAGCATACAAATACCACCTTGTGCTAGAAAGGAATCACTTAATTCAGCTTCTTTTTTTGTTACCATTAAAATATTTAAATTTTCTGGTAGATGTAAAGCCATATAAAGAGCTGAACATCCACTACCTACTATTAATACATCTGTTTTCATTTTTTCTACCTACTTTGCAAGTTCTAACATTTTTTCTAAAGGACTTAATGCCTTTTGCATAAATTCATCATTTAAAATAACTTCATTTGTTTCATTTTCTAAAACGTCTAGAATTTTTTCTAATGTTACTTTTTTCATATTTGGACATACTTGAACATCCATAATTGTATGTAACTCTTTATTTGGTACTAATTCTTTGATTTTTGCGAAAACACCATCTACTGTCCCAATGATAAAATCTTTTGCATCACTTTGGACAACATAATCAATAATGGCAGAAGTGCTTCCTACAAAATCAGCAGCTTCAACGATTTCTCTTTTACATTCAGGATGAACAGCCACTTTTGCTTCTGGATATTTTTCTTTTGCTTCATTTAATTTTTCTAAAGTAATATTTGTATGACGAGGACAATGTCCATAATTTGTTATCACATTTTTTTCAGGAACTTGTCTTCTTACAAAATCTCCTAAGTTTTGATCTGGTATAAAGAAAATATTTTTTTGTGGTAAAGCTTTAACAATCTTAACTGCATTTGATGAGGTTACACAAACATCTGCATATTGTTTAATTTCAGCTGTTGAATTGATATAACATACCACTGCTAAATCTTCATATTTTTCTTTCATTTCTTTAATTTCTTTAATTGTAATCATATGAGCCATTGGACAATCTGCAAAAGCATCTGGCATAAATACCTTTTTTTCAGGATTTAATATTTTTGCACTTTCCCCCATAAACTCAACTCCTGCAAAAACAATACGATCAGCATCTGTTTGGCTGGCTACTTTGGCTAGATAAAATGAATCCCCAATATAATCAGCAATCTTTTGCACTTCTTCATCTACATAATAATGTGCTAAAATAATCGCATTTTTTTCTTCTTTTAACTTTTTAATTTTTTCTATATTATCCATATAACTTCTCCCTTTTCTCGAGGAGAGTATACTCCTTTTGTTTACACCTGACAAGACAGTTGTCAAAAATAAATATAAAAAAGATATCTTTTTTCAAAGATACCTCTTACATTTCTTTTAACCCTAATAAAATACATCCAATCAACATATATTCCTTTAAGCTTTCAATCTTAATCAAATCAGGGATATAACTCTTTGGCATATATTTTTCCATTTCTTTTTTTACATCATCACTTTTAGAAATCAACCGATTATAAATAATGATTGCATCCGGTGCCACCATCGAAGTAATCCCTAAACAATACTTCATTGTCCATTCAAGAGCTCCTTCTGGAGTTTTTTTGATTTCTTGATAATTCTCACTAAAAGAAATCGGTAAATACTGAATTTCACCCGCAACATTATGCCTTCCTTTAATTAAATGTCCTCGATGAATATGTCCTACTCCTCCCGTTCCACCAATACGTGCTTGATAAAGGAATGAAACAGATTCATAGTCATCTTGTGAAGCAAAATATCCCATCACAATTGTATTAACATCATTATTAATGACAATCTTTTGACTATATTTTTCTTCAAGAAAAGCTTGTAAATGACATTCATTCAAGCCATATTTTTTTAAAGTTACTACCCCATTATAAACAACCCCAGGTAGTGAAAGACTAATGAGTTCTATATCAGGATATCCATATAAAATCGTATTAATTAAATCAACAATATCATCGACTGAAATAGTGTTTTTATAGACTTCAAAATCTTCTAAAATCATATTATTTTCATCATAAAGACGACTTACAAGTCTTACTTTTTGATCTAATTGAATAAAAGCAAGTGCTAAAACTTGTTGATGAGCTTTCAACATTTGTTTAATAGGTAAAGGATTTTCTTGTTGACTTTGAACTTCTTTTTCTTTATAAAGTTCATCTTCTAAAAAAGTAATCGTATTTCCCACATCATATTTTCCAAATAATGCAGGTGATAAAGCATAAACACGCTTATTTTTTAAGACTCCTTCTACTTCAGATAAACGAAATGATACCTGTGGTGCTAGTAGAATAACATCATAATCTTTCGCCATGTCATAAAGATTTCCATAAGAAACAGCATTAAATTCAAAATCTTTATTTAGAAGCTGTACACCCTCATTTAATTTTTCCGCAAAGAAACCTGTAGTAAGTCCACTTGTACACGAAAGAAGTACTTTTGTTTTTTTAGAAGTTGTCAACCTTTGTAAACAAAGACGCATGTCATAAAGTAAACCTAAAGCGTGATGAAAATTATTCATTTGAAAATGAATAAAGAAGACTTTTTCTTTAGTCACCTTATTTTCAACATCGAGTTCAATAATACAATCAGGATAAAAATTAATGAATCCTAAACCATATTTTGTTTCAATCACAATATTATCATTTACTTCTTTGACATCCCAATCGTCTTCATTTTGATTCAACAGCCATCTCTTTAAAAGTTCTGTATCAATCTCTTTTAAAAAAGAATCCATCGTCCTCACCTCTTTTTTCATTATACATTTTTTCATCCAAAAATTAAAATTCTTGATAATAATCAAGAATTATTGTTCAGGTACAACTGCGAAATAAACAAGGTCTTCTTCATGATCATTGACCATTGTATGTTTATGACCTTTAGGACAATAATGAACACTTCCTTTATGAAGTTCTTCTCTTTGTCCATCATAAATAACATAACCATTACCAGAGATGACATAAATCACCTCACTGTTTGTTTCATGAACATGTTCTCCAACACTTCCACCAGTTGGAATATGTCCAATCATAAAACGATTCAAACCATCAAAATACATTTTTGCCTCAATGTATTTTTCGCCACCTTTAAAGTTTTCAAATTTGTCTAAATTATTTTCATCATATTCAAAAATCATTTTTATATCCCCCAATCGCTTTTCATTATAACATATCTTACAGAAATGTAAGATGACGAATTGCATGATTTTCTATATAATATTAAAAGAAGGTGATCTTATGTATAAATTATTAATTGTTGAAGATGATTTTATTATCGCAAAAGGCTTACAAAAACATTTTGAAAAATATCATTATGATGTTCAATATATAGAAGATTTTGAACATGTTTTAGATGAATTTTTAGAGTTTCAACCTGATCTTGTTTTATTAGATATCCATCTTCCTTTTTTTGATGGTTATTATTGGTGTCAAGAAATTCGGAAAATCTCACAAGTCCCTATTGTTTTTATTTCTTCCGCTAATGAAAATATGAATATTGTTTTAGCAATGAATATGGGTGGTGATGATTTTATTAATAAACCTTTTGATTTGCAGGTTGTACAAGCTAAATTACAAGCGATTCTTAGAAGAACTTATAGTTTTTCTAAAGATTTTCATTTGTTAACTTATCAAGATGTTCATTTAGATATCTTAGCTGGAAAAATTACTTATCAACAAAAGGAACTTATTCTAACTAAAAATGAATTAAAAATCTTAGAATATTTATTTGAACATGCGGAAGTGATTGTTTCTCGTATTGATTTAATGAATCATTTATGGGATGATCACCAATTTATTGATGATAATACTTTAAGTGTTAATATGAATCGTTTAAGAAAGAAATTAGAGGATATTGGTTTACATGATTTTATTCATACTAAGAAAGGCTTAGGTTATTTATTATGTTTAAAGACTATTTAAAGAAAACATATCCCGTCTATCTTCTTTATTTGTTGTTTGTCTTATGTACTTTTGTTGTTTTAATGATATGTCAAATGATTTCAGATTTAATTATTTATATGTTAAGTCTCTATTTTTCTATCATCCTTCTTTATTTTTTACTTGATTATAGAAAATACAAACAACATCATCAATATTTGATTTATTTAAAAGACAATCCTGAATTGTTTGATAATTTACCTCAAGAAAGCTATCTTGAAGAAAAAACGTATCAAGAAATGCTTCAAATATTGCAAAAAAAGATATTTCAACTTAAACAAGAAAATCAACAAAAATACAATAACACGATAGATTATTATACAAAATGGGTCCATCAAATCAAAACTCCTATTGCTGGATTAAAACTCATCATTCAAAATGATTACCCAGATAAAAAAATGCTTGTAGAACTTTTAAAAATAGAACAATATGTCAATATGGCTTTACAATATGTACGTTTAGATTCTATTCACCATGATCTTTCTTTTCAAAAAGTTTCTTTAGATCATCTTGTTAGTCAAGAAATCAAAAAACAATCACTCTTTTTCTTTCAAAAAAATTTAAAAGTAGATTATCAAATTAAAGACTTACAAATCTTAACAGATGAAAAATGGAGTGGTTTTGTCATTGAACAAGTTCTTTCTAATGCTTTAAAATATACGAAAGAAGGAAGTATTACTTTTTATAATGAAGGTGAAAAGCTTTATATTCAAGACAGTGGTATTGGTATTAAAGAAAGTGATCTGCCACGTGTTTTTGAAAAAGGATTTACAGGTTTTCAAGGAAGAAATGATAAAAAAGCCAGTGGTTTAGGTCTTTATTTATGTAAAAATATTTTTAATCAATTGGGTCATTGGATTTCTATTGAATCAAAAGTAAATCAAGGAACAACTGTTTGTCTTGATTTTAGTAAAAAAGAAATATTTATTGAATAATCTTACAAAAATGTAAGATTATTTTACTTACTTGTAAGATAAATCGATAGGTCATATTTTAGAAGTAGAATACAATAAGTGTGTAAAAAGGAGGACACAAAAATGTCATTATTAAACGTTAAACATTTACAAAAAATTTATTCAACGCGTTTTTCAAGCCAAAAGGTAGAAGCTTTAAAAGATGTTTCTTTTGATGTTGAAGAAGGAGAATATATCGCCATTATGGGTGAATCTGGAAGTGGAAAAACAACACTCTTAAATATTCTTGCTTCATTAGATAAACCAACAAGTGGAGAGGTTTTATTAGATGGAAAAGATCTTACAAAAATCTCTGATAAACATATTTCAGCTTTTAGACGAGATAATCTTGGCTTTGTTTTTCAAGATTTTAACTTATTAGATACTTTTAATGTCGCTGACAATATCTATTTACCTCTTGTTTTATCAAAAGAACCCTATGCTTTAATGAAACCAAAACTAGAAAAACTTGCAAGACCATTAGGAATTAATCATTTATTAGAAAAATATCCCTATGAAATATCTGGTGGTCAAAAACAAAGAGTTGCGGTTGCAAGAGCCTTAATTACCCATCCTAAAATTATTTTAGCCGATGAACCCACAGGTGCTCTTGATTCAAAATCAACCGATCAACTTTTATCTATTTTTGATCAAATTCATCAAAGTGGACAAACAATTTTAATGGTTACTCATAGTAGTAAAGCAGCTAGTTATGCCAGTCGTGTCTTATTTATTAAAGACGGACAAATCTTCCATCAACTTTATAAAGGAGATATGTCTAATCAAGAAATGTATCAAGCTATTAGCGATACTCTAACAATGCTTCTTTCGGGAGGTCAATAAAATGAAATTTTATTTAAAATTGGCTTTAGGAAACATTAAAAAGAATAAGAAGCTTTATACATCATATTTTGTTTCAACAATCTTTTCTATTGCCTTATATTTTATTGTTAGAAATATTGGACAAAGTCCTACTTTAAAAAATCATCAAGAAATGACGATGTTTTTAGGATTAGGCAGTGGTGTAATAAGTATTTTCTCTTTTATATTTTTACTTTATACCAATAGTTTTGTTATAAAAAATAGAAAAAAAGAAATTAGTCTATATCATATCTTAGGGATGGAAAAAAGAAATATACGTTCGATGATGTTTCTAGAAACACTCATTATTGCCCTCATTTCTCTTTCATCAGGTATTTTAATAGGTGTTCTTCTTTCGCAAATAACATCGGTTATTATCTTAAGATTGATTCATAAAAGTGTTCAATTTTCTTTAAACTTTTCATTGAACGCTTTTATACAAACCATTATTATTTTTAGTATCATTTTCTTAATTTCTTTAATATACAATATTACTATTGTTGTAAGAAGTAATCCTATTGAACTTTTAAAAGGACAAAACATTGGTGAAAAAGAACCTAAAACAAAAATAATCTTAACGCTTTTTGGAATGATTACTTTAGGGGCTGGTTACTACCTTGCCTTATCTATCACTGATCCAATGAAAGCAATGACTTTGTTCTTTGTTGCAGTTATTTTAGTCATGCTAGGAACTTATAGTTTATTTACAGCAGGAAGTATTGCTTTATTAAAATTCTTAAAATCAAGAAGAAACTTTTACTATCAACCAACACACTTTACTTCTATTTCTGGTCTTTTATACCGTATGAAACAAAATGCGGTCGGACTAGCAAATATTTGTATTTTATGTACTTGTGTTTTGGTTACTCTTTCTTCAACAATCTGTTTATATAATGGAATTCAAGATAGTATAGACCGTCAATGTTATATGGCTGGTAATATTAAGTTGAATGGCTTTAAAAATCCAAGTTATGTTTTTGATAAAACAAAAGAATTATTGAAGAATGAAAAATATGATTCTCTTTATGCTTTACCTGTTTATGAGTATTCTGGAAGTTTAAAAAAGAATCATGCTAAACTTGATGATTATGATTATAAATATCTTTCTTGCATCAACCTTGTTTCTTTAGAAGATTATAATCATTATTTTGATAAAAACCTTTCTTTAGATAAAAATGAAATCTATCTCTATAGTTATGGAAAATATAATTACCGTTCTCTTTCTTTAAATGGCAATTCTTATGTCATTAAAGATCAAATCAAAAATCGTCAAGTTCAAACTGGTAATAGTTATGCTTTTAATGCTATAACTATTATTATGAATCAAAATAATCTTGATCAGTATCAATTAAAACCACAAATATTCTTTATTGGTTTCAATGCATCAAAAGAAGTTGTTAAGAATGTTACAAATCAACTTATAAAAATAGATTATAGTCAACTTGGTGAAAAGAATTATTATTTTACTACTCAAAATGGGATTGAAGATCAAGAACTTATCTATGAAATGTATGGAAGTATTCTCTTTATCGGTATTTTCTTATCAATTATGTTTTTAGTAGCTGCCATTATCATTATCTACAATAAACAAATATCAGAAGGATTTGAAGATCAAAATAAATTTGAAATCTTACAAAATGTTGGTATGTCACAAAAAGAAGTTAAACAAACAATCCAGTTTCAAGTACTTATTTTCTTCTTTGTCCCATTAATTGTTGCAATTATTCATTTATTATTTGCTTATCCGCTTATTTTAAAGGTATTAAACGGTTTATTGTTATGTAATGAAAATGTCTATTTTATTTCTACAATCAGTTGTATTATAAGTTTAATTATTATTTATACGATTGTTTATTTAATCACTTCTAAAGCTTATTATCGTATTGTGAAAAGATAAATCTAAAGCGGACTTAACAAGTTCGCTTTTATAATAAAAAAACAGAGAAAATTTCTCTGTTTATCCAACTAAGGCTCTAGTTCTCCGATTAATGTCTAACTAAAGCATGGTCTTTCTACAAGAACTATAACATATTGTGTATTCGTACACAATAGCCCTATAAATCATTAACAATATTATGTACCCATATACCCTTTCTTACAAGAACAAGACCAAGTGTTGCTTTAGGAATATCAACACATTGAACTAGTAGATAGATAGTCAATATTGGTAATGATGTTAAACGGGTAAGTAATAAAGCGCTCATGAAAGTAAAAACAAAAGTATAACCACTATCAAATAAGAAGGTTAGAAAAGTTTTACCTCCTGCTCGCATTGTAAAATAACTACTATAATAAATAGAAATAATTGGTAACATACATGCCGCAATTTTTAAAAGTTGAGAGGCTAAAGCTTTTACTTCTAATGAAGTATTATAGATTTGTGGTATGAGCGATGAAACATTGAATAATACAATACCTATAGCCAAACACATCACAAAATTCATAAACAACATTTTTAAATCATAATCTTTGGCTTTTTCAATTTCTCCTGCACCAAGTTGTTGACCAACTACGATAGAAATAGAGTTACCCATAGCATAACATACGATCATAAAGAAGTTTGTTACTGTTGTTGTTATGTTAATGGCAGCTACCGCTATAATTCCTCTTGTCGAATAACTTTGGGAAATTAAAGCTATTGATATTGACCAAAGAATTTCATTACATAAAAGAGGTAATCCTCTTTTCAACATTTCTTTTGTTGAAGAAAGTGGTACTTTCTTTAACACCATCGCTTCTTTTAAATAGACATTACGATATCCACCTACAATATTAATACACATTTCAACCACACGAGAAACAACAGTACCAATAGCTGCACCAGTAACTCCTAATTGAGGAAAGCCAAATCGTCCAAAGATTAATATGTAGTTAATACAAAAATTAACAATGACTGCAACTACACTGGCAATCATAGGTAAAACCGTATTTCCTGTTTCTCTAAGGGATGAAGAGTAAACTTGTGTTATGACAAAAGGTATAAGTCCTATGAGCATGACTTTTAGATAATTCATCCCATAGTTTAACGTTTTTAAACTATCACTAGGACTATCATTGAGATATAAAGAAATGAGCTGACTACCAAAAGTATAAAATAAGAAAATAGCGAATATTGTAATAATTAAACCAATAATTAACTTAATTCTAAAACAATTTTCGACCCCTTCTTTATTTTTCTTTCCATAAAATTGTGCCATAAAAATACCTGGTCCTGACATTGCTCCAAAAATTGTTACGTTAAACACTTGTAACAATTGATTAGTAATAGAAACACCTGACATAGAAAGTGTTCCAAGTTGACCAATCATAATATTATCTAATAAACTTGCCAGATTGGTAAAACCATTTTGTATCACAATAGGAATACAAATCGCTAATACCATTTTATAAAAGTTTTTATTTCCAATAAGTTTTTTCATATTCCCTCCATATGAAAACTATTATAAGGGATTTAGAATATACTGTCTATTTGCAAAAAAACAATTTATAAAAAAATAGGAGACAACTATCTGCTCCCATTTTTTTAGGCTATTCAAAATATTGATTGATTCCTAGAACAATACCTTCTACCATTTCATTTTGAAAACTATCATCAGATAATTTTAAATCTTCTATTTTATTACTCATATACCCGAGTTCAAGTATTGTAACTGGTACTTGGCACCAATTAATGCCACTCATTGTATCTGTTTCCCACACCCTTTCTTTTTTTATTCCTGTTTTTTCGGTATACTTATTCAATATACATTCAGATAATTTTTTACTTTGTCCATATAAACTAGAATTATATGGATTTGATGAAGTTTGACATATTGTCATGGCACCATTTGCACTTGTATTTTCAGATCCATTAGCATGTATTCTAATAAATGCATCACAATTATTATCATTTGCTATTTTTGCACGCTCACTATTACTAATGTTAACGTTATTTGTTTCTCTTACCATAATCACTTGATAGTTTTCTTTTAATAATGCTTCTTTTAATTTTAAAGATATTTGAAGTGTAAGCTCATATTCATTTAATCCACTCCATTTACCAGATGTCCCACTAGCAACTTTTGGTTTTGTGACCGTTGACCCAGGTCCTATCGATTCCTTTTCGTTGTTTCCTCTTTCTTGATGACCTGCATCAATAACAATCAGATGTTTTGGTTGCTCTTCTTGTTTTTCTTTATTAACAATTTTTTTATCTTTAGTTTCGTTTACTGTTTTATTATTTGTTGTCTTAACTTCTTTTTTATTAAAATAAGAGCATCCAGTTACTAAAAAAGCCACCATAAGAAAAGTTATAATCTTTTTTGCCATCATCTATATCCCATCTCTTCTTCATAAGAAACTATTAAATCTCTATTTGCTTTTTCATATTCATTTAAACTATCATCAGACCATGTATCTTTATTAATAGAACTATCTTCTTCATACCAAGACTTATTTAAAAAATATTTTTGTAGTTCTTCATCTTCAAATGTATATCCATATCGTGCATAAATTTCATTTCTAGCTAATCTTAATTGCCATTGACTAAGTGATAATAACTCACTTTTATCAATATAACGGCTATCACTATTTAAAAGAATATAATCTGTTGATGAAAAATTATCTTCATCATTATAAGAATACTCGTCATTATCTTCATCATAATCATTATGATACAGTTCATATAAATCCTTGCCTTCTTCAAGAGTAAAGTAACCCCATTTATTTTCAGGAATTTTCTTATAATCATAAGAATCATTATCCTTTGTGTACTTTATTAATGTATCGCCATTGTAATAATACATTTCATATTCATGTTCTTCATTATATACATGCGTATAAAATAAATCTCCGTAATTATCATAATAATATTCTCTATCACAATCTTGATCTTTTTTATTCTTATCAACTTTTATTTTATTTATATTTCCATCTTTAGATACATATATTTCCAGATTTTCATGACTATCATCTAAATGATATTGTTTATCATCAATATCATCATCTATTTCTTTATAATCTTTTTTTAAATATTTAATTCTTTGATCAACATCAAAATCTTGAGCTATAGCCTCATTATAATTATTTTCAAAAAATTTTTTATATTCAGATTCTTCGTAATATAAGTTATCATAATTGTCTAAACTATCTGTTTCTTTATACAATAATTTACAAACAATTCCAATAACAACAATAGCAATTAAAACAATCCCAATAATTCTTTTTTTATTTTTGTCAAGATTTATTAAAGATTTCAAAATATCACTAGGTTGTGTTTTGTTATTTTGTTGAGATTTATTATT
>OGIO01002299.1_pt1 | contig 11928 bp, 16 predicted proteins | sample 1571841 | NCBI WGS metagenome assembly OGIO01 (sample SAMEA2582111, study PRJEB24529) | metagenome | biome: Human gut stool | place: China | collected 2011
GGTTCTACAAAAAAATGATACATACTTCCATTCCTTAATTCTTACGGGCTGTTACAGATACCCACTCACCCTGGTGGGTCACTTCCAGCACTTCCAGTCCTGCTGCTTTCACGGCTTCCACAACGACCGTTTCCTTGTCATCTATAATACCGGAAGTAATGTAGATACCGCCTTTTTTCAACTGATGGATCACTACTGGTGTCAGCGGCAGCAATACCTCTGCCAGAATATTGGCAGTGACAATATCATATGCCTCTTCTCCTGCCTCACTCTGCACTTTCGGATCATCAATGATATTTCCAAGAATCACATCATACTGATCTTCCTTCAGACCATTGACTTCCATATTCTCTTTCACTGCTGTCACTGCACATGGATCAAGATCTGTTCCCAGTGCATAACCTGCTCCCAGCTTCAAGGCTGCGATCGACAGAATTCCACTTCCGGTTCCCACATCCAGGATCCTGTCTCCGTCTTTCAGGTATTTACGAATCTGACGGATGCAGAGCTGTGTAGTCTCATGCATACCGGTGCCAAATGCAGTTCCCGGATCGATCTGGATCAGAAGTTTATCTTTGTCTTCCTCTTTCAGTTCCTCCCATGACGGTTTGATCAAAATGTCATCCACATAGAACTGATGAAAATACTGCTTCCAGTTGTTGATCCAATCCTTATCCTCCGTCTGAGAAGCCTCAATCGTGGCTGCTCCCACATCCACACCCCAGCTGCGGATCTCATCCAGTCCTCTCTGGACAGCTGCCAGCATCTCTACATTGTCCTGATCCGGCTCCAGATAAAAGCTGATCTTCGCAACTCCATCATCTGCCGGTCCTTCCGGAAGAATATCCACGAACATCTGGGATTTATCCTTCTCAGAAAGTGGAATCTTATCCTCAATCTCGATGCCTTCGATTCCCGCATCCATCATCATGCTGCTGATCAGATCTTCTGCCTCGGTCGTTGTTGTCAACGTATATTTATTCCATTTCATGGTTATTCCTCCTGTTTTCCGTATTTATCCCGACTTCATATCATAACACAGACTCTGCTTAATGTGCAAGAATATAATCGGTCAGTTCCTTCATGCTGTGTACCACACCAATCGCACCGGCTGCCTCCAGCTCACCTTCCGGCGCAAATCCCATGGCATTTCCCAGACACGGAATGTGAAATACAGCCGCTCCTTCCACATCGTGTTTCCGGTCTCCAACCATAAGGACCTTATCCATCTCTTCTTCTGGCAAATTCAGTCTGTGAAGCAGTTCCTCTATAACCTTGTATTTTACACAGCGGCTCTCGTCCAGACTTCCTCCGCAGATATAATCAAAGCATCCATCAATGCCAAATGCTTGCAGCGTCGTCAGAACATGGACTTCCGGCTTGGAAGATGCCGTACACAAGATCCTGCCGTCTTCATGAAGCGCATCCAGCATCTCTCTCACTCCCGGAAACAACTTATTCTGATGAATACCATACTTGTCAAAATACTCCCTGTAATAAATAGTTCCCTGTCTTGCCTCATCCAACGTAAATCCATAAAACTCAGGGAAAGACTCTGTCAGAGGCGGTCCGATAAACCGCTCCAGTTTTTTCAGATCCGGTTCTTCTATCCCCATTTTGGAAAGTGCGTACTGCACTCCTTTGGTAATGCCTTCTCTGGAATCCCACAAAGTTCCATCCAGATCAAAAAATATGTACTTGTATTTCATAATCTATTGCTCCTCCTCTGCTTTCTTCTGAAAGCTCTCTAAAATATAACTCTGCATCTTCTGAACTGCCGGTGCCAGTACATCAGACCTCACATAGGCCAGTACAATGGTTCTCTTTTCCTCTACTTCCAGTGGGATTACATCTACAGGAAACGGAATATTCCGGATCACCAGCTCCGGCATAAGGCAGACGCCAAAACCACCCATGACCAGTGATACTGCGGACATATCATCTGCAATGTAGCTTCCGCCCCCACCTGGCAGGTCATACTTATTCATCACATGATTCACATCTGCATCACAGCCTTCTCTCTGAGTTACAAAACGCTGCTTTTTCAGTTCCTCAATGGTAATATATCCTTCATTCTTAGTCTTGAAGCCCTGCGGTGCCACACAGATGATCTTGTCCTGATAGATAGGCGTACAGGGCAGATCTCCTGCACTGGTGGATGAAAGGAATCCCAGATCTACGATTCCATCCTTCAGCCACTGATACACATCATCATAACTTCCCTGATAAATATCAATTCGAATATTCGGATAATCCTTTTCAAAACCTCTGAGCAGACTTGGCATCCATTCTACACAGGCACTGTTGAAGGTACCGATCCGGACAACACCCTTTTCCATACCGCCAATCTGTGCCACCGCCTGCTGGAGATACTCCTCACTGTTCTGCACATTCTTAATATAGGGAAACAATTCCTTTCCATAATTAGTCAGATACACACCCTGCTTGCTTCGGATAAACAACGCTGATCCCAATTCCGCCTCCATGGAAGCCACCGCATGGCTGATGGCTGACGGTGTCAGATTCAGAACCTGTGCAGCCTTCTGAAAGCTTTCCTGTTCCACCACTGCCAGAAATACCTGATAGGCTAATAAAGTCATATCTTTCTCTTCTCCTTGAATATTTTTCATTTCAAACATGAAAAAAATGAATTTTACTTATCTATAAAACTATACTATTATATACTCATAAAGTCAATATCAGGAGAAAATCCTTTTGTTGTATAAAATGTGTTTGCGATGAAAAATGGAAGGCTATATGCCTTCCATTTTTCAATTTAAATGTACAAAAGGTACTTCTCATATCAGCTCTCCATGATCAGTTTTCTTCCATCCCCCAGAAGCCACTCATAGATTTCATCCAGTCCTTCTTCTGAAAACGCAAAATCTTTACTGATCTTCTGTTCGTCCGGCGTATGCTTCCATGCATATGGCTCCGGCCAGACGGTTACACGCAGATAATCCTGCGCCTCTTCTTCCTCTCCCACCGTCACTTTGCCGATCCAAAACCGGATTCCCCGGTCTGAACCAGTAAATGCCTCTTTTTTATAAAAAGGCAGATGAAATAAATCAATGCGGTCTATCATATGGATTCTCCTTTGAATGTCACGGTCACCCAGCCATCATCGCCATTGAGTCCCAGTTCTGTTCCCACCGGTGTCAGGAATACCACTTTCTGATCCTGCAGCTCCTTCTGCAGATCCTCATCAGACATTTTATCCAGCCAGGAAATATCTCCATTCTGTTTCTTACTCTGCTGGCGGAATCTCAGTGCCGTCATATCATCCACTGGCGTCAGTTCCCCAAACGGAATCTCATCTCCGGTCTCCATGTCAAAGGTTACTGCCTGAAGCCATACGTGGTATTGTTTCGATTCATTTGCATAAGACTGAAATACCACACTCAGACGATTCTCGGTCATATAAGTTACATATCCCTGCATGCCGCAGTATTCTGCATCCTTATATTCTGCCTCAAATGTCTGAACCATCTCTTTGATCCGGTCATTGACACTATTAAGCTTTGACTGGTCATCGCCGATCAGTTCCGGATAAATATAACTGGTATTTCCTTCATTTTCCTGATTGTTGTCATCCGGATAAATGTTCTCGCTGTGCCAGAGAACCTCATAGCTTAAGTCCGCAGTGGTAGCATCGGTGATCTCTTCGTAATAGGTATCGGACTCGTCCGGCACATAATCGCCATCCGAATCATAGTTGTAATCATATTCATAATCATCGTCATCATCAAAATACTCGGAATATCCCGTGGAGAGATGGCTGCTGTAATTCATGCCGCCGATCACTGCCACTGCAATAAATACAATGACCAGTACGACCAGCGCAATACAAAGACCGATGACCAGCTTGATGGCACCGGGCATCTTCTGTTTCCTCTTATCCGGTTCCGGCGGAATCCGGTCGTCATACTGGTACTGATATTCACTATCGTAATTCTGATCTGACTGGTTCTGTGTTGCATTTTCCTGTGTATCATACGGATCACGATATTCGTCCATCTTTCTCCTCCCTGTACGTAAGACTTCTCTGGCTCTTTCGCTCATTGTACCATAAACGCAGTTCTCCGCACAACCCAAAAGACGCCAGCCCTCCGGCCAGCGTCCTTTTTGGTATATGCCTGTTGCTTATTTATCATCTTCCCATACATATGGTGTCAGCTGGTATACGTAATAATTTAACCAGTTGGTGTACAGGGTATTTGCATGAGCACGCCACTGCAGAGCCGGGCGCCTGGAATCATCGTCATCCGGAAAATAATTTTTCGGCAGATCAATAGGCAGTCCCTTCGCCTTATCACGCTCATACTCCTTCTGGAGAGTGATCCGGTCATATTCCGGGTGGCCCATGACGAAGATCTTCTTTCCGCCTTCTGCCATACACAGAAATACACCTGCTTCTTCTGATTCTGCCATGATCTTCAGATCCTCGCATGCTGCAATGTCTTCTCTCGGAATCGCAGTATGACGAGAATGCGGTGCTACAAAATAATCGTCAAATCCTCTGACCAGCGGTTCTTTCCGATTCAGCACCTTATGTGTATAAAGTCCGAACAGTTTCTTTGGCAACAGCACTTTCTCCAGACCATAGTAATAATGAAGTGCTGCCTGTGCTCCCCAGCAGATATACAGTGTAGATGTCACATGTGACTCACACCAGGCAAAGATCTCCCGAAGCTCTGTCCAGTAATCCACCTCTTCAAACTTCATCTGTTCCACCGGTGCACCGGTGATGATCAGACCGTCAAATCTCTTTTTACGAACTTCTTCAAAGGTCTGATAAAACTTGTTCAGATGGCTCTTATCTGTATTTTTAGATTCATGATTGCTTACTGTAATAAATGTCACATCCACCTGCAATGGTGTATTGGAAAAACTTCTGAGAAGCTGAAGCTCTGTATCCTCCTTCAGCGGCATCAGATTCAGGATTCCTACTTTCAGTGGTCGGATCTCCTGGCTGAGTGCACGGCTCTCATCCATAACGAAAATATTTTCTTTTTCCAGTATTTCTTTTGCCGGCAAATCATTCTGTATTCTGATTGGCATATATCTTCTCTCCTCGTCTATTCATCAATCTTCACAGTCACGGTCCAATAGCTCTCACTGGCCTCGATCTTTGTGACCACGCCTTCCAGACTGTTCAGTTTTTTCTTTGTGTTATTGGACATGGCAATGGCATCACGGATCGTATAGTAATACATGACACCTGCCATAGTGTTGGCTGCGTCTTCCTTTAATCGTACCTGATCACCGACCTGTATTAATCCAGCCCGCTCCATACGAAATTCCATCTCTCTGGTCATCATACGCCACCCCCAAAAATTCTTCCAGGCACAGATCCTGCTCCGTCATCAGCTGTGCCGCCGGGATTCCCACATACCGCAGATGCCATGGTTCGGAAATAATACCCGTAATCGCAGACTTATCCTTGGGATAACGGATCACATAGCCATACTCCCAGGCATGCTTTTCTGTCCACTGGTATTCCTTGGTATTCCGAATTCCTTCGTCCAGATTTTTGTAACTGCCTGTCACAAAGTCAAGAGTCAGTCCCAGCTGATGTTCACTGGTTCCCGGTACAGCAACGACCGTTCCGGCTTCTTTGACAGCCTTTTCATGACTGTAACCCTCCCGTTCCAGACGTTCAATTTTATTTTTAAATAAATATACCTGTTTCATATATGTACGATATGCAGAAGTCAGATTCATCCGCATACCGACACTTTTCGCATCTTTCATCATCTGTGTGATTTCTTTTGCAGATCTGCGCTCCAACTGATGACCATTGCCCACACTGACCAGATCAATATCCAGTTCATCCTTCAGAATATACTCTTTGTTCAGAAGACTTAAATATCCATTGATGATCGCGTCCTTTGCCCCGGGCGCATGGGAGTTTTCAATATCCTTTTTTAATTGTTCTGTCAATACTACCGTCTGCTTCTTCGGTGCAGCCGGTTGTGTTGTAGTCGTTGTATCTGTCGTTGCATTGGGGTCTGCGGCCGCGTTTGGATCCGCCGGTTGTGTGACCGCATTGGGATCCATGGGCTGTGCCACTGCCGGATCAACTGCTGGCTGTGCCGCTGCATTCGGATCTGCTGTAGCTGCTGGATCAGTCGGCTGAGCAGCCGCAGCCGGGTCAACAGCCTCCGTTGCATATACATTCAGCACATCTGAAGTCACAAATCCTGTACCAAGCATAAGCGCCGTTCCCAACAAGAACGCCGCTTTCTGACAAGTTCTATCGATCATAAAGCTCATTTTTTTCTCATCCTGTCCGTATACTGTAATTCTCTTCTTCTCCTCAAGTTTCTGCGGCATCAGCAGCAGAGCATTCCGCCCCGTCCACCGAAGCAACACAAATTGCATAACATGTTCGCCAGACAAAGTCTGCAGCAGAAATCATTTCCCATAACACTCATACCGCCGTATGGAGTGCTCATCTGATCATACCATCCACTTCCACCTTCCAGTTGCTGTACAAGTGCCCGGTACTCCATATTTCCCGGCTGCATGGAAGCTGCCCGCTTGGCGTGATCCAATGCCACTACATTGTTGCCAAGTCCATTGTTGGCAATCGCACTTAAATAATACCATCTGGCAGTCTTCTGTCCCATGCCGGAAAGCACATTCAGCGCTTCATTATACTTGCCTGCCCGTATGTAGTTCATTGCGGCATTCAGATGCATGGTATATTCATCATTCTGACCTGCACTGGAAGCTCCTCCGTAACCGCCGAATCCACCGGCACTTCCATAGCCGCCAAAGCCTCCGGCGTTTCCGTATCCGCCGTAGCCATTGGTACTGCCATATCCGCTGTATCCCTGTTCCTTCTCCTTCATGATCTGATCATAGGCTGCCTGAACCTGCTTGAACTTCTCTTCCGCCTGAGCAGCATTGGGATTATTCACATTGGCATCTGGATGGTATTTTCGACTCAGTGTCCGATATGCTTTTTTTATCTCATCATCCGATGCGTTCCGGGACACCCCCAGAACTTCATATGGATCCATCATCATTCCTTTTTATCTGTACCCTTTCTACTGCAGCGAATCTGACCATATCGGCTCCAGACTCCTGCATACAATATATTCCGAAGAATTTCCACCTCTTCCACAATAGGAAGCTGTTCAAACACACGGGAAGTCTCCGCCATCATCATCTTCAGAATCTGCTGGCAGTTCTCCTCAAAAGATTCCTGCCCGTATAACTCTGCCAGAGGATTGTATCGATTCTGTTTCAGATCCTCTTCAACATCCTCATAGGCATCCATCAGATAAATAAACTTTCCAAAATAAAAGCCCATCTTTCTTAACTTCTCCGCCCATTCATCTTCGCGGCATACAAACAATTCTGCCATAATCCTGCCGAAAAATCCAGCACTTTTATCAATATCACAAATGTTTTTCTTTTCCAGCTCACGAAGTGCCTTCAAATTGTCCGCTGTCATCTGTGCCTTTTCGCCATAAAGCTTCCTGATCTGCTTCATCTTTGGCATAAGCATCCAGGAAAAGATTCTTGCCCATAGCTTCTTCTCATCCTGCCAGTCATCCAGACATTTATAAAAGGTAAGAAGCACATTCATATCAGCCGCATAGTCAAAATACTGATTCTGCCGAAAATGATGCCGGTTTACCGGATGCGCAATGCAGCGTTCACAGCCAGTAATGGTCTCCGGCTCATAAAGTCCTGTCAGCAAGAGTGCCAGAAATGTCATATCATAGCTCAAAGTCATCTGCCCGATTCGTCCATGACGCTTCTTCAAACTTCTGCACAGACCACAGTAGCTTGCTTTGTAGGTCTCATATTCCCGGACCTTCAGTTCCGGTTTGTGTACAATAATATATCCGAACATAGGCGCTTAGCTTCTCTTCTGAAACTCAAAGTGACATTTCGGGCAGCGTACCATAATCTTTCCTTTTCCTTTTGGAATCCGGATCTTCTGCTTACATTTTGGGCAAGTGTAAATATGATGATACTTTCTCTCCTGCCAGAGCTTTTTCTGCTGATCCAGCCGATAACGGAATCTTGCAGTCAGCTGCAGATATTTCTGATTTTCCGCATATCTTGCGCTGTGATTTTTTGACAGCATCCGGAAAATATCCAGGATCAGAAGTGAATAGATGACCAGATTCAGCATCGGATTTTTCAAAAAGTTGTTGATGAGCATCAAAACAATTGCCAGAAAAAAGATAAATCGGTATAATTGATCCACGCCATATCTTCCTTGCATAAAACGATAAATTTTCTCTCTCATATAATTTCCCCTTTATTTTCACATAATGTATTCTATTTACATTAAATCTATGAACCTATTGTAAACGAACCCTGTGAAAATACAATGAAATTTTTCTTAAAATTTATGTAAACATTCAGAGCCATGCAAATGTTCAAAAAATACGGGAATCAGAGCCATGCTTTAAGTGCCTCCATCTGTGCACAGGCATCTTTATATCCCAGGTCATAGACCGCTTTCACTTTTTCCGGATTTTTCTCCATGCGACCGATCTGCGGGTCACGGCTTGGACGGATCACAAAAATCTCTCCTGACTTCTCCATCTCCTCAATCTGATCCATCGTTTCGTTGTAAACCTTATAGCGCTCCTCCATGGCCTTTACAAATGCCGGATATTTCCGATATATCCATTTCGCCGGACCAATAGAAGATTTCTTCTTCCGATAACCAGCAGGTCTGGTCAGCACCACGATATTTTTCTCATAGCCCATCTGCTGAAATGCCCTGATCGGCACACTGTCCGCCACACCTCCATCCAGCAGCTTCATGCCTCCTACTTCCACGATCTGCGAAACCATCGGCATCGAAGCAGACGCACGCATATAATCGATTTCATCCATCGTGTCCAGCAGAATATATTCCGGTTTCCCTGTCTCCACATTGGTACAACCCACATAAAAATCCATGGGCGATTCTGCAAATGCTTTTCGGTCGAATACATCCAGACGATCTGGAAGTTCATGATAACTGAACTCCGTCTCTACCAGATTTCCTGTCTTCAACAATGAGCGAAAGCTCATAAACCGAGGATTCTTCATATATTTCAGATAGTAGCGGATGCTTCTTCCATGCTGTCCAGACACATAAGAGCATCCATGTACCGCACCTGCAGAGACTCCGATGACACCGTCCACCGTGATATTCTGCTCCAGAAATGCATCCAGCACACCAGCGGTATAGATTCCCCGCATGGCTCCGCCTTCCAATACAAGTCCTTTTTTCATGTTCATTCCCTTTCCGTCAAATCTATCTATAGATACGAAAGGGGACAGCACCGGAAAACGGCCTGTCCCTTATCATCATTCTGTGATCTTATGATCTTACAGGATCTCTTTAATCCATCCTTCCGGAGCTTTGATACGACCCATCTGGATACCAGTCAGGGTATCATACAGCTTCTTGGTGATCGGTCCCATCTCTTCCATACCACTCGGCAGACAGATCTCGGTATCATGATCTACGATCTTTCCAACCGGGGAAATAACTGCTGCGGTTCCGCACAGACCAGCCTCTGCGAAATCTTTCAGCTCATCTTTTGCAATCTTGCGCTCTTCCACTTCCAGTCCCAGGTACTCTTTTGCAACATACATCAGAGAACGACGGGTTACAGACGGAAGAATACTGTTGGACTTCGGAGTTACTACCTTGCCATCCTTGGTCACAAAGATGAAGTTAGCTCCACCAGTCTCCTCAACATAGGTTCTGGTAGCCGGATCAAGATACATATTTTCATCGAATCCCTTATTGTGAGCATCTACAATGTTGTAAAGGCTCATTGCATAGTTAAGACCGGCTTTGATATCTCCGGTTCCATGAGGTGCTGCACGGTCCACATCAGATACACGGATGGTGATCGGCTTTGCACCGCCCTTGAAGTACGGTCCAACCGGTGTTACGAAGATACGGAACTGATACTCAGTTGCCGGTTTTACACCGATAACCGGATTGATTCCAAACATATACGGACGAATATACAACGTAGCTCCACTGCCATAAGGTGGAACATAAGCTGCATTTGCTTTTACTACATCAACAACAGCCTGCACGAAACGCTCCTCCGGGAATACCGGCATCTGAAGTCTTTTTGCAGAATCTGCCATACGTTTTGCATTCAGGTCCGGGCGGAAGGTCACGATTCTTCCATCCTCAGTTGTATAGGCTTTGATTCCCTCAAAACAGGTCTGTGCATACTGAAGTACACATGCGCACTCGCTCATGGTAATCATCGGATCATCACTTAAGGTTCCCTCATCCCATGCTCCATCTTTATAGTTGGCAACAAATCTCTTATCGGTCGGCATATAGGCAAAACCCAAGCTGCCCCAGTCAATGTTTTTCTTTTCCATCACATTTTACTTCCTTTCCTATGTGTATAGACCATGTCTGCGATGACTTTATCTTGCTTTATGATACGCTTTTCACACTGTAGTGTCAAGAAGCAAGTGGAGATAAAATGAATCTGATGTTGGACAATTTCCACACGCCACCTCTATCAACAACCATACAAAAAGCGGCAGTCCATCTTGTTTTCCATAAGATAATCTGCCGCTTCTGCGATCTTCCTGTTTTAACTTGTTACGATTGTAGGCTTTTCCATTCGGAACAGTTCTGGTCACCGGATTGAACGTTCCCCAGGTTCCTCTCTGTTTTGCATAAAACTCTTTTTGCTTTTTCTTCGACTGCTTGTCGATGGGAATGAATTTGTCCATTGTATTTTCCTCCATATAAAATGTGATGATTGTGGTTCTCTTAGTATATTCTCTTGCTTGAAGAAAAACAATAGTTTCCGCAAACATATTCTCTTATTACATCCTTGTCTCTCTCATCGTGGTCATGTTATCATAATTACAGAAATCTTGTTCCACTTGAGGTATTTACAGATGAAAAAATTGGGTTATATCTTGATTGCTTTTGTTTTTATATTCGCAATGCTGTTTCTTTCATTTTCAGACACAGCTTCCACTTCAGAGCCAGCGCAAGAAATCAGTGAATCGCCAAACGTAGAAATCATGTATGGCACTATCGAAAACACGCTGCCAGACCCGGAGCTAAATGATTCCACGTATAACAGAGTGTATCTTCACACGAACACAACAGACTACGACTGTAGTATGACGTTGGCTGAACTCCATGAAAAATTCGGTTCAGATCTGTCATATGGCAATTATGTGTCTGTAACTGCGGAGATTTCTACTGAAGAGATCTATCCACAACGGATCGTATTGTACTCTGTCATAAAACTTCAGACGCTCCCGTCCGCGACCAATGATTGAATTGCTGGCCAGCCAGAAAATCTACAACCACTCTGGCACCTTTAGAATAAAAATAGGCTTAAAATATGCCGGACATATCAATCTCCAATCCTGCCAATGATACAGGATTACTCTGTCCCCAAATTCATACTTGCCCGAAAACTTTTCATTGAATTCCTGTAAGGTATATCCAAGGTAAGCAACATTTCTTCCTGGTGTTTTGCCTTCTTCTGCAAGATCAATATAAACATTTTCATACCTTGCATCTGAATACTCCGTGTCATTTGTCAGAACCCCAAATGCAAATGATGTTTTTACTACCAGAAAAAATATAATTGGAACTGCCACAATCAAAAAATCAATTATAAAAAGTGTTTTTAATCTTTTTCTGTATCTCTGCTCTTCTTTCCTCATGCTCGTTCTCCTGTCAAAATATCCAATTTACCGATTTGAAATATTTTATCTGAGAAACGTATACAAGTTGTATGACAGGCTTCCAATCCTTCAATCTGTACTTACCGAAAGAATCGTTATCTCTGCTGGAAAAATTTCATAAGTAAACACTTCACACTCTGCGGTTATACTATCACCATATGATTAGCGCCTATTAGGAAAACACACTGTCAAAGGGGTTTGTAGCGGGGG
>OGIO01002333.1_pt1 | contig 11672 bp, 13 predicted proteins | sample 1571841 | NCBI WGS metagenome assembly OGIO01 (sample SAMEA2582111, study PRJEB24529) | metagenome | biome: Human gut stool | place: China | collected 2011
GAAAGCTTCAGCGGGAAACCGGTCTTTACAGTGAGAGACTTCAGACGGGGTTCATCTTCTTTTGAAAGATAGATCTGGATCTCATCGTGTTCCGCGAAGCAGACAGCTTCCTCGATCTTTGTACAAAGATATTCTTCATAGCGGGGAGATTCCATGAATTTTAGGATCTGTACCCGAACATCTGCAAAAAGTTTTTCTTTTAAGCGGCTCTGCCTGGCAGTCCAGTTTCGCCGGATGTGAAGCTGCTCTGCGGAAAGTGCCTTGTTGATCTCGCGCTTTGCGTTTGCAATCTCGGCTTTGCGGGAACTGGCAGCATTTCCCAGAGACATTTTTTTATGTTCCTCCAGTGCGGCATCCAGGGCTTCCTTGTGTTCCCGGACATCTTTTTCCGCCTGACGGCGTGCTTCGTCCACGGAGGTGTCATAGAAGTGTTTAAGCTTCTCTTCAATTGTCATAATATCACCTGCCTATAATTTTAATCCGATAGCCTCGTTTACATAAGATGTAATAAAATCAGGTCTGCGGCCGGTACCATGTCTGTCAGGAATTTCAATGATGAGAGGTGTTTTGTGATGAAGCTTGACATCGTCAATAATTTCAGGAAACTCCCGGCCGAATCTTTCGGTCAGGAGTATGATCCCGATTTCTTTATTGGAGATGGCTTTCTGCAAAGCATCTTTTAATTCATCATGTGTGTGTACGACCACGCCCTCCACACCTGCCAGTCTCATCCCTGTGTAGGTATCGATATTGTCGCTGATCAAAAACATCTGCATCTTATAACTGTCCCAGGATCATGAAGGAGATGATCAGTCCATAAAGGGCAACACCTTCTGCAAGACCTACGAAAATAAGGGATTTACCAAGGATACTCTGATCCTCGCTGATAGCACCTAAGGCTGCGCTTGCCGCACTGGCAACGGCAATACCACCACCGATACAGGAAAGTCCGGTTACAAGAGCTGCTGCGATATAACCCATACCTGTTGCAAGTGTGCCTTCAGAGCCTGCAGCTGCCTGTACGGAAGAAGCACCTGTGAACATAACTGCAATGGCGATAAGCATGGTTCCAAAGAAGAAGAAGGCGTTTACACCGAGAGCTGTTTTGTAACGTCCGCGGTTTTTTTCACCGATGAGATAGTAGCCAAATGGAAGAATGATGCTGAGTACCAGTGCGATTGCTAAAATGATCTGTGCGATTGTTGTCATAATTAAATCTCCTCTTTTCTTAGATTGTTGATATCCGGGTCCCGGGTTCAAAAGTCTTATCGTGCAGGCACGAACGACTTTCGACCTTTTGCCCCTGGAATATCATTTGACTGAGCGGAAGGGCTCAAATTTACGTCCTGTGCCTTTGTAGAAGCGGCTGAACATCTCATAATATTCCAGACGAAGTACCTGGATACCAACGATCAGGCCCTCCATACCGCATACAAAAAGGTTTCCGAGGACTACCACTACCCAGTTCAGGTTTCCGCTTTCTGCGCCTGCAAGCATGAGAACGACCTCCATCATTGCTGCATGGCTGACTGCGAAAGCTCCGATACGGACGAAGGAAAGGGTATTGGAAAAGTAGCTTAACAGGACTTCAAACATCTCGAAAAGTCCCTGTACAATAAACATTCCTTTCTCTTTCGGCATGACTTCTGATTTCTTCTCGATGAGGGCGGTAAGCGGCTCTTTCAGGAAGATCAGGATCAGCGGTACGCCGAACATGATAAACAGTACGATCCCTCCCGGAAGTGTATGTCCTGTCAGGATCAGTGCGATGGAAATGACTGCGGATCCGTAGAAAACAAGACCTGCAACGGAGTTTGTATCGAACCAGATATGTTCAATATCTCCGGCTTTCCATGCATTCAGGATATTAAATATCATACATAAAAGGATCAGGCACATACCAAAACCGATGGCAACGATAAATACAGTATTCAGCTTTCCTATAAACGGAACGGACATCATGTTATTCATCGGACGGAGCCACAGGGCGGGTATGACATCTTCAAATCCAAAGATACTTCCGAACATAAATCCGAAGATTGTGGAGAAGACACCTGCGCAGCTTATGATGCCTGCCAGTGTGATATGTTTGAACTTATACAGCAGGAAACCGCCGATAAAGAGCAGTAATCCCTGTCCCACATCACCGAACATGGCACCGAAGATAAAGGAGTAAGTCAGTGCCACAAACCATGTTGGGTCCATCTCATTGTAGGCCGGAAGACCATACATTTTAATGTACATTTCAAATGGTTTGAACAGTTTCGGGTTCTTCAGTTTGGTCGGTGGCTGCTGGTGCAGACCCGGTTTGAGATGTTCGTCATCTTCACCGTCAATAATGCAGAAGATATGGCTGTCATCTTTGATATCTGCCTGGAAGGAATGTGCATCTTTTTCCGTCATCCATCCACATAAAATATAGAAGACATCTTTATCATCGCCGTGGGTACATGCGGCAAGTCTGCGCACATCAAAGTTACCGGAAAGCTGTGCGATCGCATTACGTGCAGCTACGATATCTTTCTTGTTTCGCAGAAGAAAATCTGCTTTTTTCTGGTCTGCGGAAGCCAGATCACCGGCTGCCCGGTTGCGTTTCTGGGTTAACTGTTCAAAGGCTGCCTTGGCTGTGCCTTCGTAAGTATCCGGCATGTAAATTCTCTCAAAATGCATGGAAGAATAGACGGCTTTGACTTTCTGTGCCTCATGCTCCGGGACAAAATAAACACCCCAGATATACTGATCATCTTCATCACATTTGATAAAAATCGTATCCAGATTTTCATAAATATATTTCTCAAATTTCTGGTAGTATTCCTTCTCAATCCTTCCGAAGCGGTAATGGATAAAACGGAATTTCAGGATTGAGGAAAGGTTGTAATTGATGTTTCTGAACGGACGGATAACGCGGAGAGATTCATCCAGTGCGGCAAGCTGGCTTTCCAGATCCGCATGTGTGCGGTCCAGCTCCTGAGAATCCGCCTGGAGTCTGCGCAGAGTATCCAGGGCCTTTTCTACGTCCATTGGTTTTACGGAAATCTGTTCCGGACTTTTCAGCTCTTCATAGAAACTGTTGGCAGTGGCAAGTGCTTCCTTATAAGGATTGATTTCCATAAAAGGAGAAAGACTTTCGACTGCGGTCAGTTCGGAGAGGGCATTTTCCAGATGGATTTCGTATTTGGAAAGATAGGTATTTACCACTCTGTCAATATCGGTTTTCGGTCCGGTAATGCTCAGAAACTTCATTTTCTCAATCATATATTCACCTCCTGTTATTAATTATTGCAGATATAACGCATGGCTTCGTCATGCTGTACCCCGTAACGAACGCATTCAATAGCGATCGTCAGACGGTTTACTTCGTGTTCCTTATTATATAAATAGGAATAGATCACTGCGACAGAATAAGGATTTCTGTGCGCTTCTTTTTCAAGGATCGTGCGGTGGATATGGTTATAAAATTCTTCCAGATTGGCGACGGAAAGCTGCTGATATCTGGCACCGTACCATGTTTTATTGAAAATTCTTCTGGAATCTTCATAGGTTGAGGCTTCCACCAGAGCGGTAATCTCTTCTTTTTTTAATTTGTAATTCATAGGGATCAGCAAAGCGTAAATACTTGCCGGGTCCATGTTGTAATATCGCTTGGAACGCTGAATGAACTGCAGGTTCAGCATGTCAAATTTCTCACCGTAGGTACGGGTGATCTCTTCCAGGTCGCTGCCTTTAAAGAGCTTTTTGCGCACATTCCAGATCTGGGTGAAATAGTACAGATCCAGTGCCATGCCATAGTCAAAAAGTAATGCGGTTTCGTGTTCCTGAATTTTTGAAAGCGGGATATAAAACTCGTTTCCTTTGAGACAGGAGATCAGTTCTTCCATGGTGGAACAGGTGGTGATCCGGTCTACGTCGATATTGGAGTGCAGACGGAAAAACTCACGGTATGGAGAAACATCCACAGGGTCTGTGTCACGATGGTCAAAGATATTGGTCATTACTTCTTTTAAAACGCGGATTTCGTATCGCCTGGAATACAGGTCAAGAAACTTTCGCTGCTCAGGGTTTGCGAAGTGATAAATTCTGGAGAAATTCTGGAAAATGGATTTCTTCAGAAGTTTCTCAATCTGACCTCTGTGCAGGGTATTTTCATCCAGTGCATCCCATTTGGAAGAGTATTCCGGCATTCGCTTGAGATAGGCCGCCACCTGCGTTACATCGGAAAGCTGAAGGATTTCTTCAAACTGTTCCAGGGTAGTGAGCCTGCTCTGCATTGCACGGATTTTCGTGGAAAGTCCGCTGTAGGAGAGTACACTTCCCATTGCTTTTCACTTCCTTTCCTGTATGATATTTCAAGACAATTGCCCGAAATTATTGTTCGAAATGATTATCCGGATTTATTATTTATATGGATAATATTTTCTGAAATAACTCATGGGAAAGGAGCGAATGATTCTGCTCGTAATGGGCATCCAGGGATGAAAAAGTAGCTTCTGTATCTGCCCGGAGCGCAGCTAACTGTGCATCTTTTTCCTGCTCGAGCTGCTGTCGGATCTGCCGGATCCGGGTGGCAGTCTGAGCCTCCATCTGCTCGTCATAGTCTTTACACTTTTTCTCTGCTTCTTCAGAAAGCGTCTGTTTCTGGCGTTCGCAGTCTTCCATGATGCGCTGGGCTGTAAGCTCGATTTCAGATAATTTGTTAAGTATCTGCTCCATCTTCAACCTCCTTAGTTGTCAAATTTTTACAAAAAAACCAGATTTACTATGTGAAAAATAGTAATATCTGTTAGATATAATACACCTATTTTGTGAAAAAAACCATCTAAATTTTTTTCAGAGAGAAAAAATTTGTTATTTTTTAAACAAAAAGAAAAATGAAAATATCGTTGCGGTATGAAAGGACATCTGGTAGAATCTCTGGCAGAGATAAAAAGAAAAAAGAAATTTACAATATAACATAACCCCAAATAACCGAAAACGGATGATTGAGATTATAACAGGAGGATTTTATGAGATTAAGAAATATTCCCGGGGCACAGGATGCGATTCTTGAGAGCCCTTATGTGGTACAGGAACCACAGACGAAGAAAGGACACTGGACAGAGGTTTTTGAGAAAAAACAGCCCCTTCATATAGAAGTAGGAATGGGAAAAGGACGCTTCCTTATGGATCTGGCGCGTCTTCATCCGGAGATTAACTATGTGGGAATCGAGATGTATGACAGTGTACTTCTCCGCGCACTGCAGAAGAGAGAGGAACTGGAAGAGAAAGGTGAGGTGTATTCCAATCTCTTCTTTATGAGAGTGGATGCCAGATTACTGCCGGAGATTTTTGAAAAGGGTGAGGCAGATAAGATTTACCTGAATTTCTCTGATCCATGGCCAAAAGCACGCCATGCCAAACGCCGCCTGACATCCAGAGAATTTCTGGCACGCTATGACAAGATTCTGGTGCCGGATGGAAAAGTAGAGTTTAAGACAGATAATAAGGATCTGTTTGAATTTTCCCTGGAAGAAGTAAAAGAGGCTGGATGGAATCTGGAGGCATTTACTTTTGACCTGCACCATAATGAAGAAATGGTACAGGGAAATGTGATGACAGAATATGAAGAGAAATTTTCCTCCATGGGGAACCCGATCTGCAAGATGGTGATCTCCAGAGGATGAATCCTGAGTGTATGAGGACAGCTTTCTGTAAGAGGAGATTTTCTGTGACTGCCCGGTAAAATATAAAATGACTATAGAATGGATATATCAATGGAGGAAATTTCTACATTTATATTGCATAAAATAGTGTAAGAAAATCCACGGGGCGCTTCGCGCCCCGAAGGAGAGCAACAGGTGAAAAGAAATAATTCCTTCTATAATAAAATGATGCAATTTGGATATGAACACCGTGGATTTGACAATGCTTTTAATCAGGTTCGAAAATCAGCAGAAGAGGTCAGCAAAATGCTGAACAAAATGTCCAAAAAAGAAGAAAAGAAAGAAAAATAAAAGAATCGAAAATTTTTGAAAAAAATTTAGAAATAACTATTGACATTTGATTCTGTATTATATATAATATCACTTGCGTTGAGGAACAAAAGAAAACTTCAACACAGAAAAAACAAAAGGATATGCGCCTTTAGCTCAGTTGGTAGAGCACCTGACTCTTAATCAGGGTGTCCAGGGTTCGAACCCCTGAAGGCGCACTAAGAACACTGTTTTTGCGGACAATGCGATTGCCGCGGGGACGGTGTTTTTCTTGTTTTGCGGGAAAGTGAGAAATAAAGGTGTCTGGGAAATATAAAGAGTGCTGTTTCGATGGTGTGATATGACCATGGAGCGGGACTCTTTTTATTTGTAATAGTTTAAAGAGATGTGGTATACTTATGCTCACAAAGTAATATGTGGGGAATAATATATGAGAAAAGCGGATGAAGGTCGGAACATAGATTTTGTGATTACCTGGGTCGATGGGAATGATCCGGAATGGCAAAGAGAAAAAAGGCAAGACTTGGACATATGGGGATACCTGCAAGTGTAGATGACAGGAAGGAACGATACAGAGACTGGGATAATCTGCAGTACTGGTTTCGCGGAGTGGAGAAATATGCGCCCTGGGTGAGAAAAATTCATTTTGTTACATGGGGACATCTTCCCAAATGGCTGAATACAGAGCATACCAAATTAAATATTGTCCGCCATGAAGACTTTATTCCTGAAAAATTTCGCCCTACATTTAATTCTCATACGATTGAGGGGAATTTTCACAGGATTCCGGGTCTGGCAGAGAAGTTTGTTTATTTTAATGATGATGTTTTTTTGCTGAGATCAGTGAAACCGGAAAATTTTTTTAAGAACGGAAAACCGGTAGACATGCTGGCTCTTCAGCCGGATGTGGCAAATGTTGATAATCAGACAATGCCATATATTTATCTGAACAACACAATGCTTCTCGCAAAATATTTTGATAAACGTACTAATATAAAAAAACAGCCCGGAGCATATTTTCATATCGGATATCCTCCTATGTATTTTCTGTATAATATGCTGGAACTGGCTTTTCCAAGGTTCACAGGGTTTTATACGGTACATGGCCCGGCTCCATTAATGAAGAAAACCTATCAGACAATGTGGAACCTTGAGCCGGAACTGCTTACAGAAGTCTGCAGCCATCCGTTCAGGCATAAAGAAGATGTAAATACAGTGCAAGCGCATATATTCACCAGACACCAGAGACTGGAAGAGGGGATTACAGAATCCAGGTAAATGGTCAGCATAAAGCAGACCATACCAAAGAATCTCAGGTATTAACCATTTCATTCAATCAGAATGTTACATATGTATCCGGTGGAGCAGGACTGATTTCCGGAAATGGAACATCAACATTAACGGTCAGATTAAGTTATCATCAGAATCCAACTGATAATATCGGGTTTGGCGATCTGATTGTAACATCTGATGCAGGTCTTGCAATTACAGATGTAAGTATTACAGATTAACACTGGTGTACCAACTTGCTGGTATACCTGAGAGGGATTGGGTTAAAATCATACTTTAACTCAATCCCTTTTTGCGGATTATATATTCTGGTCATTAACCGGATTGTCTGAAGTCAGGCGGATAAAATCATTCATTTCGTGTATTCAGGTCAGGCGGATAAAATCATCCGCTTCGCTACTTGCTCATAACCAAATAACTGCGGAGCAGTTATCTGGTTAAAATTCTTTCATCATCTCCAGTATTTCAACCTCTTCAAGTACTTTACATTTTTTATCCCGTATCGCATAAACTCTCGTACAGATATTCAGAACCGTAGGTCTGTGTGTGGTTACAATACAGGTTCTCGGGTAGGTATCCTGCATGATATTACGGAGAACTTTTCGTTCTGCGGCGACATCCGGTGCAGAAGTAGCTTCATCCAGCAGCAGGATCGGTGATTTGCGTAACAATGCGTGGGCAATGGACAACCTCTGTGCCTGACCTTCTGAGAAGCCGCCGCCCCGTTCTTTCACAGTGCTCTCAATCCCTTCCGGGAGTTTTTCCACGAAATCCCATGCACAGGCAAGCTGCAGTGCCTCTATGATTTCTTCATCTGTAGCATCTGGTTTTACATTTCGCATATTTTCCGCGATCGTTCCTGAGAACATGGTATTTCCCTGTGGAACATAGGAGAACAATTTTCTGGTAGAAGGGGACATAGGAATTATCTGCTCATGATCTGCTCCGGCGCATACATGAAAAGAACCCTCCTGCGGTGTCAGCAGGGACAGGATAAGCCGCAGCATCGTTGTCTTGCCCTCGCCGGAAGGGCCTGCCAGAGCTGCGATTTCATGAGGATAAGCCTCTATGGAAGCGTCTGCGAAAACAGAAGTACTATTGTGATAAGTATAGCTCAGATTCTGCATGTTCAGCCCGATTCCTTCAGCTTTATGCTGTTTTTCGAAGCTTTGTACAAGGGTATCCTGACTGTAGTCTTCCTGCGGCATTTTTACGATATCCATGAGTCTTCCTGCTGAGATGGTCAGTGAGATGGCCGACGGGATCAGGCTTACCAGTGAATTTACGGAACTGGTAAGGGTACCGGACAGGGACAGAAACATGGTCATGGTTCCATAACTGATGGCATTGCTCCATACACGATAGATTCCCATCCATAGCAGATGTAAGAGACAATAAAACTGATCACAGACATGAGGATGGAGGTCAGGATGGACATTTTCTGAAAATCCAGTCTCATGTTTATATAATCTATCTGAAGTGACTTCAGTTTATCAATATAAAAATGAATCAGGTCAAAAGCTTTGATCGTCTGGATATTAGAAAACGCTTCCTGATTGAATCCGTAAAGTTTCGCATTCATAGCCGCACTTCTCTGATTATTATCTCTCATTCGTTTTAACAGTGGCTTCGAGAGCAGTGCGCTGAACGGGATTCCAAGCAGTGCAAAGAGAGCAAATGTGGGATCATAATAAAGTACGATCGCCAGAGCACTGATAAAACGGAAGGTATAAATGATCAGATTGGGGATCCAGTTCAGAATTCCGCTGGAGATATTTGAGGCATCAGAACTCCACCGTGTGACCAGAACTCCTGTGTGATAATCGGTCAGGGATTCCCAGTCGGTGACCAGCATTTTGGCAAAAATATCATTTTTTATTTCAGAGTCTACTTTCAGATTGATAAATGTTGAGGCATATCCGGAGGCCTGCGAAACCAGGATGTTTGCGACAGAGAATCCGATCATTGCGGCGAAGGTACTCAGAAGTTTTCCGGTCTGGTGGCCGGTGATGATATATCGACCAGATCTTTGGAGATCAGGCTGGAAACCAGAGATACACCTGTTCCTGCGAGCCCGAGCAATGTATAAAGCAGCATGGCCTTCCAATATCGCCTGCCATACTGGTAGATCCAGATTGTCTGTTGCCACATTTTCTTCAGAGTGCCCTGTTTTAAATGCTTCCAGATCAGAAGTATTTTCTCTTTCATTGTGAGTCCTCCAGTCTGTCAATGACGTCTTTTATGGTACAGGCGGCAGAGGCATTCTTTGTACAGAGAAGATACAGTACCGGCACATGATCTGTGATTTCTTCAGCAAAGAAAAGATTTTCTGAAAGCTGGCGTTCTTTCCATGCGGGAGATATCATACGCTGCATGACACGGAGGACTTTTTCCGAAGGAGTTAATTCTTCCAGATAGTCTGTGTGCGGATCGCGGCCCAGAAGGACAATTCCTCCGAGTTCATACTGTTCTGTGGTAAAAATCTCTGAGGTTCCACACCAGGGAATACCATAGGCGATGATGTGTCCTTCCTGCAATCCGAGAAGGTTCAGATCCCCGTTTAAATATGGCACAGAAAAAAGCTCATGCCACAGCGCAGTGTGTGTGGATTTTCCCATTCCGGAATGACCGAAAAACAGCCATGCTTTTCCCTGATAGAGAACAGAAGCTGAGTGGATTGCAAACAGTCCGTTTCTTTGTGCTGTGAAAAGGAAAAACAGCCGTATGGCGTGAAATAAATTTTCTATATTTGTTTCAGAAACCTGTGGGTGGCAGTAAATCCGTACATAAGTACCATCTTTCAGCATATGAGCTTCGTAAAGATTCTGCATCTGTGGGAAAAGGACAACATAACGGTCGGGATTTTCAAAAACAGTCATTTCGGAATTCTGCAGAAGAACCTGTCCGTAACAACGGCTGGGTGGAGGCGTGGTGATTAGTTCGATTTCCTGGGAGGTATCATCATCCGGAAATTCATGATAAAAAGGTTTGAAATTTGGGGAAATCAGTTCTGCAGAACCGTATAGTTTTATGCAGATTCCTGCGATGATCATAGAGACAGAAGGGATTGATGAAATCAGGTGCAGATCTTCTGTGATCATTCCCATGGCTGTAAGCTGTGTCAGAAAATCCGTCACATCTTTCAGAAGTTCAGGAAGATAAGCCTCATCCAGATGATAAGTCCTGGCAAGTATTTCTGCCAGTTGATGCGGTTCGGCACCTTCATGATGCTGAAGTACATTCCACAGGAAAGTACTGGTCTCATTCAGCACAAAGCCTTTTTTCAGATCGGCAATCTGCTGACCATAAGGTAAGAGATAACTGATACCTTTGATTTTTCGAAGTGTATATCCGGGCTGACATTTGAACATGATAAAAAAGATTCCTTTCTTTTTCAAAGCCAATTCTTGTAAACTTATATATGTGTTGTGATGTCTGTGACTATAACAAATTATAACACTGAGGAGGGAAGAAATACAAGCTATTGCCAATTGATGTACAAAAGTATATAAGAGGCATGATGCAATATTTAGTAGAGAGCAGGGTAGATATGTTGTATATTCAAAACAATGTGATATACAAGATAAATAAGAATAATTGAAAATAAGAGTATCAAGCAGAGTTTCTAAAATAAGCTAGGAATTTTAAAATGAACATTTGGAATGAATTGAAAAAAGAAGTGTTGTGATATAACATATGAAGGGGAAAAGCGAAGGTTCGAATCCTTCGATACACATTAGGAAGTGAATTAAAGATATATTAAAAATACTTGGAGGAAAAGATGGGAAAATACTTTGGAACAGACGGTTTTCGCGGAGAAGCGAATGTAAATTTGACAGTAGACCACGCACGTAAGGTAGGCCGCTTTTTAGGCTGGTATTATGGTCAGTTAAAGAAACAGAGAGGGGATGATATACCGGCAAAGGTTGTCATCAAAAAAGAGGCAACTAGATAATATTTTTTCATTTTGTAGAAGATGAAGAAAGCATTTATTATTATAAAAACACGAAAAAGACATAGTGACATAATTCGGAGGAAAATATCATGGCAGTATTAGTAACAGGTGGAGCAGGATATATCGGAAGTCATACTTGTGTAGAGTTATTAGAAAATAATAAGGAAGTTGTTGTTCTTGATAATTTGAGTAATTCCAGCGAAGAAGCATTAAATCGAGTAAAAAGAATAACAGGGAAAGAAGTAAAGTTTTATAAAGGTGATATTTCAGATATAGTTATTTTAGATACCATTTTCAAAAAAGAAAATATTGAATCATGCTGGCCTGGAGGCAAGATGCTTCAAGTCCATATAGAATACGATACACAAGAGTCTGTTTTTACCTATTTTGGTCGTTATGGGTTACAGTTTAGCGTTCCTAAGTCTAATTTAACATTTCTGGTTTTCTGCGGTATTTTG
>OGIO01002339.1_pt1 | contig 11645 bp, 9 predicted proteins | sample 1571841 | NCBI WGS metagenome assembly OGIO01 (sample SAMEA2582111, study PRJEB24529) | metagenome | biome: Human gut stool | place: China | collected 2011
CATGCATTGCATGACGCGCATCTCGCAGCAAGAATGCAGAGGCATTCTTGAAAAATATGTTTGTATTGTAATATTTTTGGACGATAATACACAGAAAGGAAACAATTGTATGGCAGGTTTTGTGCAGTTAAAAGACATTACAAAAGTATATAAGATGGGTGAAGTGGAGATACGTGCAGTGGATGGTATCTCATTTGAAATTGAAAAGGGAGAATTTGTAGTAATCGTGGGACCAAGTGGAGCCGGTAAGACAACTGTCTTGAATATTCTTGGGGGAATGGATACGGCATCTAGTGGACGGATTTTGGTAGATGGAGCGAATATTACAGGGTATAATGAGCGTCAGCTCACTTCATATCGAAGAGATGATATTGGATTTGTATTTCAGTTTTATAATCTGGTTCCGAATCTGACTGCAAAGGAGAATGTAGAGCTTGCACTTCAGATTTGTAAGGATCCACTGGATGCAAAGCAGGTATTATGCGAAGTTGGTCTAGGAGACAGACTGGATAATTTCCCGGCGCAGCTTTCCGGCGGAGAACAGCAGAGGGTATCAATTGCAAGAGCACTGGCGAAGAATCCGAAATTATTATTATGCGACGAGCCGACGGGAGCTTTGGATTATAATACAGGTAAGGCAATTTTAAAATTACTGCAGGATATGTGCAGAGAGAAAGGAATGACAGTGATCGTTATTACACACAACTCTGCGCTGGCGCCGATGGCAGATCGTCTGATCAAAATTAAAAATGGAAAAGTCTCTTCTATGATAACGAATGAGAATCCAGTTTCAATTGATGAGATCGAATGGTAAAACAATAGAAGATGGAGAACAAGGATGAGTAAAAAAGCACTTAGAAAAGATTTTTATATGGAAATCCGAAAAAGTATGGGACGATTTCTGTCGATTTTCTTTATCGTCGCAATCGGAGTTGCATTTTTCTCAGGAATCCGATCTTCGGAGCCGGATATGCGATTGTCAGGGGATGCATATTTTGATGAGAAAAATCTTATGGATCTGCAAATAATCAGTACCCTGGGGCTTACTAAGGATGATGTGGATGCCATCCGCCAGGTGAAGGGTATAAAAGACGTAGAAGCCGGATACTCAACGGACGTACTTTGCAAGTCGGGAGACAGCCAGAAGGTTGTGCATATCATGTCACTGCTTCCAACAATGAATCAGGTTACTGTTGAGGAAGGCAGATTGCCAAAGGATACAAACGAATGTGTTCTGGATATTGATTATTATGAAGCAAATGGATACAAAATCGGGGATGAGATTACATTTTCTTCAGGAACAAAAGATGTGATTACCGATTCATTAAAATATGACACATATAAAATTGTTGGAACAGTAAGCAGTCCGACATATGTGTCTTTTGGTCGTGGGAATACGACAATTGGAACAGGAACAATCAATGGATTTGCCTGTGTATTGGAAGAGAGCTTTACTATGGATGCATATTCAGAAATTTATGCAACTGTGGAGGGAGCTAAGAAGTTAACAGCATTTACAAAAGAATATGATAATCGTGTAGATGAAGTTGAGAAGCGAATTGAGAAGATTAAGACAGAAAGAGAAGATGCAAGATATGAAGAAGTGTTAGATGAGGCAGAAACAAGAATGCAGCTGATGATGGCACAGACGTATCAGGTATTTATGAATGGTCAGGATGGATTGAAAAGTCTGGACGATGAGATGAGTCAGATTCCGAAGGCTAAATGGTATATTTATGACAGAGAGCATCTGGTAGAATACAGCGGTTATGGAGAAAATGCAGACCGTATGCGGGCTATCGGAAAGGTATTTCCGGTACTGTTCTTTTTGATGGCAGCACTTATCAGTCTGACAACGATGACACGTATGGTAGAAGAACAGCGGACGTTAATCGGAACGATGAAAGCACTGGGCTATTCGAAAGCTTCCATAGCGGGAAAATATATTGGATATGCATCGCTTGCAACAATCCTTGGATGTGTTTTTGGGGCATTGTTTGGAGAAAAAGTATTTCCGTATATTATTATCAAAGCGTATGGAATTATATATACGCATGTTCCGAATATTGAAGTTCCGTACAATTTGTATTATGCAGGAGTTGCATCAGCTGCAGCCGTATTTTGTGTACTTTTTGCAACAGTTACATCCTGTTATAAAGAGCTGCGAGAACAGGCAGCACAATTGATGCGTCCGCCGGCTCCAAAACAGGGAAAGAGGGTTCTGTTAGAAAGAATCCCATTTATATGGAAGCGTTTAAGTTTTACTTGGAAATCAACGGTCCGGAATCTGGTTCGTTATAAGAAGAGATTTTTTATGACATTGTTTGGAATCGGAGGCTGCATGGCGCTTCTATTGTTTGGATTTGGTCTGCATGATTCGATTGTAAATATCGGAATATTGCAGTACGAGGATCTGCAACTGTTTGATGCCGATCTAATTTTGAATGAAGAAGCGACAGATACCGCAAAGCAAGAGATTACAGACAGTCTGAAAAGTGATGGCCGGATCAAACATATTACACAGGCTTTACAGCAACAAGTAACAATTAAGAAGGATGATACAGAAAAGGAAGTATATCTTACAGTGTTTGAGCCGGGAGAAGAGAATGATTCGCTGTTTGTCTATCAGAATCGTGTGACAAAAGAGCAATATAAATTGACAGATGGCGGTGTGATACTGACAGAAAAAATCGCAGATAAGCTGGGAGTAAAACCAGGTGATTCATTTACAATTGAAAAGTCAGGCGAAGAAGATGTGACAGTGACGGTATCAGCAATATGTGAGAATTATATGCGGCATTATATGTATATGACGTCAGGGCTTTATGAACAGCTGTATGGTAAAGCTGTAAGCTATAATTCCATTTTCTATACAGTCAATGACGGGCAGAGAGAAGTAGCAGAAGAAATCGGTGAGGAAGCACTGAAAAAAGATGGCGCATTAAGTGTCAGCTATACCAAGGATTATGAATCGCAGATAGAGGATATGCTGGGAAGTCTGAATATGGTTATTGTGGTTCTTGTGATTTCAGCGGGATTATTGGCATTTGTTGTATTGTATAATCTGAATAATATCAACATTACAGAACGTAAGCGAGAACTTGCAACTTTAAAAGTGCTGGGATTTTATCCAAAAGAAGTTGCAGAATATGTTTATCGTGAGAACATCCTGTTAACAGTGCTGGGTTCTGTTGTCGGGTGTGGACTTGGAAAAATACTACATCGTTTTATCATTGAAACAGTAGAGGTGGATTCAGCAATGTTTGGAAGAAATATTGATCTGAGCAGTTATATATTCGGATTTTTAATCACAATTGGTTTTTCAATGTTTGTAAATGGTGTAATGTATTTTAAGTTGAAAAAGATAGATATGGTAGAATCACTCAAGAGTGTTGAGTAAGTTCAAAGGAGATAGCAATAATGGAAAAAATGAAGATTCTTGTAGTAGATGATGAAAGCAGAATGAGAAAGCTGGTAAAAGATTTCCTGACAAGAGCAGGTTATCAAGTATTAGAAGCAGGAGATGGTATGGAAGCAATGGATTTATTTTACGAAGATAAAGATATTGCCCTGATCATTCTGGACGTTATGATGCCAAAGATGGACGGATGGCAGGTATGTAGGGAAGTCCGCGAGCATTCAAAAGTTCCGATCATTATGTTGACAGCCCGGTCGGAAGAGAGAGATGAGCTTCAAGGATTTGAACTGGGAGTAGACGAATACATTTCAAAGCCATTTAGTCCGAAAATCTTAGTAGCGAGAGTCGGAGCAATCTTAAGAAGAATAAATGGTACAGACATGTCAGACATTCTTGACGCAGGCGGAATTAAGATTGATAAGGCGGCGCACAGTGTTATGATCGATGATAAACCGATAGATTTAAGCTATAAGGAATTTGAGCTTCTAACTTATTTTGTGGAAAATCAGGGGATTGCACTTTCTAGAGAAAAAATATTAAATAATGTTTGGAATTATGATTATTTTGGGGATGCACGTACGATTGACACACATGTTAAGAAGCTGAGAAGTAAGCTTGGTGATAAGGGAGAGTATATTAAAACAATCTGGGGAATGGGATATAAATTCGAGGTAGAAAAATGAAATACTCAATTAAACGTCAGATGTTAGCATTGTTCACAGGAGCAGTAGCACTTGTTATTGTGATGATGTTTATCATCAATTCCAGCTTCATGGAGAGATTTTTTATACAAAATAAAAAAATCGAGATGGTCGAGCTTTACGAAACCTTAGATAAAACAGCAAAGAAGGGTGATATCAATTCGGTTGAGATACAGGAAGAGCTTCAGAGGCAGTGTGAGAGAAAGAATTGTGCAGTACTTGTGATCAATTCAGGCTCAGATATTACATTTAACACAGAGCAGGAAAGGAAAGGGCGTCTGTTTACGCGTTTGATCGGATATATCGTAGGAAAAGATATCGGACGGGTCCTGGAAGAAAGGGATTCCTACAAAATATACAAGGTCCAGGATCAGGGACGAGGAGAAGAATATATGGATATGGTCGGACAGTTGGCTGACGAGTCTATTTTTATTATCCGAAGTCCTTATGGAAGTATTTACGATACCGTAAACTCGACGAATAAGTTTCTGATCTGTGGTGGTGGTGTTACGGTATTATGTGGGCTGCTCTTTGTATGGTTTTTTTCACAAAAGATTACAAAGCCAATCATGGAGCTTGCTGAACTGTCACAGCGCATGGCAAATCTGGATTTTAATGCAAAGTATACAAGTGGCGGTGAAAATGAAATCGGAATTCTAGGCGGAAACTTTAACCTGATGTCGAAACGTCTGGAAGAAACGATCACAGAATTGAAGCGGGCAAATAATCAATTACAAAAAGATATTGAACAAAAAGAAAAGATTGAAGATATGAGAAATGAATTTCTTGGAAATGTTTCTCATGAATTAAAAACTCCGATTGCATTGATCCAAGGTTATGCGGAAGGATTGCGGGATGGAATTACAGAAGATCCGGAAAGCATGGAATTCTATTGCGATGTTATTATAGACGAGGCTAACAAGATGAATCAGATGGTAAAAAATCTGTTGACTTTAAATCAACTGGAATTTGGTGATGAAGATTTGGAAATCACACGATTTAATCTTGTAGGGTTGATTCGCGGTGTTCTGGCAAGCTGTGAGATTTTGCTTCAACAGGCAGAAGCAGAAGTCGATTGCGTAACGGAAGAGGAAGTTTACGTTTGGGCAGATGAGTTCAAAACAGAGCAGGTATTTAGAAATTACTTGACAAATGCTATTCATCACGTAGACAATGAGAAGAGAATCGAGATTCGTATCATACCGCAGGGAGATACAGTAAGAGTTACCGTATTTAATAGTGGAAAGCCGATACCGGAGGAAGATATTGCAAAATTATGGGATAAATTCTATAAAGTAGACAAGGCGCATACAAGAGAATATGGTGGAAATGGAATCGGCTTGTCGATTGTGAAAGCAATTATGGAGTCATTCCACCAGCAATATGGTGTAAAGAACTATGATAACGGAGTTGAATTCTGGTTTGAGCTTGATTCGAAAACATCAAAATGTGATAGTAAGGTACAGGGAGAAGAGACATGATAGCGATTATTGATTATGATGCAGGTAATATCAAAAGCGTAGAGAAGGCATTATTGTATCTGGGACAGGAAGTGAAGATCACAAGTGCTCCATCTGAAATTTTAAGCGCAGATAAAGTGATACTTCCGGGAGTCGGTGCATTTGGAGATGCAATGGAGAAGTTGAAAGAACGACATTTGGATGATGTAATTCGTAAAGTCACAGAAAAAGGGACTCCGTTTTTAGGCATTTGTCTTGGACTCCAGCTTTTGTTTGAACGAAGCGATGAAGCCAAGGGCGTGGAAGGACTTGGGATTTTAGAAGGAGAGATTTGCAGAATCCCGGCTTGCGAAGGCTTAAAGATTCCACATATGGGATGGAATTCGCTACATCTTGAACATAATGGTCGTTTATTTAAAAATGTTGATGAACAGGCTTATGTTTATTTCGTTCATTCCTACTATCTGAAAGCGAAAGATGAGAATATTGTCAAGGCATCAACAGAATATGGTGTACACATCCATGCTTCTGTAGAAAAAGGAAATATTTTTGCATGCCAGTTCCATCCGGAAAAGAGCAGTGAGGTTGGATTACAGATACTGAAGAATTTCGTGGAATTGGAGGAAAGATAGATGTTTACAAAAAGAATTATTCCATGTTTGGATGTACATGCAGGCCGAGTTGTAAAAGGTGTTAATTTTGTAGATTTAAAAGATGCCGGAGACCCGGTAGAAATTGCAAAAGCCTACGATCAGGCAGGTGCAGATGAACTTGTGTTTTTGGATATTACGGCATCTTCAGACGGAAGAAATACGGTCGTTGACATGGTGCGTAAAGTTGCAGAGTGTGTATTTATCCCATTTACAGTTGGCGGAGGAATCCGCACAGTAGAGGACTTCAAAGTATTGCTTCGCGAAGGTGCAGATAAGATTTCTATCAATTCTTCTGCAATCAACAACCCACAGCTGATTGCAGATGCAGCCGAGAAGTTTGGAAGTCAGTGTGTTGTTGTGGCTATTGATGCAAAGAAAAGAGCAGACGGAAGTGGATGGAATATTTATAAGAATGGCGGAAGAGTCGATGTTGGAATCGATGCTATAGAGTGGGCAAAGAAAGTGGAAGAGCTTGGAGCAGGAGAAATTCTTTTGACCAGTATGGATTGTGACGGAACAAAAGCCGGATACGATCTGGAACTGACGAGAGCAATTGCAGACAGTGTTTCCATTCCGGTCATTGCATCCGGAGGAGCGGGAACGCTGGAGCATTTTAAAGAAGCTTTGACAGAAGGCGGGGCTGATGCAGCATTGGCAGCATCATTGTTCCATTATAAAGAATTAGAAATAAAAGAAGTAAAGAACTATTTACAGCATGAAGGCGTATCAGTTCGATTATAGGAAAAAGGAGAAGTCATGTCGGGAATTAATGGAGACTGGTATGAGGCTCTTAAAGAAGAGTTCAAAAAACCTTATTACAAAAAATTATTTGATACAGTAAATGCAGAATATCACACAAGAAAAATATTTCCACCTGCACAGGATATTTTCAATGCATTTCACCTGACACCATTAAAAGATGTAAAGGTGGTAATTTTGGGACAAGACCCATATCATAATGATGGACAGGCACATGGGCTTAGTTTTTCTGTGCAGAAAGGGGTAGATATTCCACCTTCACTGGTAAATATTTATAAAGAATTACATGATGATCTGGGATGCACAATTCCAAATCATGGGTGTCTGGAAAAATGGGCAAAACAAGGTGTATTGATGTTGAATACAGTGTTGACGGTTCGTGCACATCAGGCTAATTCACATCGTGGAATTGGCTGGGAGGAATTTACAGATGCGGCAATTATGGCATTAAATAACCAGGACAGACCAATTGTGTTTATTCTTTGGGGTGCGCCGGCACAGAGAAAGGAGAAGATGTTGACAAATCCGCAGCATTTGATTCTGAAAGCACCACATCCAAGCCCATTAGCTGCATATAGAGGATTTTTCGGAAGCAGACCATTTAGTCAGACAAATGAATTTTTGAAAGCACATGGGATTGAACCGATTGACTGGCAGATTGATTAGAAAATACAATAAGAAGAAAGAGACTATGCTGTGAGTTGGTATAGTCTCTTTTTTAAGAAAAAATTAAAGAAAAAATAAACAAAAAAAGAGAACAGATAGAGTATAATAATACGTATGCAGAAGGGAGGGCATTTGGTGAAAAAGGTTATAGAAGTAAAAAATTTATATAAATTGTACCGGGTCGGTGATTCGATAGTCCGAGCATTAAATGGTGTGGATTTTGACATTTACGAAGGTGAATTTTGTGCAATCGTCGGAACATCCGGCTCAGGTAAATCAACATTATTAAATATGCTGGCTGGATTAGAAAAGCCGACAAAAGGTGAAGTGATTATTGCCGGACGGCATATAGAAAAATTAAACGAAGATGGCCTGGTCAGTTTCAGACGTGATCATGTCGGATTTATTTTTCAGTCCTTTCATCTTATCAGTACAATGAATGCAGTGGAAAATGTAGCTTTGCCACTCAGCTTCCGGGGCGTTCCGAAAAAAGAGAGATTAAAAAAGGCGGATAAGATGTTGGATTTGGTTAATTTGAAAAAACAAAAGAAACATATGCCGAATCAGATGTCCGGAGGACAGCAGCAGAGAGTTGGTGTTGCAAGAGCATTGGTCGTAGACCCGGAAATCATTTTTGCAGATGAGCCGACAGGAAACCTGGATTCACATACTTCGGAAGAAGTTATGGCATTGATGCAGAATGTAGTCCGTAAACAGAAGAAAACACTGGTTATGGTAACGCATGACAATCATCTTGCGACATATGCTGACCGAGTATTTCATATTATAGATGGAAAAATTGTGAAAATAGAAGATAATCGAAACAAAAATGTGAATAACTTAGTCCAAAATGAAAAAGAAAGTGAAAAAATAAAAGCAGAGATAGCAGGAAAATAATCAGGGGAGGATAACAGGTAATGAGACATTGGAAAAAAGCAACAGGGGTGATATTGAGTCTGGCAATGCTGACAGCAATGGCACCGATAAGCTTCGCACAGGATAACAAAGCAGCTTCAAATGTAAATGTGGCAGGAGAAAGTGGAAACGAGAATCCGTCAGCCATATTCAGAAGCTCAAGTGAGACACCAATTCCCAAAATTCGTCTGTCGGTAGGCAAAGGACAGTCTACACCAAATTATAATGCAGAGCAGAAGGTAGAATTAACAGTAAAAATAGTAAATGAAGGAAGCTGTGATGCAAATAATGTGAAAATTTCTCCGGTAATCGATAATGCATCTGATTTCCCTTTCAAAATTGAAAATATGAATGAGGAAAAGACAATTGAACAGATTAAGGCGGGAGAGTCTGCGGAAGCAACATGGAATTTTTCAGTCAGAGCTGATGTAGAGACAAAATCTTATAAAACACCATTTCAGATTACATACGATGATGGGACAAATATTTACGAAACAAATAAATACATTTATGTGAATACAACTGCAAAGAAAACTGATGATGCACCAAAAGCTGATCCGACACCGACTCCGGATACAACGCAGAATGTATCCGGCGATGCAGGTCAGGCAATTTATGATGCAGGTGGAATCTCAAACAGTGACCCGATTGCAACAGGAGGTTCAGATAAAAGCCAGAGTGTGCCACGTGTGATCGTGACTGGATTTTCAACGAATCCGGAAAATGTGAATGCCGGAAGTGATTTTAAATTGACAGTACATGTAAAGAACACATCAAAGACAACAGCAGTTTCCAATTTATTGTTTGATATGCAGGCTCCATCGGCCGGAACGGACGCAGCCGCAGAAGCACCTGCATTTCTTCCGTCATCTGGTTCCAGCACGATTTATCTGGAATCTATTCCGGCGGGAGAAACAAGAGATATTTCAATTGATTTGAATGCAAGAGCAGATTTGGTGCAAAAGCCATACAGTATTGCAATGTCCATGAAATACGAGGATGGCAATGCAGCACAGTACGAAGCTTCTTCAAGTCTTGCAATTCCGGTCAAACAGGCTGCAAGATTTGAATTCAGTGATATTGAATTGTCACCGGACAGCATTCAGGTAGGAGAAGAAGCAAATTTAACATGCAATATTTATAATACAGGACGAATCAAGCTTTATAATGTTAAAATCAAATTTTCAGGAGACGGAATCAGCGGGAAAGATGTATTTGTAGGAAATGTTGATTCTGGTGCAACAGGAACAATCGACGGTATGTTAATGGGAGAATCAGAAGTGCCGGCGGGAAGCAAGTGTAAAATGACAATGACATATGAAGATGAATCAGGAAAATCATTTACTGCAGAAAAAGAATTTGAAATGGAAGTTACTCCTGTGATGGATGACGATGATACAACGATGGTAGGAGCAGTGGAGGAAGAAGAAAAAAGCACGCCGATCATCCCAATCGTAGTTGTGGTAATCGTGGCAGCAGTAGTGATAGCAGTGCTTGTTGTTCATAAAAAGAAGAAAAAACAATTGGCTTTGGAAGAGGAGGATTTAGCAGATGAGGTGGATCGATTTACTGAGGATGAGTAGCAGTAATCTCCGACGAAGAAAACTGCGAAGCATTCTTACGATTCTTGGTGTAGTGATCGGAACCGCTTCAATTGTTGTAATGATTTCTCTTGGTCTTGGGATGCAGCAATCCTTGTATCGTGAGATTGAGCAGTCTGGCGGTATGACTGCAGTGACTGTGACAGGAAAAGATGTGGGCAGTCAGATGTATTATTATTCCGACAGTGGATCAGATCAGGAAGCATCAAAATATGTGACAGATGAAACAATAGAAAAGCTGTCAAAATTAGAGCACGTAAAGAGTGCATCGCCGGTTTTATTAATGAACTCAATTATAATGACAGGAAAATATTACGGTAACATTCAGTTGACAGGGATGACTCCGGAAGCATTAAAAGAGCAAAATATAAGCCTTGTAGAAGGAGGTACATTACCAAAAGCAGACAGTTCGGAATTAGAGCTGGTATTCGGAAACCTTGCAACAGAAAATCTAATGGAAAAGGGAACTGACAAAGGATATTGGGAAACAGGAGTGAGGCCTGATGTCGATGTCATGAAAGCGCAGATGTTTCTTGTATTAGATTCTGATGCGTATTATAATTCACTGAATAATACAGGAGGCGCAGCAATATCAACGGAGAATTCTTCTTCTGCAAGTACAGGAGGAACAACTCCTACAAAGACTCCTAAAAAATATGTAGTACACGCTAGCGGTCGTGTCACAGGCGATGAAAATACATATAATGCACATTCTTACAATGTATATTGTGATATTACAACCTTAAAAAATATGTTGAAAAAAGAATATGCAGGCCGTGCAATACCCGGACAGCCTACTACAAAAAGCGGAAAACCATACAAATTCTTTGCGTACACAAATGCAATGGTTCAGGTAGATGACATTGATAATGTAGATGTTGTAGCATCTGAAATCCAGAATCTGGGCTATAAAGTAACAACAAACGCAGAATATGTAAAAAGCATGCAAAAACAGTTTGCAATGATCCAGGCTGTGCTGGGAGGTATCGGAGCGGTATCCTTATTTGTGGCAGCAATTGGAATCATGAATACAATGATGATGTCAATTTATGAGCGAACAAAAGAAATCGGAGTAATAAAAGTACTCGGATGCAGCTTGAAGAATATAAAGCAAATGTTTTTACTTGAGGCAGCATTTATTGGCTTTATCGGAGGTGTGGTAGGAAATCTGTTGAGTTTTTTGATGTCATTTATTATCAATATACTTACCGGAAACGGAAGTGCAATGGGATTAGATGGAAATATTTCTTATATACCGCCCTGGCTGGTTATTGCTTCCATGGCATTTGCGGTGTTGATAGGAATGGTGGCGGGATATTTTCCGGCACTTAGGGCGATGAAATTAAGTCCGCTGGCGGCGATTAGGAATGAATAGGATTGCTATTTAGTTCATTAAGTTGGATAAGCGTCCCTGAGAAAAATATTGGATATGAATTTCTGTTCAGACTCCGTCAGCGGGAAATACATAAAGG
>OGIO01002340.1_pt1 | contig 11643 bp, 10 predicted proteins | sample 1571841 | NCBI WGS metagenome assembly OGIO01 (sample SAMEA2582111, study PRJEB24529) | metagenome | biome: Human gut stool | place: China | collected 2011
GCGCTTCCATGCACAGGCTGGTGGTCTCGTGGCCGCCGGTGCCGAAGGCAAGGCCGGGGTCCAGCACCAGCTTGACGCGGTCGGTGTCGTACTCCTGCCAGGAGGGCACCACGGCCAGCCGCTTGCCGATCTCCAACGGGTGGTAATACTTGCGCCAGCCGTTCTGCCAGTCCTCTTGCTCCACACCCTCGGTCTCCACGGTGTAGGCGATGCCGGCAGCCTCCATGCGGGCAGAGATCAGGGCCAGGGTCTCCACGGGGGAAGCGCCCGGCTCCAGATACATGTGGATGATGACCCGGTCGCGGGGCTTGTCCAGCAGCTCCTGCTCGATCAGGTCCACATGGGCGATCTCGGCCACCTGCTGCTCGATGTCGCTGTAATCTTCGATATAGATGCCGCCCTCGGCGATCATGGTGGCAACGGCTTCGGCGTTGTCGGCGTCGGACTTGGCCACGGTCAGGCGGATATCGGTCCATTCCATGGGGAAAACCTCCTTCAAAATTCTGTGTTTCCTTATACTAGTATAGTACCCGATTCCCGTCTGGGATGCAAGCCTTTGGGCAAAATGACGGAGAAAAGAAAAGATTTTTCAACATAAAGCCGAGGGTTGTGCACGAAAACCAAAAAATGTTCACGCAAAAATACGCAAATAAGGACTTTTGACGCAATTTGATAGATTTATCGCGGAAAGGACTTTCCTTTTTTGCAAAAGTATGTTAATATTCTATTACGGAATTATGGACGGTCTGCAACCAGAGACTGTCTGTAAACACAAACATTTCTTAAGGAGGAATGTGCTTTATGATGAAGTATCTCCAGAAACTGGGCAAAGCACTGATGCTTCCCGTCGCTGTGCTGCCGATCTGCGGCATCCTGATGGGTCTTGGTTATGCCCTCGCTCCGGGCGTTATGGGCGTTCCCGGTGCACCGACTTCCGGCGCAGCATACACCGTTGGCTTCCTGCTGGTCAAGGCAGGCGGCGCTCTGATCGATAACATGGCATGGCTGTTTGCCATTGGTGCCGCTGTCGGCCTTGCAGACAACGACGGCACCGCAGGTCTGGCCGGTCTGGTCAGCTTCCTGATGATGCAGCAGCTGCTGAACCCCGGTGTGGTCGGCATGGTCCGTCATCTGGAAGAAGGCACTGCTACCTACATCGCCTTCCAGAAGGTCGCCGGCAACTCCTTCATCGGCATTCTGGCCGCTGTTGTGGGTGCTGCCTGCTACAACAAGTTCAAGAATACCCAGCTGCCTGACTGGCTGGCATTCTTCTCCGGCAAGCGTTTCGTTGCCATTGCTACCGGCGTGATCTCCATCCTGGTGTCCGTCGTTCTGCTGTTCGTCTGGCCCGTCATCTTCGGTGCTCTGGTCGCCGTCGGCAACGGCATCGCTGGCATGGACGGCATCGGCGCTGGCATCTACGCCTTCCTGAACCGTCTGCTCATCCCCACCGGCCTGCACCACGCTCTGAACAACGTGTTCTGGTTCGACACCATCGGCCTGGGCGACCTGTCCCACTTCTGGGCAGGCGAGACCAGCGCAGATGTGGGCTGGAGCCTGGGCATGTACATGTCCGGCTTCTTCCCCTGCATGATGTTCGGTATTGCCGGTGCTGCTCTGGCTATGGTCAAGACCGCCAAGAACAAGAAGGCTGCTATCGGCCTGGTTCTGTCCGCTGCAATCTGCGCCTTCGTCTGCGGCGTTACCGAGCCGTTTGAGTTCGGCTTCATGTTCCTGTGCTTCCCCCTGTACATTGTGTACTCTGCTCTGTACGGCATCTTCACCATCATCACCTACTACTCCGGTTTCCGTGCTGGCTTCTGCTTCTCCGCAGGCGCTACCGACCTGGTGTTCTCCGCTTCTCTGCCCGCAGCTGCTAAGACTTGGATGATCATTCCTCTGGGCATCGCAGCATTCCTGGTGTTCTACTTCGTGTTCTACTTCGCCATCACCAAGTTCGACCTGAAGACTCCCGGTCGTGAGGATGACGACGAAGAGGCTGAGAAGAAGGTCGTTCTGGCCAACAACAACTACACCGAAGTCGCTTCTGCTGTTCTGGCTGCTGTCGGCGGCAAGGAGAACGTGAAGGAAGTTGGCTACTGCGCAACCCGCCTGCGCTTTGAGGTGCTCGACAACGCTAAGGTTGACGAGAAGGCTGTCAAGGCTGCCGGTGCTGCCGGTGTCATCCGTCCCAGCAAGAACGCTTGCCAGGTCATCATCGGCACCAAGGTCCAGTTCGTGTACGACGAGCTGAAGAAGATGCTGTAACTGGCACTTCGGTAAAACAAAACAGGTGCGGAGGGCTGGTTGCCTCCGCATGACACCGCCGGGGGCGGGCGCAGAAAGCGCCCGTTCCCGGCGGCTTTTTTGTTCACACAAACTGCTTTTCTTCCAAAATGGAACGTGCTATACTGAAAAAAACGCGCTGCCCGCTCCGGCCGCTGTGCACCGGTGGAAGCGGGCGGGCCGCTGACGAAAAACGAGGTGTTTTGTATGATCCTTCAGAATGCACTGGTTTATACGCCGCGCCACACCTTTGAGCGTGGTACGCTGTTCATCCGCAACGGGCGCATCGTGCCCTTTGCCGCCCCGGAAGCGGGCGAAGAGGTGATCGACGCCGAGGGCCTGTATGCCCTGCCGGGTCTGGTGGATATCCACTTCCACGGGGCCATGGGCAAGGATTTCTGCGACGGCACCGAGGAGGCCATCCAGACGCTGGCCGACTTTGAGGCCAGCAAGGGCGTGCTGGCCATCTGCCCCGCTACCATGACCTACCCGGAAGAGTTTTTGAACCATGTGATGGACGCCGCCGCCGCCCACAAAAACGGCAAGGGCGCAGATCTGGTGGGCATCAACATGGAAGGCCCCTTCATCAGCCCCAAGAAGGTGGGTGCCCAGAACCCGGAGTATGTGCAGGGTGCTGACGCGGGGATGTTCCGCCGCCTGCAGAAGCGCGCGGGCGGCCTGATCAAGCTGGTGGATGTGGCCCCCGAAGAGCCGGGCAACCTGGATTTCATCAAGGAATGCCACAATGAGGTGCGCATCTCCATTGCCCACACCTGCACCGACTACGACACTGCCGTGCAGGCCTTTGAGGCCGGTGCCACCCACATGACCCACCTGTACAACGCCATGCCCGGCATCACCCACCGTGCCCCCGGCCCCATCATTGCGGCACTGGAGCACGGCGCAGAGGTGGAGCTCATCACCGACAACGTGCACATCCACCCGGCCATGGTGCGGTTTACCTTCAACACCTTCGGGGCCGACCATGTGTGCCTGATCGCCGACAGCATGATGGCCTGCGGCCTGCCGGACGGCCAGTACAGTCTGGGCGGACAGGCTGTGACCGTCCACGGCCCGCGCGCTACCCTGACCGAGCAGCCCGGTACCATTGCCGGCAGCAACACCTGCCTGTACGACTGCATGAAGCGTGCCGTGCAGGAGATGAACGTGCCGCTGGAGAGCGCCGTGCGCGCCGCCAGCGAGAATCCGGCCCGGAGCATCGGCGTGGACAACGACTACGGCAGCCTGGCCGCCGGCCGTTACGGCAACGTGATCCTGGCCGACAAGGAACTGAACATCAAGGCCGTGATCCAGAAAGGGACCCGCATCGTATGAACAAGACCTTTACCTGGCGGCTGCTGACCCCCGGCGAGCTGACCGACGTGTATCTGCAGGAAATGCGCCGCGACTTTCCCGCCGGGGAGCTTAAGCCGCTGAGTATGATCCTGACCAGCGAGGCCGAGGGCCTTGCCCACACCTGGGGCGTGTTTGACGGGGAGACGCTGGCCGCCTACCTGCTCATGGTGCGCCCGGAGGGCAGTGCCATCAGCCAGCTGGACTACTTTGCCGTGGTGCCCGCCTACCGCGCGGGCGGCCTTGGCGCAAAGCTGCTGGCGGCCCTGCCGGAGTACGAAGCCGGGGCACAGGCCATCATCATTGAGGCCGAAATGCCCGAAAAGGCTGAGGACGAGGCCATGGCCGTGCGCCGCCTGGGTTTTTACGCCCGGTGCGGTGCCCGCGACACCGGCTACTATGAGCACCTGTTTGACGCATGGTTCCGCATCCTGGTGCTGCCCTGCCCCGGTGCGCCGGAGCTGAGCGACAAGAACGCGCTGGACGCCCTGGTGAGCTGCTACAAACGCACCATCAGCGAGAGCCAGTGGCGCAAGTATGTGCAGTTCTACGCCCCGGACGGGAGCCTGCGCCTGTAAGGGAGACCCCGACGCAGGGATGCAAAGGTGAAACAGCAATTGCTGAAAAGGAGGTTTTTCTTATGACAACAAAAATGACTCGGCGCACGTTTCTGAAGGGGGCTGCGGCTGCTGCGGCAGCAGTGTCCCTGTCTGGCCTGCTGACGGGCTGCGGCGGTGACCAGCTGGCAGACAATGAGGTCCAGATCGGTGCATATACCGTAAAGGTGTATGGGCTGGATGTGGACCAGGGCACGGAGATGAACAAGGCTGGTGCCATCCTGGGCAAGGTGAAGCTGAAGTTTGCAGACGGCGGCGGCAACTGGCAGACCATGAGATATGATGGGATGTTCAGCGCAACTGTCAATGGATGCAATCTGACCCAGGTGGCTCCCACCGGAAGGTTTACCGTGACCGATTCCATGGGCGGAAAGCTGCACAGCACGGTGGAGCAGGAGCTGCGGCTCAGCTTCCCCAACGAGGGCTGGCGTTACCAGTACCAGAACGGTGCAGTGGCAGTGCTGACCATTACCATCAACGGCATACCGGGTGTGCTGTATCTGGTAAAACGGGACGGCAGATACGTTGCCACCAAGATCAAACCCATGAACTGATAAAAAACCCTTTGCCCCGGGCACTCTGGAAAGAGTGCCCGGGGCTTTTTGTCCTTCTGCCCAGGGGCAGAAGGATGGTTTTGGGCAGTTTTTCCGGCAATGTAAAGAAATGTGCCACGGTTTTCACCGTCAGTTTACAAGCTCCTTGCAAAAGCCAGGCCCGGCCCCCAAAGTTTTACCTGCATTTTGCCCGTGTATGGTCGCAGCCTCCGGCGGGAATGCGCTACAATAAGGCCGTTCCCAAAGAAACACAACAAGAGACGCCGGGCGGGTGCCCGGCCCGATCTGGAGGAAAATATTATGAAAAAGATCACACGTCGTTCGTTCCTGGCCGTTTGTGGTACCGTGGCAGCCGCTGCTGCCCTCACCGCCTGCGGCGGTTCCGCTTCTTCTGCTATGGCATCCACCGCTTCTTCCGCTGCCGGGAGCACTGCTGCCGGCACCCTGAGCGGCAATGTGGCCACCGGCGGTTCCACTTCCATGAAGAACGTCATCGCTGCCCTGACCGAAGGCTTTGCCGAGGTGGAGCCGGGCGTTACCGTCAGCTATGACCCCACCGGTTCCGGCGCAGGCATCACCGGTGCCACCGACAAGACCCTGGACATCGGCCTGTCCTCCCGTGCCCTGAAGGACGACGAGAAAAACGATGTGGACGGCACCACCGTGGCACTGGACGGCATCGCCATCATCGTGAATAAGGACAGCAAGGTGGCGGACCTGACCGTGGACCAGCTCAAGCAGATGTTCACCGGCGAGATCACCAACTGGTCTGAGGTCGGCGGCGACGACGGCGAGATCGTGCTGATCGGCCGTGAGGCCGGTTCCGGCACCCGGGACGGCTTCGAGAGCATCGTGGACGTGAAGGACAGCTGCAAGTACGCACAGGAGCTGACCGCTACCGGCGCCGTCATCAGCGCTGTGGAGGCCAACCCTCTGGCCATCGGCTACGCTTCTCTGTCCGCTGTGGGCGACACCGTAGCCATGGTCACCGTGGAGGGCGTGGCGTGCAGCGAGGCTACCGTCAAGGACGGCAGCTACAAGATCCAGCGTCCCTTCGTGTTCGTCACCAACAAGAGCGTGGCCCTGTCGGAGCAGGCACAGGCCTTCATGGACTTTGCCGCCAGCAAGGACGCTGCCGACCTCATCCGCACCGCCGGCGCTGTGCCCGTGAACGAGTAAAAGGTGCTCAGAGCCAGCCCGGCCGGGAGTTCCCCCGCGAAATTCGGGGCTTCCAGCTCCCGCCCTATTGCCTACGGCAACAGGGTCCCACCCTCGGATCATTCGCTGGTGAAACTCCCGGCCGAACTGACCCGGTAAACAGGATGGGGACAATGATAAAATTAGCCCACCGCGTTGGCCTGCCGTTTCTGCGAGCCGACGCGGCTTTTATAAAGGTTTTCAGCTATGAACAAAAAATCCTATCTGGCTCGGGTACGGCTGCCCCGCACCCCTGCCGACTGGCTGGAAGCGATGATGAATTTCATCTTCTTCCTGTGCGGCATGCTGGCGGTGGGCTGCGTGGTGCTCATCTCGGTGTACATGGTCCTCTCCGGCGTGCCGGCCATCCACAAGATCGGCCTGTTCCGGTTCCTGCTGGGCACCGAGTGGGCCTCCACCGCCGCCGACCCGAAGTTCGGCATCCTGCCCTTTATCCTGTCCAGTGTGTACGGCACGCTGGGTGCCACCCTCATCGGTGTGCCCATCGGCCTGCTCACGGCGGTGTTCCTGTCCAAGGCGGCCGGCCCGAAGGTGCGCACGGTGGTGGTCACGGCCATTGAGCTGCTGAGCGGCATCCCCAGCGTGGTGTTCGGCCTGCTGGGCATGCAGGTGCTGGTGCCCGCCGTGGCAAAGACCTTTGGCAAGGCGTCCGGTGCCTGCCTGCTGTCGGCCATCGTGGTGCTGTCCATCATGATCCTGCCCAGCATCGTGTCCGTGTCGGTCACGGCCCTCAACGCCGTGCCGCCGGAATATGAGCAGGGCAGCCTGGCCCTGGGTGCCACCGACACCGAGACCTGGTTCAAGATCAGTGTACCTGCTGCCAAAAGCGGCATTGCCGCCGGCATCGTGCTGGGCATCGGCCGCGCCATCGGCGAGGCCATGGCCGTGATGATGGTGGCCGGCAACAGCCCCAACATGCCGGACAGCGTGTTCCGCAGCGTCACCTTCCTGACCACGGCCATTGCCAAGGAAATGAGCTACGCCGGCGGCCTGCAGCGGCAGGCGCTGTTCAGCATTGCTCTGGTGCTGTTTGTGTTCATCATGATCATCAATGTGGTGCTCAACGTGGTGCTGAAGGGAGGCGACCGCGATGCATAACGGGTTTTCGCCCTCCCGCCGCGCCTGGAACCGTGTGATGACGGTGCTGGTGTGGGCGGCGGCGGTGCTGGTGATGGCGCTGGTGGCGGGCATCATCGGCATGGTGCTGGTGCGCGGTGTGCCGCACATCCGCTGGAACTTCCTCACCACCACGGCCAGCGTGCTGAAAGGCACCGACGGCATCCTGCCGGCCATTCTCAACACGCTGTACGTCATCCTGCTGACCCTGCTCATCGTGCTGCCGCTGGGTGTGGGCGCGGCGGTCTACCTGACCGAATACGCCTCCAACCGCCGTCTGATCGAGGTGATCGAGTTCACCAACGAGACGCTGGCCGGCATCCCCAGCATCCTCTATGGTCTGGTGGGCATGCTGGTGTTCAGCCAGGCGCTGGGCTTCCAGACCTGCCTGCTGTCCGGCAGCCTGACACTGGTGGTCATGAACCTGCCCACCATCATCCGCACCACCCAGGAATCCCTGAAAACGGTGCCCCAGGGCTACCGCGAGGGTGCGCTGGGTCTGGGTGCCGGCAAGTGGCATATCATCCACACCATCGTGCTGCCCTGCAGCATGGACGGCATCGTTACCGGCTGCATCCTGGCCGTGGGCCGCATCGTGGGCGAGAGCGCCGCGCTGCTGTTCACCGCCGGTGCGGCAGAAGTAATCGCCAAGGGTGTGGTCAAGGCCTACACCTCCAACGGTGCCACCCTGTCGGTGCTGCTGTACCTGCGCGCCTTTGAGGACGGCGATTTCGCCTCGGCCTGGGGCATTGGTGCGGTGCTGCTGGTGCTGGTGCTGGTCATCAATCTGGCGGCCCGGCTGGCCAAAGCAAAACTGAAACAGAAGCAGTAAAAATAAAGAGGTACTCTATGGAAAACACGAATGTGCCGGTGATATCGGCAAAGGACCTGAACCTCTGGTACGGCGACTTCAAGGCGCTGAAACATATCTCGCTGGACGTGGGCGAGCGGGAGATCACGGCCCTCATCGGCCCCTCCGGCTGCGGCAAGTCCACCTTCCTGAAAACGCTCAACCGCATGAACGATCTGGTGCCCGGGGTCCGCATTGAGGGGGATGTCCGCCTCAAGGGGCAGGACATCTTTGCCCGGGACATGGAGCTCACCGACCTGCGCCGCCGGGTGGGCATGGTGTTCCAGAAGGCAAACCCCTTCCCCATGAGCATCTATGATAACATCACCTACGGCCCCAAGCTCCACGGGGTCCGCAATAAGGCAGAGCTGGACGAGCTGGTGGAAAGCTCCCTGCGGGGTGCGGCCCTGTGGGATGAGGTGAAGGACCGGCTGAAAAAGAGCGCTCTGGGCCTGTCCGGCGGCCAGCAGCAGCGGCTGTGCATCGCCCGCGCCCTGGCGGTCAAGCCTGAAGTGCTGCTGATGGACGAGCCCACCAGCGCCCTGGACCCCGGCTCCACCATGAAGGTGGAAGAGCTGATGAGCGCGCTGAAAAAGAACTACACGGTGGTCATCGTCACCCACAACATGCAGCAGGCTGCCCGTATCAGCGACCGCACGGCCTTCTTCCTGCTGGGCGAGCTGGTGGAGGTGGGCCCCACCAACCAGATCTTCAGCGCCCCGCAGGACAAGCGAACCGAGGATTACATCTCCGGCCGGTTCGGTTAAATCGAGGAGGAAAGACCAATGAGCATCCGCAAACAGTACGACACCGATCTGGAAGCCCTCAAGGCGGCGCTGGTGGAAATGGGCAGCAACTCTGCCGAGGCCGTGGAGGCCGCTCTGGAAGCACTGTGCACCGCCGATGCCGAAGCCGCCCAGAAGATCGTGAAGGGCGACAGCCGCATCAACAACATGGAGCGGGACATCGAGCACCGCTGCATGACCCTGCTGCTGCGCCAGCAGCCGGTGGCCGGTGACCTGCGCCGCATCTCCACCGCCATGAAGGTGGTCACCGACATTGAGCGCATCGGCGACCATGCTTCAGACATTGCCGAGATCATCCCGCATCTGGTCACCGTGCGCAAGGAGGGCGACCCGGCGGTGAGCCAGGCCATTGCCATGGGCCGCAAGGCATACCAGATGATCCAGGACGCCATGGCGGCACTGACCGCCGAGGACGAGCTGGCCGCCCGCAAGGTCATTGCGGCCGACGACGCCGTGGACTTTGACTTCAATGCCATCAAGCACACCCTCGCGCAGGAGATCGCAGCCGACCCCGCTAAGGTGGACGCTGCGCTGGACCTGCTGATGGTGATCAAATATCTGGAACGCATCGGCGACCACGCGGTGAACGTGGCCGAGTGGGTGCAGTTCGTGCGCACCGGCCGTTACAAGGACGAGAGCATGTTTTGATCAAGCGATTTTCCTCATTTTCTTCCAGATGGGCCGCGCTGTGCAGTTTGTGCACAGGCGGCCCTTTTTGCTGGGAAAAATAATTCAAAAATTTTTATCATTTCGTGCAATCTTCCGGGACCGTGTTTCGTATACGAAGTGTAAGGGCCTTCAAGCAAGACCTGCAGTTCCCGTGCGGCGGGTGTCCGGCTTCCCCCAGTCCCCGCCCGCCGCACCGTTACAGAGGAGATCCAGATGATGCAGACCAAGAACGAGATGCTGGAGAGCCGCACGGAAGCCGTCAGCCGCGACGCGCTGGTGCGGGCGGCTCTGCAGGAGATCACCCAGAATTACCGCGAGGCCAGCCTGTCCAATGTGGCGCGGGCCTATGGCGTTTCGCTGGCATACGTCAGCGAGTGCGTGCGTGCGCAGACCGGCAAGACCTACAAGGAGCTGCTGCAGAGGCACCGCATGGAGACGGCGGCCCGCCTGCTGCGCCGCAGCGATCTGAACATCCAGCAGATCATTGCCCAGGTGGGTTACGAGAACACCAGCTATTTTTACCGTCTGTTCCACGAGCGCTACGGCCTGAGCCCCCGTGAGTACCGTCAGGTGCGCGCAGTCCGCAGCCGGACCACGGCCTGAGCATTCCAAGCAAGAGAATCACTTTCCCCCCTGAGCAGGGCACTGGTGTGAGACGCACGGTGCCCTGCTTTCTTGCAGTTGTGCCGATGCACAAAAAACTGGTGTTTTCTGGCAGGATGTAGTATAATAACAAGTGCAACAAAGCTGTGCCGCGCCTTCCTTGCGGAGAATATGCGGCAGGATAAGAGGGTGTAAACAGATGTTTCGTGGAGCAGTGAGAGGAGATCTGCCGCAGATCCTGCAGATCTATGCCCATGCGCGGGAAGCCATGGCGGCTTCGGGCAACCCCACCCAGTGGGGCGACAACTTTCCCCCGCAGGAGCTTCTGGAGGAGGACATCGACTCCAACCGGCTGTTCGTGTATGTGGTCAACGGCCAGCTGATGGGCGTATTCGCTTTCATTCTGGGGGCGGACCCCACCTATCAGGTGATCGAGGACGGTGCATGGCTGAACGATGCCCTGCCCTATGGCACCATCCACCGGCTGGCCTCCTCCGGCAAGAGCAAGGGGGTGGCTTCGGCGGTCATCGAGTGGTGTCTGGAGCACTGCCAGAGTCTGCGGGCGGACACCCATGCCGACAACCAGATCATGCAGCATCTGCTGGAAAAGAACGGCTTTACGCGCTGCGGCATCATCCATGTGGCGGACGGAACGCCCCGCATCGCCTACCAGAAGCTGGCCCTGACCCAGCAGCACAGCTGAACCAAAAACACAGCATAGCACCCTTTGCCCCGAGGGCCCGGCCCCGGGGCAGGGGGTGCTTTTTTTGTCGTCAAAACTGCAAAACTGTATTTTGTACAAATACAGTTTTCGGGGCGAAAAAATAAAAGTTCACAAAAATTGGAAAACGAGAGAGAAAAATGCCTGGAAATACTTCCTCTTTTGGGCCGTCTGTGCTATAATGACACTTGTTCTTGGGAAAGAGACAGAAAACTGTACGCATGAGGCGTACAGCATAAAGAGGAGTGTTATCATAGTATGAAGACCCTGAAAGCTGCTGTTGCAAAATACAACGGCATCAGTCTGATCCTGCGCATCCTCGTCGGCCTGGCAGTCGGCGTGGTGCTGGCACTGGTGGCCCCGGGTGCCGGTTGGGTGGCGGAGTTCGGCAGCCTGTTCGTCGGCGCATTGAAGGGCATTGCCCCGGTGCTGGTGTTCGTGATTGTGGCAAGCGCCCTGGCACAGGGTTCTTCCAGGCTGGACCGCCGCTTTGGCACGGTGATCTGGCTGTACATGCTCACCACCTTTTTGGCAGCAGCCCTGGCGGCAGTTACCAGCTTTATGTTCCCGGTTACGGTGGTGCTGGCAGACGCTGCCCAGTCCGACGTGATCCCCCAGGGTCTGGGCGAAGTGCTGAGCACCCTGCTCACCAACTTTGTGGCCAACCCCGTGGCGGCCATCATGAACGGCAACTACATCGGCATCCTGTTCTGGGCCTGCATGTTCGGCATTGCCATGAAGGGCATCGGCTCGGAGAGCACCAAGACCTTTATGGCCAACACCGCCGATGCGGTGTCCCAGATCGTGCGCTGGATCATCAATCTGGCACCCTTCGGCATCATGGGTCTGG
>OGIO01002347.1_pt1 | contig 11621 bp, 8 predicted proteins | sample 1571841 | NCBI WGS metagenome assembly OGIO01 (sample SAMEA2582111, study PRJEB24529) | metagenome | biome: Human gut stool | place: China | collected 2011
TGGTCATTCCGAAATGGTCACGGACGAAGCGGATCGTCGCCATCAGCTCCGCGGTCTCGTTCGGGTTCATGCCGGCCGCCGGCTCATCGAGAAGAAGAAGTTTCGGCTCCGTTGCGAGCGCACGGGCGATCTCAAGCTTTCTCTGTTTACCGTAAGGAAGGTTGGATGCCTTGAAATCACACTCATTGTCGAGCCCGAACACCTTTAAGAGCTCCATGGCTTCCTCATCCATCTCTTTTTCGACCTTATAATAGCGCGGGAGACGGAGAATGCCCTCGATCGTGGAGTAGGTGTGGTGATTGTGAAGTCCCGCCTTTACATTGTCAAGAACGGAGAGGTCCTTGAACAGACGGATGTTCTGGAAAGTACGGGCAATTCCGGCCTTGTTGATGTCGGTCGTGGACTTTCCGGTAAGGTTCTGACCGTCTAAGAGGATCGTTCCCGTATCCGGCTTATAAACACCGGTCAGAAGGTTGAAGATCGTGGTCTTGCCGGCACCATTCGGTCCGATGAGGCCGTAGAGCTGGCCCTTTTCGATATTGATCGCAAAATTGTTGACAGCCTTTAAGCCGCCGAAGGAGATGCTCAGTCCCTTTACACTTAACATGTCTGACATTTTAAGCTTCCCCCTTTCCGGAATGTGTGGTATGTGATGCAAATCCGTCGAAGATCCGTTTGCGGAGCGTGATGAACTGCGGTGCGGAGTTGAAGAGCATCGCAAGGATCAGGACGATCGCGTAGATCAGCATACGGTAGTTGTTTAAGCCTCTTAAAAGCTCCGGGAGCAGATAGAGGATGACGGTGGAGATCACCGATCCGCGGATGCTTCCGATTCCGCCGAGAACGACGTATACAAGGATCATGATGGACATGTTGTAGCCGAAGTTCTTCGGGAGAGCAGTCAGTGTGGTCAGGTTGTGGGCGTAGAGAACGCCGGCAACGCCTGCTAAAGCTGCGGAGATGCTGAATGCGAGCAGCTTATATTTCGTGATGTTGATTCCGATGGACTCAGCAGCGATGCGGTTGTCACGGATGGACATGATCGCGCGGCCCGTTCTGGAATTTACAAGGTTCATGACGATCACGAGAGTGATCAGGACCAGAATGATACCGATCGTAAAGGTTGCGGCCTGCGGAGTTCCGGTGATTCCCTGCGGTCCTTTGATGAGGACTTCACCGCCGTCTTTTAAGCCGAGGGACATGGAGTCCTTAAAGGAAATGTGGAAACCATCTGCGTCCCGTCCAAGGAATATGGCGTTGATGAGGTTCTTGATGATCTCACCGAATGCCAGGGTAACGATCGCGAGATAGTCACCGCGCAGACGTAAAACCGGGATACCGATCAGGATACCGCAGACAGCTGCAACGGCAGCGCCGATAAAAATCGCGATCACAAGGCTTACAGTCGGATTTAAGGTCCCCTTCATGCATTTGGAGAAGAGGGCACCGGCGAATGCACCGACGCACATGAATCCCGCATGTCCAAGGCTTAATTCACCGAGGATTCCGACGGTAAGGTTTAAGGATACTGCCATGATCACATAGATACAGAACGGGACGAGAAGTCCCTTTAAAAGGCTGGATACATGTCCGGTGTTCATGAGGATCTCCATGATGAGCCAGGCAGCGGTCACCATTCCGAGGGTGATCATATTGTTGACGAATGTTTTCTTTTTTGCTGTACTTTTCATGTCGATCACCTACACTTTCTCGTTCAGTTTCTTGCCCAGGATACCGGTCGGACGTACTAAAAGGACGATGATCAGTACGGAGAACACGATCGCATCGGAAAGCTGGGAAGAGATATACGCTTTTGACAGGATCTCAATAATTCCGAGCAGGACTCCGCCGATCAGGGCGCCCGGGATGGAACCGATCCCGCCGAAAACTGCGGCTACGAAAGCCTTAATACCAGGCATGGATCCTGTGTACGGGGTCAGGGACGGGTAAGCGGAGCAGAGCAGCACGCCTGCGATCGCAGCGAGAGCAGAACCGATCGCGAATGTTAAGGCGATCGTACCGTTTACGTTTACACCCATTAAGGTTGCAGCGCCGCGATCCTCAGAGACAGCGAGCATTGCCTGACCTGCTTTTGTCTTGTTGATAAATGCGGTAAGTCCGATCATGATGACGATACAGGAGAGGATCGTAACGGTCGTCTCTCCGGTGATCGTGATGGCTCCGTCTGCGAGCTTGATCGCCGGGAATGTCACAATGGATGTAAAGGACTTTGTGTCGGCTCCGAATAAGAGGAGAGCGACGTTCTGTAATAAGTAGCTGACACCAATCGCCGTGATCAGGACGGACAGCGGGGAGGCGTCACGCAGGGGTTTGTAGGCAACGCGCTCGATGACGATACCGAGGAGCGTGCACACGACAACGGCCAGGAGCACGCTTAAGAAAGTCGGCATTCCCAGGTAGCGCGTTGTGATAAATACGGTATAGCTTCCGACCATGATGATATCTCCATGGGCGAAGTTCAGCATTTTGGCAATTCCGTAGACCATGGTGTATCCGAGTGCGATGATCGCGTAGACACTGCCAAGGCTGATTCCATTGATTAAATAGTTGATAAAACCCATCATAACTTTTACACCTCGGTATCTTTTCCGGCGGGTTTTCGCCGGGTTCTTGCGGTCTATAATAGGAACGTACAGACCGGATGGACAGTTGCGGGCGGGATCCTGCTGACGGATTTTTGCCCCCGACAGCAAATTTTATGTTCATAATATCATAAGACCCTGAAAGAAACAAGAGGATTGCCGAAGCGACAATCCTCTTAATTCTGTCATTGTTACGGTTCACAAGATGTGTCCGGTAACATCATTCGTTCATGTCTGATTACATCGCCCGGTAAGCGCCGTCTACAACCTTGACAGCCTTCGGTGCCTTGTGCGGCTCGCCGTCTTCTGTCCATGTCATGTTCTCACCTGTAAGACCGTTTACAGTGATCTTTAACATTGCTTCTTTCATCTTGTCGCATGTATCGCTTGCAGAAGTCTCCGGTGTGATGCCAGCTTCCTCAGCAGCAGCTTTGATCGCATAGATCGCATCGTATGCATCAGCAGCGAACTGGATCGGTGTCTCGCCGTATTTCTCTTTGTAAGCAGTTACGAACTTCTGTGTGAGCTCGTCGTCAGCATCTGCTGCGAACGGTGTTAAGAGCATTAAGCCCTCAGCAAGCTTTGTATCGAAGTTGTCAACCTGAAGGATACCGTCCATACCGTCACATCCGAAGAATTTCGGAGCGTAACCCATGGTGTTTGCCTGGTTGAGGATCAGGGATGCCTCTGTGTAGTAGATCGGAAGGAATACAAGGTCAGCGCCTGCATCCTTTGCTTTCTGAAGCTGTGTGGAGAAGTCCTTGTTGGAATCAGCTGTGAATGCCTCAGCAGCAACGATATCAAGACCATGGTTTGCAGCCTCGGAAGCGAACTTCTCGTAGATACCGCTGGAATATACATCGGAGCTGTCGTAGATCACTGCGATCTTATCAGCAAGCTTGTTCTCAGCAATGTAGGTTGCGGATGCAGCACCCTGATCCGGGTCAGAGAAGCATACGCGGAATACGTTCGGGTTCTGTGCACACTCAACGGAAGAACCGGACGGTGTGATCTGGAACATATTGTCAGCCATTGTCTTGTCAGCGACTGCTACGCACGGAGCGGATGTTACAGTACCCATGAGCATCTGCATGCCCCAGTCTTTTAAGGTGTTGTAAGCGTTGACGGATTTTTCTGCGTCATGCTCATCATCCTGGAACTGGAAATCGATCTGGTAGCCGTTGATGCCGCCGTCAGCATTGATCTCATCAACTGCGATCTGTGCGCCGTTCTTAACTGCGAGACCATATACGGCAGCTGCACCTGTAACCGGGCCGATACCACCGATCTTGAATACTTCACCGGAAGCTGCTGTGCTCTCTCCGGCAGCGGCTGCAGCTGTTGTTGTTTCTGTTGTGGAAGAAGAGCTTCCACATGCTGTTAAAGATGCTGCCATTGCCATTGCAAGGCCAAGGCTTAAAAATCTTTTTTTCATAATGTTTCCTCCTCTTGAACTTGTTATCATGATAACCATTCACTGCTTTGTCAATTTGAAGTGGAACGGTTAAAGATTATTTTGAATTATAGGGAGTTTACTTCAGAATGTCAAGCTAATTAAAATTTTAACGGGGAAAAACACGTTTTTTTGCGGGTTTATAGCATTTTGGGGAGAAAAACGCTGGATTTATTCTGAGTTGCGGAATAAAACAAGGCTTGTTTTACTGGACGGAAAGAAGCCGGTATTCCGCATTTCGAAGCGGCAGAATCCGCAGCTTCCGTTTGGAAATATTCTGTCCGTAAAAAATAGCGGACGTGTCAGACGATGTGTCTCTGTGATTGACAAAATGCGCGGGAATCGGTAAAATCTGAGTAACTGGGCGAACGAAGATCCTGGCCATCCGAACCGGCCGGAAAGGAGAGTATTATGACGCTTACGCAGTTAAAATATGTGATCACGATCGCAGACCCCGGTTCCATGAACGAAGCGGCGAAGCTCCTGTTTATTTCCCAGCCGAGTCTCTCACTGGCGTTAAAGGAGCTGGAACATGAGATCGGAACGGAGCTTTTTAAGAGAAGCAACCGCGGCGTTGTCCTGACCCCGGAAGGACAGGAGTTCCTGGGCTATGCCAGGCAGGTCACGGAACAGTATAAGCTGATGGAGTCCCGCTATATCGAAAAGAAGAACGTGAAGAAAAAATTCGGCGTTTCCATGCAGCATTATACGTTCGCGGTGAATGCGTTCATTGAGATGGTCAAGCAGTTCGGCATGGATGAATACGAATTTGCGGTGCGGGAGGAAAAGACTTACGAGGTCATCGAGGATGTAAAGACATTCCGCAGTGAGATCGGTATTCTGTATTTAAATGACTTTAACCGGAAAGTCCTCACGAAGCTGTTTGATGAGTCAGATCTGGAATTCTGTCCGCTGATGGACTGCGGGATCTATGTCTATCTCTGGAAAGGTCATCCGCTGGCCGGTCAGGACGAGATCACGATCGAGGAACTTCAGGAATATCCGTGTCTCTCCTTTGAACAGGGAAATTATAATTCCTTCTATTTTGCCGAGGAAGTCCTCAGCACCTACAGCTATAAACGGCTGATCCGTGCAAATGACCGTGCGACCCTGTTAAACCTGATGGTGGGCTTAAACGGATATACGCTCTGTTCCGGGATCCTCTGCGACAACCTGAACGGATCGGATTACCTTGCCGTCAAGTTAAAGTCGGATGAGGTCATGACGATCGGATATCTGAAGAGAAAAGGAATCGCGCTAAGCCCGTTGGGACAGAAATATCTGGAGGAGATCCGGAAATTTGAGGGAATGTGACGGATCAAAATAGCAATAGGAATAACCTATAGCCAGGCACATAGCGAATATATTGGACGAGGGCAGATACCAGGTGGTATGCTGATAAGCATCCGAAAAAGAACGGATAAAAGGCAGATTATAACGGAAGCAATAGATTAACCTGTAGTTATAAGTGACTTAACTGTCGGTTATATGGCCTATTATAATAAGGAAGAAACTCGTTCAAAACCGGAAAAGATCCTCGGAAACAGTGCAGAGAAGATCCAGGAAATATGAAAAAACAGTGAAGGAACCGATCAGAAAATGCAGACAGACAGAAAAGAAGCGCTCCGCTATCTGGGGCTTGGAAAACATGAACCGGATCCGGAGACGGAGCGGCTTTTAGAGGAATGTATCCGGGAAGCAGAGAGTGCGGCAGATTTCAGACATCTGATCCGGGAGTATCCGCTGATCATGGAAGATGATGGGACGATCAATGGCGGATGTTTTCGGGTGAAGAGTGAAAATTTAAGAAAGAACCTGGCTGGCTGTGATTCCGTGCTGGTGATGGCGGTCACTGTCGGTGCACAGGTGGACAGACTTCTGGCCAGGTACGGGAAACTTTCCGTGGCAAAAGCGGTGGTCATGCAGGCTGCCGCCGCTGCGATGGTGGAAGCTTACTGCAATGAGCTGAATGCCGGGTGGAAAAAGGAATATCTGGAAAAAGGCCTCTATCTCAGACCGAGATTTTCGCCGGGATACGGAGATTTTCCGCTGTCGGCGCAAAAAGAGATCCTTGACGGCCTGGAGGCGGGAAAAAGGATCGGGATCACTCTGACAGAGGGATACCTTATGATGCCGTCAAAATCGGTGACGGCGGTGATCGGTGTGAGCAGGACACCGGCAGCATGTACGATCGAAGGATGTGAAGCGTGCGGGAAAAAGGACTGCGCGTTCCGGAGATGTCAGGACTGAGGTACAGAAAATAAAAAATGATGGAAAATTACGAGCTGATCCGGTCAGGATCCGGATCAGGGACGATAGGAGAGAACCATGAATATTCTGGAACTGATGAAAGAGAGACGAATTTATTTTGACGGAGGAATGGGAAGTCTTCTGCAGGCGAGAGGCCTGCAGCCCGGGGAACTTCCGGAGACATGGAATCTTTCCAAACCGGAGATCATCGAGGAGATCCACAGGGAATACCTGGAAGCAGGCTCTGATGTGGTGACGACCAATACCTTCGGTGCGAACCATTTTAAATTCAAGGCCGAGGATGGATATTCGGTGCAGGAGATCGTTGCGGCAGCGGTGGGAAATGCGAAGCGCGCGATCAAAGCCTGCGGACACGGATACGCGGCACTTGACATGGGACCGACCGGAAAGCTCTTAAAGCCGTACGGAGATCTCGAGTTTGAGGATGCCTATGAGGCATATAAAGAGGTGGTCATTGCCGGAAAAGAGGCGGGAGCCGACCTTGTGATCATCGAGACGATGGGAGACGGCTACGAGTTAAAGGCAGCAGTCCTGGCAGCAAAAGAAAACAGCAATCTCCCGGTCTTTGCGACGATCACCCTCGATGAAAAGGGGAAAATGCTGACCGGAGGAAATGTGGAGTCCGTGACGGCGCTTTTGGAAGGCCTCGGCGCCGATGTGATCGGATTAAACTGCGGACTTGGACCGATCCAGCTTCTTCCGTTCTTAAAAGATATGGTACGTGTTTCCTCCACACCGATCCTTGTAAATCCGAACGCGGGACTCCCGAGAAGTGAGGGCGGAAAGACTGTCTACGATATCAATGCGGACGAGTTTGCCGAGGCGATGAAGGAGATGGCACGGAACGGTGCGACGGTCCTCGGAGGCTGCTGCGGAACGACGCCGGAGCACATTCACAAGACAAAACTTGCCTGCGACGCGATCCCGGTCTGTGAGATCACAGATAAGGGACGGACCGTGATCTCCTCCTACTCCCATGCGGTGGTGTTCGGCGGCCGCCCGATCCTGATCGGAGAGCGGATCAATCCGACCGGAAAGCCGAAATTCAAGCAGGCATTAAAGGATAAGGACCTGACATACATCCTCTCCATGGGTGTTGCCCAGCAGGAGAGCCGCGCCGATGTTCTCGACGTCAACGTGGGACTTCCGGGGATCGATGAACCGCAGATGATGGTGGATGTCGTGAAGGAGCTTCAGGGTGTCCTGGACCTGCCGCTGCAGATCGATACTTCCGATCCGGTGGCGATGGAGCGGGCGCTCAGGATCTACAACGGAAAACCGCTGATCAACTCGGTAAACGGAAAGAAAGAGGTCATGGAACAGATCTTCCCGCTCGTAAAGCATTACGGCGGTGTGGTCGTTGCCTTGGCACTCGATGAGGACGGGATCCCGGAGACTGCGGACGGAAGAATTGCGGTCGCGAAGAAGATCTACGAGACGGCGGAATCCTACGGGATCCCGAAGAAGGACATTCTCGTGGACTGCCTCTGCATGGCGGTTAGCTCGGATAAGAATGGGGCGCTCACAACCCTGGAAACCGTGCGGAGAGTCCGGGATGAGCTGGGCGGAAAGACGGTTCTCGGCGTCTCCAATGTGTCATTCGGACTTCCGATGCGCGAAAATATCAATGCGTCATTTTTCCTTCTCGCAATGCAGAATGGGCTTTCTGCAGGGATCGTGAACCCGAATCTGGAAGCGATGATGCAGGTTTACGACAGTTTCCTGGTGCTGACGGCGCAGGATGAGAACTGTGCGGGATATGTAGGGATCTACGGTCCGAAGGAAGCGGAGAAAAAGAGACAGAAGGAGATCTTAAAGGCAGCGGCTGTGAACCAGGCGGCAGGCGTGAGCGGGACTGCGGGCGCCGGAAGTGCGGCAGATTCCGGAACTGCATCCGGGGCAGGAGCAGCGGATACGGGCTCTGCGTTAAAGAAGAGTATCATAAAGGGAATGTCCCAGGCGGCGTCTGATGCGGCGAGACTTGCCCTGAAGGATACGGATGCGCTCGAACTCATCAACACGGACATGATCCCGGCTCTCGACGAGGTCGGAAAGGGATTCGAGGCCGGAACGGTGTTCCTCCCGCAGCTTCTGATGAGTGCGGAGGCTGCGAAGGCGGCGTTTGCTGTCGTGAAGGAGTCCATGGAGGCGAGCGGAGAGGTCCAGGAGAAGAAGGGAAAGGTGATCCTGGCGACGGTGAAGGGGGATATCCATGATATTGGGAAGAATATCGTGAAGGTCCTTCTGGAAAATTATAGTTTTGATGTGATCGATCTTGGAAGAGATGTTCCGCTGGAGACGGTCGTGGAAGAGGCGATCAGGGAGCACGTGTCGGTGGTCGGACTCAGTGCTCTTATGACGACAACGGTTCCGTCGATGGAGGAGACGATCAAGGCGCTGAGGAAGGATGCGCCCTGGGTGAAGGTCATGGTCGGAGGTGCGGTTCTGACGCAGGAGTATGCGGATGCGATCGGGGCGGATGCATATTGCAAGGATGCGATGGCGTCGGTGAATTTTGCGACGAGTGTGATCGGGAAATAAGAGATCAGAGCGTGATATAGTTGTGACTGCCGGGTTCTTTGGAGAGCCTGGCAGTTGTTTTTTCGGGAGAGAGTGTGTTGGCGAGAGCGGGGCGGAGAGCTTCCGGGCAGGAGTGCGGTGGGATCCGGGGAAGGTTCCTCTAGGCTCCTGAGAGAATGCTAAGAGCGGAGAACAGGGGACACAACTCGCTGCGCTCAGACAAGTGTCCCCTGCTCTCCAACGCATTCTCCCACGAGCCAAGAGGAACCAGATCCCCGTATTCATGCACTCCTGCCCGGAAGCTCTCCGCTGCAGGCGCAAGGAGTGCGCCGTTGCTGCGCTCGGCGCGGATTGTGCAAAAAAGTGTGCAGAAGTATGGATTTTTCTACCGTGATACGGTATAATGATAGTTACTGTATCAGTCTGCGGTATTGTTTGGCTGTTTTGGTGCGGCGAATGGGATGATCGCAGACTCGCACGCTAATAAAGGAGAAGATCAGATGAAAAAGATTCTGGATATCATCACGGATGAGATGAGAAAAGCTTTTGCGGCGAATGGTTATGACGAGAATTTTGCGAAAGTGACGTTGTCTAACCGCCCGGACCTTTGCGAGTATCAGTGCAATGGTGCGATGGCAGCTGCAAAGACATATAAAAAGAAACCGATCGATATCGCGAACGGTGTTGTGGAGCAGTTGAAGGACAGCAAGGTGTTTGAAGAGGTGAATGCCGTTATGCCGGGATTCATCAATTTAAAGGTAGATGCTTCTTTTCTTTCTGACTATATGAACGGAATGAAGGATGCGAAGAAGCTTGGTATGGATGAGGTCGAGAAGCCGGAGACGATCATTATCGACTATGGCGGAGCGAATGTTGCGAAACCGCTTCATGTCGGTCATCTTCGTTCTGCGGTGATCGGTGAGGCGTTAAAGCGCATGGGACGTTTTGTCGGCCACAAGGTGATCGGTGATGTTCATCTCGGTGACTGGGGGCTTCAGATGGGACTTATCATCGAGGAGTTAAAGGACAGAAAGCCGGAACTTCCGTATTTTGATCCGAATTTTACAGGGGAGTATCCGGAGGAGGCACCGTTTACGATCTCTGAGCTTGAGGAGATCTACCCGGCGGCGAGCGGAAAGTCCAAGGTGGATGAGGTGTTCAAGGAGCGTGCGCAGGAGGCAACTTTCAAGCTTCAGAGTGGATATGCGCCGTATCGTGCGATCTGGAAGCACATCATGAATGTGTCTTTAAAGGATTTGAAGAGAAACTATGCAAATCTCGATGTTGATTTTGATCTCTGGAAAGGGGAGAGCGACGCGCAGCCGTATATCCCGGGACTGATCAAGGATCTTCAGGATAAGGGACTTGCTTACGAGAGCCAGGGTGCTCTTGTTGTCGATATCGCGGAGCCGACCGATACGAAGGAGCTTCCGCCGTGTATCGTGAGAAAATCCGACGGAGCCGCTCTCTATGCGACTTCTGACCTTGCAACGATCGTTGAGAGAGAGGAAGATTTCAAGCCGGATCACTACATCTATGTTGTGGACAAGCGCCAGGAGCTTCATTTTACCCAGGTGTTCCGTGTTGCGAAGAAGGCGGGGATCGTTCCGGCAGACCGGAAGATGGATTTCGTCGGTTTCGGAACGATGAACGGAAAGGACGGAAAGCCGTTTAAGACGAGAGAGGGCGGCGTTATGCGTCTGGAGAACCTGATCGCGGATATCGATGAGGCTGCTTACAACCGTATTATGGAAAACCGTACCGTCTCCGAGGATGAGGCGAAGAAGACAGCTGAGATTGTTGGTCTTGCCGCTTTAAAATATGGGGATCTCTCCAACCAGGCGACAAAGGATTATGTCTTCGATATCGACCGGTTTACTTCTTTCGAGGGAAATACAGGTCCGTATATCCTGTACACGATCGCGCGAATCAATTCGATCTTAAAGAAATATCAGGATACCTGTGAGAATACAGAGAACGGTGAGATCCTTCCGCCGTCCGCAGAGCCGGAGAAGACCTTAATGCTCGCACTCTCCAGATACAGCGACGTGATGCTCACCTGTTTTGAGGAGCTTGCACCGCATAAGATCTGTGCTTACATCTACGAGCTCTCCAACGCATTAAACCACTTCTATCACGAGACAAAGATCATCGCCGAGGAAGATAAGAAGAAACAGGCCGGATATATCAGCCTTGTTACATTAACCCGCAATGTTCTTATGACCTGCATCAACGTCCTGGGATTTGACGCGCCGGAACGGATGTAGTTTGAGATCGTGAGAGCGCGAAGCGCGGAGCGATCTGGTTTCGTAGGATATTTTATTAAAAAACCTGGGGGACAAATCGATATGGAAGTAACGGAGCTTACCGCCGAAACCTTCTGGAAAGGCGAAACAGAGATCAGAGGAACCGTCATGGACGGGGAAGATGAATACCGTGTCCGTATCCTGCGCAAGGGTAGTCAGAATTTTGACTACTCTTGTTCGCGTATCAGTAAAACAGGAAGAAATCTTGGATTTTGCGGAGTCTCCTGCACACAGGGACCGGACGGGATCCCGATGTGCCCGCATGCCCATGCCCTGCTCGCGGATTTTAGCCGTTACAAACGGTTCGCCCAAAGGTCCTAAACAATCTAATGTATCACCAGGCACGAGACGTGTCATAATTTCAGTCCCCTTGCCTACGACGCGATACAAAAGGGTAATCGTACCCTTTCGGGCATCAAATCCAGCATAGCTAATAGGGCGACGCAATAATGGCGCCGTAGAGTCCGC
>OGIO01002349.1_pt1 | contig 11590 bp, 9 predicted proteins | sample 1571841 | NCBI WGS metagenome assembly OGIO01 (sample SAMEA2582111, study PRJEB24529) | metagenome | biome: Human gut stool | place: China | collected 2011
CATATTGGGTAACAATTTACAAGGCTCCTCCCACCGCCTAAAGGCAGTGGGTTTCTGCCTATGACAAAGGAAAGGAGTTATTTATGAAAAATCCTTTACGCAAACGTCTGCCCAGAGAACTGAAGGGGGAACTGGGAAAATATCTGGTGGTCTTTATTTTGATGGTATTGACCATAGGAATGGTTTCCGGATTTCTGGTGGCTGACGGAAGTATGATTGTTGCTTATAATGATGGATTTGAAAAATACAATATAGAAAACGGAAATTTCCGTACCAATCAGCAGATATATAAAAGCCAGAAAGAAGAAATCCAGAATCTGGGAATAAAGCTGTATGAAAATTTCTATATTGAAGAACTTCTGGATAATGGAAGTACCATGCGCTTTTTCAAAAACAGGACAGAAATCAATGGAGTATGTCTGATGCAGGGAGAATTTCCCAAAGCAACAGGGGAAATTGCAATTGACCGTATGTATGCAGACAATAATGAACTGAAGGTGGGAGACACCTTGAAGAGCCAGAGCGGTAAGCAGACCTGGAAGATTACAGGGCTTGTGGCTCTGTCTGATTACAGCTGTCTTTTTCAGAATAATAATGATTCCATGTTTGATTCTGTGAAATTCGGAGTTTCTGTGGTAACACCGGAGGAGTTTGATACCCTGGATCAGGATAAGCTCCAGTACAATTATTCCTGGATCTATGACAAACAGCCCAAAACAGAAAAAGAGGAAAAGGACGTTTCAGAAGAACTGATGGAAAATATAGGGGAAATCGTTACCCTGGAAGCTTTTGTACCCAGATATCTGAATCAGGCCATCACCTTTACCGGAGATGATATGGGAAGTGACAAGGCTATGATGATTATATTGTTATACATTGTAATTGTCATTATGGCTTTCGTATTCGGAATTACCATCAGTAATACGATTCGCAGGGAATCAGGGGTGATCGGCACACTCAGAGCTTCCGGCTATACCAGGAGAGAACTGATCCGGCACTATATGGCACTGCCTGTCCTTGTTACACTGGTGGGAGCCCTGGTGGGAAATATTCTGGGATATACAGTATTTAAAAATGTATGTGCAGGAATGTATTATGGCAGCTATAGCCTGCCTAGCTATGTGACCGTATGGAGCGCAGAAGCTTTTCTGCTTACAACAGTAGTTCCGGTGATCATTATGCTGGTGATGAATTATGGAGTTCTCCGATACAAATTGCGTCTTTCCCCGCTGAAATTCCTGCGCAGGAATCTTTCAGGCAGAAAGAAGAAAAAAGCAATTTATTTAAGCCCTGTTATAAAAATCTTTTCCAGATTTCGCCTTCGTGTGATCTTTCAGGATATGAGCAATTATCTGGTACTGTTTATCGGGATTATCTTTGCCAACCTGCTGTTGATGTTTGGATTACTCCTTCCTTCGGCCTTATCTCATTATCAGGTGGAAATCCAGAATAATATGCTGGCAAAATATCAGTATATGCTTCAGGTTCCGGTAAGTGCAGCCAGTGGAAACAAATTTGACAGTCTGTTTTCTATACTGGAATTCTATATGTCTGCGGAAACAAAGAATGAAGATGCAGAAGAGTTTTCAGCATATTCTTTAAATACTCTTCCCGGAAAGTATAAGAGCGAGGAGGTTCTTTTGTATGGAATCGAGCCGGACAGCAGATATGTAAAGGCTGATCTTGATAAAGGAATCTATATTTCCAGTGCTTATGCGGACAAATATGGGATTCATCCCGGAGATACCATTACCCTGAAGGAAAAGTATGAAAAGGAACAGTATTCTTTTAAGGTAACAGGAATTTATGATTATACGGCAGGCCTGTGTGTATTTATGACCAGAACTCAGCTGAACGAAACCTTTGATCTGGGAGAAGATTATTACAGCGGCTATTTTTCTGATACCAGGATTACAGATATCAAAGACAAATATATTGGGTCAGTGGTGGACCTGGATGCACTGACCAAGATTTCCAGACAGCTGGATGTATCTATGGGAAGTATGATGGGAATGGTAAATGGATTTGCTATTGTGATCTATATGGTACTGATCTATCTTCTTTCCAAGATCATTATCGAAAAAAATGCCCAGTCTATCTCAATGGTAAAAATCCTGGGCTATACAAATGGCGAGATCAGCAGGCTGTACATTCTGTCTACTTCAATGGTAGTAGTGCTCTGTCTGCTTGTCAGTCTTCCAATAGAAACGGCGGTTATGAAGGTTCTGTTCAGGGAGATGATGCTGTCAAGCATTTCCGGCTGGATTACGCTCTGGATCGACCCGATGATCTATGTGCAGATGTTTGCAGCAGGAATCATTACATACGGAATCGTGGCCTTGCTGGAATTTCGGAGAGTGAAGAAGGTTCCTATGGATGAAGCCTTAAAAAATGTTGAGTAGGACAAAATTTGATAAAAATTTGACATTGTCTGGAATTTGTGGTACGGTTACACAGGAAACTGTTAGAGCGACACGCTCTAGACCAATCAGTTGGAATAGGAGATTATTATGAGAAAAAGAACAACTTCAAGAGCAAAGGAAACTATTAAAGAAGCAACAACAAAGGCTGCAGAAGCAGTCAAAGAGACAGTTGAGAAAACAACTGTAAAGGCTTCAGAAGTAATTGAAGAAGCAAAAGACGCTGCAGCTGATATTGCGAAGGCTCCGGTTGTAGAAGAAGCAAAAGAAACTGTAAAGAAAGCAGTAAAAGAAGTGGCTAAAAATATCGACATCAAAAAATTCGCAGAAACAACTATCGAATTACCTGGTTTCGCAGTTACAATGAGCTCCATCGAGGAAGCAATCAAAAAAGACATCAAAGACAAAGGCATCGAAGGAAAAGAAATCAGCGTTTATGTAAATGTTGAGCAGAAAGCCGCTTACTACACAGTAGACGGACAGGGCTCTGACGATTACAGAATCGACCTGAATACATTATAATCTGTAAGCATTTTTTATAAACCGAAAATGGATGTCTGCAGGGATCCGAAAAGAAAATCTGCAGACATAAAAACAGCAGGAATGTTCAGAAAATGAGCAGACCTGCTGTTTTTACGTACTATTGTTTGTTTAAGATAATAAGTGGGAATCCTCCGCAGGGGACTTACTTGATTCGGTTAAAATGATATCTCAGGAAGCTTTCTGCTCAAACAGATCCTCCCTTGTAATATTCTGTGCCCATTTCCCCTGGCGGTAATGATGGAATACCCATGGCCATTTCACAAACTCATCTGTACATAGCAGGAAGTAGACCCACAATACCGGAAGCTTCAGGACAAAGGCCGCAAAAAATCCCAAAGGTACCGCATATACCCACATATCAATGGTATCGCAGATCAGCCCGAACTTCGTGTCACCGCCTGCGCGGAATACACCGGCGATCAGGGCTGTGTTTACAGCAGAACCCATAATATAATAGGTATTGATAAGCAGCATATACTTCAGATAATGCATTGCGCCGTCACTTAAGGATGCAAATCTCAGAACCAGAGGAGTGATGGCAAATACGATCACACCGCCAATGGCACCGGCTATAATGGTCATCTTCAGCATTCTGGAGGCGTACACCTTCGATTTCTCCAGATCCCCTTTTCCCATAACATTTCCAAGAAGAATCGTTCCCGCACTGGCAATTGCAAAGCAGAACACAGAACCGATATTGCGGACAACCGTAACCAGAGAGTTGGCTGCAACGGCATCTGTTCCGAGATGTCCCAGGATCACAGAGTACATGGAGAAAGCAACACTCCAGGAAACGTCATTTCCAAGAGCGGGAAGTGACAGCCGGACGAAGTCGCCAAACAGCACCTTACTGCGGATAAACATAAAGGTCAGGTTCAATTTAACATCTTTGCTCAGGAAAGAAACGATCACGCATGCTGCCAGTTCGATCAGTCTGGAAGCAGCAGTTGCAATGGCAACACCTGTAGCCCCCAGCTTCGGTGCGCCGAAAAGCCCGAAGATAAAAGTGGCATTCAGGATAATATTCAGTATAAAAGCCAGCATATTCAATGCCATACTGATCGTTACGCGTCCGATGCTGCGCAAAATCGCCAGATAAACCTCTGTAATTCCCCAGCAGAGATATGTAATTCCCATAATCCTCAGATAAGAAGAACCGATAGAGATCAGTTCCTGATCAGAAGTAAAAATCTTCATCATAAGCTGAGGAGCGGTAAATGCGATCAGTGCTACGATTCCCGAGATTATGATAGAAAAGCGGAGGGCAATTCCCTCGATCGCATGAATAGCCTGCATATTATTTTTTCCGAAATACTGCGCACACAGAAGAGATGCGCCTGTACCAAGTCCATAATATACCATAAACAGGATATTGGAGTAATTGGCAGCCAGAGACACCGCAGAAATCGCAGACTGTCCCACATAATTAAGCATAATTACATCTGCGGAGTTAACCGCTGCACTGAGCAGATTCTGGATAATGATCGGAATCGTCAGTTTAAGCATCTGCCGGTAAAAATTATCCTTACCGGCCGATAATGTGTTTATCATATTTACCCCCGTAATAAGTATTTGCCTGATCAGGCAGTTTTATTAGTCTGTTTTCAGCATAACCCTTCCGGCAGAAAAACGCTATCGGTATTTTGACTGATTTCTACGTTATTTTGACTTTTGAGTCCTTAAACAAATCATCTTTGCTTATAATATCTTGCACAAAAGAAGTCGGACTGATATAATTCGTATGTATTTTGAGAGGAATACATACTGTGACTGATAAAAAATATAATGGGAGAAGTTTATGGCGACATTACAGCAATTAGATATGAATATTTTACTGTGGATCCAGGAACATTTAAGGGTGGATGCCCTGACTCCGTTCTGGAGAGCAGTCACCTTCCTCGGAAACGGAGGATGGTTCTGGATCGTATTATGTGTGCTTCTGATCTGTTTCGGGAAAACACGCAAAACAGGAGTGACAGCGGCACTCTCGCTGCTGTCAGGGTTTCTGATCACAAATCTGCTGATAAAAAATGCAGTAGCCCGTCCAAGACCTTTTGATACTTATACACAGATCATTCCGCTGATCACCAGACCGAAAGACTATTCATTTCCATCCGGTCATACCTGCGCTTCCTTTGCCGTTGCACTGGTCTGTCTGCGGATGCTGCCTGGGAAATGGGGGATTTTACCTGTTGTTCTGGCCGGAATGATTGCTTTTTCCAGACTCTATCTGGGCGTACATTATCCGGGGGATGTTCTGGCAGGATTTCTGGTGGCATTGCTCACAAGTACAGTGGCATGCAGGCTGATGCGGAGAACATTTTCACCTCAGAAAAGCTGACCGGTTCAGAAGAAAACTTCCGGGGGGAAATACAAAAAAGATATGCAAAAATCAGCAGAAAAATATTCGAATGTAAAGTGTAAAGGATAATCTTGTAATGAACAAAAATGAAATCTATATAAAGAGCGGAACCAATTACAAAGAAATGACAAAGGAACTGCTGGCACAGTGCGGCCTGGCGTCTGTAATTTCAGATAAAAAGATGCAGATTGGTATCAAGCCTAATCTTGTATCACCTTCCGAGGCTTCATGGGGAGCTACCACACATCCGGAAATTGTGGCGGGAATTATTGAGTATCTGCAGGAAAACGGATATGGAAATATTGCCATTCTGGAAGGCTCCTGGGTGGGAGATAAGACCACAGAAGCATACGAAGTGTGCGGATATCGTGAACTAACGGAAAAATATCAGGTGCCTTTTTGGGATATGCAGAAAGACAAGGGGATTGAAAGAGATTGCAGGGGGATGAAACTGAATGTCTGTGAACGTGCGGCAAATATTGATTTTCTGATCAATGTTCCCGTATTGAAAGGCCATTGTCAGACAAAGATCACATGTGCATTAAAAAATATGAAAGGATTGATCCCCAATACAGAGAAGCGTCATTTTCATGCGATGGGACTGCATGAACCGATTGCACATCTGAATGCGGGGCTCCACCAGGATTTTGTCGTGGTTGATAACATTTGCGGGGATCTGGATTTCGAGGATGGCGGAAATCCGGTAGTGATGAACCGTATCTGGGCGGGGACGGATCCGGTACTGATCGATTCTTATGTATGTCAGATCATGCATTATACAACGAAAGATGTACCGTATATTGAACTGGCAGAGAAGCTTGGGGTTGGAAGTACTGATCTGAAAAATGCTCGCATCATATACTGTGAGGAAAATGCCCGCAAAGAACTTCCGAAATCAAGAAAAGTGGTAGAACTTCAGGATGCAGTAGAAGAAGTAGAATCCTGCAGTGCCTGCTATGGTTATCTCATCCCGGCTCTGGAAATGCTTAAAAATGACGGCCTTTTCGAGAAACTGGACACGAAAATCTGCATCGGCCAGGGATACCGCGGAAAAACAGGAAAACTGGGTGTAGGTGCATGCACCTGTAAATTTGAACATAACGTAAAGGGATGTCCTCCAACAGAGAATCAGATTTATGATTTCCTGAAGCAGTATATTCTGGGAGAAAATAAATAATATGATATCAGGGTCCTGGTACATCGTTTTCGAAATAACTATACCACTCACTTGTCTGCGAATCCGATTGCACAGGTCTAAAAGCCTCAGCGTAGCCCGCTACGCCTGCGTTTTTATACCAGCACACTCGAATCCGCATCCTACGCGATTGGTATAGTTATTTACGAAACGATGTACTAGGAACTGATCGGAAAATTCGACAGAATGAAAACGTCAAAAGAAACATAATAAATCATAATAAATATAGAAAGATTGAGGAATGAAATCTGTGAATCAGAATATAATAGAGAAATTTAATGATCTGCTGGGAGAAGAGAAAGTGAAAGTGGATGAACCCATGAAACGTCATACCACATTTCGGATTGGCGGTCCGGCAGATTACTTTTTGCTTCCGTCTTCTGAGGAAGAACTGAGCGGGATTCTGAAGATATGCAAAAATGAAGAACTGCCATATTTCATTCTTGGAAATGGAAGTAATCTTCTGGTAAGCGATGAAGGATACAGGGGTGTCATTATTCAGCTTTACAGAAATTATGGTGATATTACAGTAAAAGGAAATGAAATCCATGCAACAGCAGGAGCTCTGCTGTCACAGATCGCGGCGGCAGCTAAAAATGCGTCGCTGACAGGATTTGAGTTCGCCGGAGGAATTCCCGGCACATTAGGCGGTGCAGTTGTCATGAATGCAGGTGCTTATGGCGGTGAAATGAAAGATGTGCTGAAAGAAGTAACTGTTATGACAGCTGCAGGAGAAATTCTTGTACTTCCGGCAGAGAAGCTGGAAATGGGATATCGCACAAGTCTTGTGAAAACAAAAGGATATCTGGTGTTGAGCGCAGTGATCGTTCTTGAACAGGGGAATCAGGAAGCCATAAAAGCAAGAATGAAAGAACTGACAGAACAGAGAGTAAGCAAACAGCCTCTTGAATTTCCAAGTGCGGGAAGCACATTCAAACGTCCTGAAGGGTATTTTGCCGGAAAGCTGATCATGGATGCAGGGCTGAGAGGATACCAGACAGGCGGTGCACAGGTTTCCGAGAAGCACTGTGGGTTTGTGATCAATAAAGATAATGCAACTGCAGCAGATGTGTGCAGACTGCTCAGAGATGTACAGGATAAAGTAAAAGAACAGTTTGGCGTAACTCTTGAACCGGAAGTGAAATTTCTTGGAAAATTTTGATCTGACTGAATCGAAAAAGTACTGTGAACAGAGTGTAAAGACCAAAGACCAATGAGCAACAGATGAGATTAAGAAGTGACGGGAGATAGAAAATGCGTTTTGTAATAGTTACAGGAGTATCGGGAGCAGGAAAAACATCTGCATTGAAAATGCTGGAGGATGCGAAGTATTTTTGTGTAGACAATCTGCCGATCCCTTTACTGGAGAAATTTGCATCACTGATGCCTGAGATACATGGAGAAGATGTGCAGAATGTTGCACTGGGGATCGATGCAAGAAGCGGGCGTTCTCTGGATGAGCTGGAGATTGTACTGGACAGAATGAAAAAGGCAGGGTATGATTTTGAAATCCTGTTTCTGGATGCGCAGGACAGTGTTCTGGTCAAACGTTATAAAGAAACCCGCAGAAGTCATCCTCTTGCAATGGGTGGAAGAGTGGATGATGGAATCCGGATGGAAAGAGAGAAGATGCGTTTTCTGAAAGAGCGTGCGGATTATATCATTGATACCAGCAATCTTCTGACAAGAGAACTGAAACAGGAGATCGACAGGATATTTGTAGATAATCAGGATTTCTGCAATATGATGATTTCTGTACTGTCATTTGGATTTAAATATGGAATACCGGCAGATGCGGATCTCGTGTTTGACGTGCGTTTCCTGCCGAATCCATACTATGTGGACGAACTCAGACCGCTGACAGGGCTGGATGACAGGGTTTTTAATTATGTAATGGATTGTGATATAGCCAGGACATTTGCGGATAAACTGGAAGATATGATCAATTTCCTTATTCCGAATTATGTGAAAGAGGGAAAGACAAATCTGGTGATCGCAATTGGATGTACAGGCGGCAAGCATCGTTCCGTCACGCTGGCAAGAGAACTTTATTCCAGATTGTCTGGAAATACAAAATACGGATTCAGGCTGGAACACAGAGATGCACAGAAAGACCGACTGGTCAGAAAACAGGAAGGATGATAAAGGAGAGATGTCTTTTTCAGGGATGGTGAAGGAAGAACTTTCCAGACAGATTGGATTGGCCAGACATTGCAAAATGGCAGAACTGGCTGCGATTTTATGTTCCTGTGGGAAAATGGAATGTTTTTCAGGGGACAGTAAACTGAAAATCCAGACGGAAAATGAAGCAGTTGCAAGAAAGTGCTTTACATTATTGCAAAAAACATTTAATATAGAAACAAAGATATTTGTACGTGAGAACAGTCACCTGAAACGGGTGAAGGTATATACAATAGAAATAACTGATCCCGAAGAAATCCAGGTAATTTTTCAGGCACTGCGGCTTGTCACGAACAGTATCGACCAGGGTACGCTTGTATTGTCGGATATGCTGGTGGTACAGCAGAATTGCTGCAAACGGGCGTTTATCAGGGGAGCTTTTTTAGCATCCGGTTCAATCAGTGATCCTGAGAAGGGATATCATTTTGAGATTGTATGTTCTGATGCAAAAAGAGCAGAGCAGCTACAGACGATCATCCGCAGTTTTTCAGTAGATGCCAAAATCGTACAGCGTAAGAAATCACATGTGGTCTATGTGAAAGAAGGTGCGCAGATTGTTGACATGCTTGCTGTTATGGAAGCTAATGTGGCATTGATGGACCTGGAGAACATCCGCATACTGAAGGAAATGAGAAATTCAGTAAACAGAAAAGTAAACTGTGAAACTGCGAATATTAATAAAACCGTAAATGCAGCCGTCAAGCAGATGGAGGATATTAAGCTGGTCCGGCAGAAAATAGGATTTGAGCAGCTTAATGAAGGACTTGCACAGGTTGCTGAACTTCGGATGCAGTATCCGGAAGCTACACTAAAAGAATTAGGAATGATGTTAAGCCCGCAGGTGGGCAAATCGGGAGTCAATCACAGACTGAGAAAGCTGAGTGCAATGGCTGACGAACTGCGGGAGAAACAAGGAGGAGAATTATTATGATCAAAAAACCAATCACCATCAATTTATCCACAGGTCTGGAAGCGCGTCCGGTGGCACAGTTGGTACAGGTGGCTAGTCAGTTCAACAGTGAGATTTATGTAGAGATTGGAAAGAAGCGCGTGAATGCAAAGAGCATTATGGGTATGATGACGCTTGGGCTTGATGCAGGGGAAGAAATTACTTTATCTGCAAATGGTGAGGATGAGGAAGCTGCTATGGCAGGTATTGAGCAGTACTTAAGTAATCAGTGATCAAATAGTATTCAGGATAGAACACATCCGGAAGGGAAGACCGCTTTTCGGATGTGTTTTGTCGTGTATACGACAGCAATGTTACTGTTCACTTCGTTCACAGTAACGTAGCCAAAATTCATTCCAGATTGCCTACGGCAATGGAATTTTGGCTTGTATGTCTCGGGATAGTGGTGTGTGAACAGTAACACAGCAATCAATTGCATTGCCATAACAATAACATTAGATTGACCATAAAGATAAAACAGGGTATAATGAGCGAAAAGAGTAGAAATGAGGAGCGTAACAAATGTCAAAATTTCTGAAATTTATTGTACATTTTATAGTGATATGCACCATTGTCTGTGTTGTCGGGCTGGCAGTTCCGCCGTTTTTGGGAATTACGACAGAGATTATGGATGATTCTGGTAAAGAAACGAATCTGCCCATGGGATCGGTTACTTATGCAATTCCGGTAAAGATCAAAGAGGCAGCGGTTGGCGATTCTATTCTGTATCAGACTGATTCTAAAGCATACCGTTATATGATTACGGAAATGGATAAAAAGAATCATATTTTTAAGGTGATAGATTCCAGTGACAAAGATGCAGAACCTGTTGCCGTTGAGGTGAAGGATTACATACCGAAGGTTGTGATCACAGTAGGATATGCAGGATATCTCCTTCTTGCAACAGAAAGCATAGAGGGACTTATTATTCTCGGACTTGCCGTCCTTTTCCTGGTAATTCTGTATATAGTTGCGGAACTTCTGAAAAAAGAACCGCAGGATGATTATGATGAAACAGATACAGAACCCGGATATGTTAAGAGCAAGAAGGAACTTAAGAGAGAAGAGAAGGCAAGAGAGAAGCGTTATAAAGAAGAGGAACGCCAGATTAAGAAAGAGGAAAGGGCACGCAGGAAAGGAAAGGCTCCGGAACGAAAGAAAATTAAAACAGGCGGTTTTGTGGATGAAATCTATGAAGATGAGTTGGAACCTGTGAAGCCTGCGCAGCCGGAAACAATTCAGACTGCGACAAGCGAAGCCCATGAACTTCTCAGAAAAGAGATTGCAGCAGCTACGGCGGATGTACCGGTAAAGCAGGAAGAATCTGTACAGACGAGACCGGATGCAGGTGATATACATATGGAGCCGGTTTCCGGAAAGACAGAAGTGATCGTGCCTCAGGTAAAAGAGCAGCTGAAACAGATGATGAATGCTTCGGACAGAAAACCGGTAGAAGCAGAGGAAACAGAAGGAAACGCACAGGAAGAAATCAGGCGTATGGTAATTCCGACATGGTCAGCAGCACAGATTGCCGAGACAGCCAGAAGTCAGGGCGATGCGCCGGATATTGTGAGAGACGATGTTACAAAGGTTACATTATTTGATTATTCCGATATCATTGCGGATGAGAAACCGGTCTATCCGCAGAAACAGGCTGCTGAAGAATAAAATAAGAGATTGAAAAAATATGACGATGAAAAGAACGTGTTTCTTCCTATATATAATATAGAAGGAACACGTTCTTTTTACTGCAGACAATCCGATCTCCATCATATCGTGAAGTCCTGCGTCAGCAGACCTGCAGATATCGGCCTTGTCGTTCACTATTCCGTAATGTTTCTATATAATAAAGCTACTAGTACAGCAGAAACGTAATATTCGCTGTACTAGAGTGTGTCTGAAAAATCATTCCCGCAATCTGTACGCCCCACTTTGCGGGA
>OGIO01002351.1_pt1 | contig 11576 bp, 8 predicted proteins | sample 1571841 | NCBI WGS metagenome assembly OGIO01 (sample SAMEA2582111, study PRJEB24529) | metagenome | biome: Human gut stool | place: China | collected 2011
CCCGGATGGAATGATAAGAAACAACGATCATCATGCCACACCAGAGCAGATTGGAAAGAACATCCCCAAAGGTGCAGTAAAACACACAAAGCGGAACGCCGATTAAAGGGGCGATCAGGGTTTTTCCTGTCGAAAATCTTCTTTCCTCATCAGAAGAAAGGGTGTATTGCAGAAGATGAAGGAAAACCACACTGGCTACCCAGCCAAACTCTGACACATAAAAGACCTGAGGTGTTTCAGAAAACAGAAGCAGATACAGCATCCAGTAAAGAGAACCAAGGGCAAAGCAGCCATAAAAGCAGGTCAGAAGAAAATATGTCTGTTTTCGATCTTTCAGATACCGAATGCCACTCATACAAAAGCCCAGCAGGGTAACAGCGAATTGAAAAAAGTTACTGAACAGTTCCATCCCCATCGTCCTCCTTTTTCATCTCCGTCTGCTCCTCTTTATTCAGCTGACGGATACGGAAGCACAGAACAGTCACGCACACGCCGAGGATAAACGCCAACAGTCCAATCACCATATATCCCAATGCGGTGCTGCCGCCCAAAATTGTTGCCGCAGTTTCAAAGCCTGAAGAAGTACCGGGTTCGATCCGCCCGATAATACCGGGCATGGCAAAGGAAACCCCAACGATCACCGCAAAGCATGCCGCTATACAGACAGCAGAGATAATCCGTCTGCGCCGCAGTCTCTGCTGTTGTTCTTTTTTTGCAATACGCCGTTTTACCTCAGCAATCCGTTCCTCATCTTTCAGCATTTGTAATACCCTCCCGTTTCAATAATCCGCGTAAACGCTCTTTCCCCCGGTACACCATATTTGTGATCTGCTTTACACTTTTCCCCATAACCTCAGCTGCCTGTTGATAGCTCATGCCCTCAAAATAGGTCAGATAAAGAGCCTCCCTATAATCTGGATTTAACTCGTCCATGCAGAGATGCAGGATCTGATTCCGTTCTTTTGTGCGGACGACCTCCTCTACCAGCGTTTGTGCCTCCGGTTCTCTGGTCAGGTTGTCAAGACTGAAGATAATCCGCCGTCTGCTTTTGTGGCGTAATGCCATGTGACGCGCTGCTTTATAGAGGTAAGCCTTAAAACATCCATCCCGGATGCGGGGCTTTTTCATAAACAGCCAGGAAAAGGTTTCCATCATTAAGTCCTCCGCTTCGTGGACGTCATGCAGATAACCATCAATGTATAAGGTCAGCGGATCACCGTATTTTTTTATCAACAGTTCAAGTCCTGTCTCATCACCGCACAGATATTGCCCATAAAGTTCTTCATCAGTGGCCATATCATTCTTCCTTTCCAAATATTACTCCTCTATTGTCAGATGAAAGCTCCAGGTTCGTGAATCATTTTTGTCTGCGAAGACATACAACATGTCAGGAGAAATCCCTGACAAAAAAATAACCAGAGCCTAAGCTCTGGTTAAATTCTCACTATTTTGTAGCAGCCAGTACGGGAATCGAACCCGTGTTTTCGCCGTGAGAGGGCGACGTCTTAACCCCTTGACCAACTGGCCATTTGTTTATCTGTCGTTCGCTCTTCGCTGTCGACTCGTTTAATATACACCATCTTTTTCTAAAATGCAAGTACTTTTTTAAAAAAATTTCAATTTTTTTATTTTTCTCGAATTTTTCGTTCAAAATGCCCTGTATTTACGTTGCTTTTGCCACAAAAAGGGAGGGATTTTTTGTTCCAGAAAAGAAATGCCATGGCAGCTCCACCGCTTTCCATGGCATTTCCCAGTTATTTATTTCTGTTTCTGACTGTTTCTTATTCCTCTATATCCTCCGCAGGCTCTGCCGGAATGAATACGCGGGATTTCTTTTCTTCGTGTTTATGAAGTGCAGCTTTCTCAGTTGCCTCCATACAAAATTCCATCTGAGAGTTAATCTGTGCTTTGCCTCGTTTATCCGGCTTCACATAAGTTCCATCCGGCTGCAGGATATGAGCTTTTACATTATCCTTAAACTCCAGATCAAGTACGTGTTCCAGCTCTTTCTTAATCTTCTCATCTTCCACAGGGAAAACAATCTCTACCCTGCGGTCAAGGTTACGCGGCATCCAGTCCGCACTTCCCATATAGATTTCCGGGTTTCCGCCGTTTTCAAAATAGAAAATACGGCTATGCTCCAGAAATTCCCCTACAATAGAACGGACATGAATATTCTCACTGATTCCCGGCACTCCTACTTTCAGACAGCAGATTCCCCTTACCAGAAGCTCCACCTGAACTCCGCAGGAAGATGCATAATACAATCCTGCAATAATCTTCGGATCACAGAGGGAATTCATCTTTGCGCGGATCAACGCCGGAAGTCCTTTCTTCGCATTCTCTGCCTCACGTTCAATCAGGCTTAAGAACCTGTCCTTCATCCAGATTGGTGCTACGATCAGCTTATTCCAGCTTTTCGGTTCAGAATATCCGGAGAGCATGTTAAATACTGCTGTTGCATCTTCACCAAAACGTTCATCGCAGGTAAAGATACCGCAGTCTGTATAGAGTTTGGCAGTGGAATCATTGTAGTTTCCGGTTGCCAGATGCACATAACGGCGGATTCCTGTCTCTTCCCTGCGCACAACCAGTGTGATCTTGCTGTGTGTCTTAAGGCCTACCAGACCATAAATTACATGACATCCTGCCTTCTCCAGCTTCTTCGCCCATACAATATTATTTTCTTCATCAAAACGTGCTTTCAGCTCTACCAGTACGGAAACCTGTTTACCGTTTTCTGCTGCCTGCGCAAGGGCAGCAATGATCGGTGAATTGCCGCTGACACGATACAGAGTCTGTTTAATAGCCAGAACATCCGGATCTTTTGCTGCCTGACGTACGAAATTTACAACAGGATCGAAGCTCATATAAGGATGATGCAGGAATACATCGCCCTCACGTATCACCTGGAAAATATCCTTCTCATTCTGAAATTCCGGTACAGGTGCCGGCTGATATCTCGGTGTCTTGTAAGCATCAAAGCCATCCGCACCATATACTTTCATAAGCATGGTAAGATCCAGAGGTCCGTTTATCTCAAAAATATCTGCCTCTTTGATATCAAATTCCGTCTTCAGAATCTTCAGCAGGCGTTCATCCATCTTATCCTCTACTTCCAGACGGATAACCTCACCCCACTGACGTTTCTTTAACTGGCGCTGGATCTCCACCAGCAGATCCTCTGCCTCATCTTCATCGATGGTAAGATCCGCATTACGCATAATACGGTAAGGATGGGCACATATCACATCATAACTCAGGAAAAGTTTGTCAATATTTCTTTCAATAATCTCTTCCAGCAGGATCACTGTGGTATCTCCATCCTTCTTTGACGGAATCTGCACCACCCTTGGAAGCACAGACGGAACCTGCACTGTAGCAAACAGAAGTTCTCCTGCTTTATCCTTTTTGTTGAGTTTATCACTCTTCTCCTTCTTGGAGATCAGGGCACCGATATTTAATGTCTTGTTTCTGATCAGCGGAAACGGTCTGGAAGAATCCATCGCCATCGGTGTAAGTACAGGATATACATTATCCTCAAAGTATCTGTCTACAAATGCACTCTGTGCTTCTGTAAGATTCTCATGGGCTGCCACCAGGTGCATTCCTGCTTTCTCAAGCGCAGGGATCAGAGAACGGTTCAGGGTATTATACTGTACATGAACCAGTTCATGGGTACGGACACTGATTTCTTTTAACTGCTCCTTGGCTGTCATTCCTGCAATGTCTGTTTTATGATATCCTGCATGTACCTGATCCTTAAGAGACGCCACACGCACCATAAAGAATTCATCCAGATTGGATGCGGTAATGCTTAAGAACTTCAGTCTGTCAAACAAAGGAAGATTTTTATCTCTTGCTTCACTCAGAACACGCTCATCAAATTTGAGCCAGCTCAGCTCGCGATTCACGAAATATTCTTTCTTTTCAAATTTTTCAAAGTCCATAAGTTCATCCTCCTTTACGCTCTGCCCTTGCGTCTGAGAACCAGACGAATGCCAAATACTTCTTCAAAAAATGCCTCTTTATCTTTCAGCAGTCCCAGTTCCAGGGAAATGTCTTGTGCAGAATCCACGATCATCTGCAGTTCTCTGTCTTTGAGCACTGCCTTGATTCCTTTGACTTTCTGATAATGACTTCTGTCCATGGCATTTGCCAGGCGAAGGATTGCAGTCATCTTTGCCACCTTGATATAGCTCTCTCTGTCAATAGCGATTCCCATACTGTAAAGTTCATCGTAATAAACAAACGCAGAATTGTTGAATCTGACCGCACATGCGATCATCTGGCGTTCCAGAGAGGACAGCCCAATGATATCTGTAGACATAATGATCTGATAGGAACACTCGGAAACCCTTTCCATACTGATATATTTGCCACAGTCATGAAGCAGTGCCGCGATCTGCAATAACAGACGTTCTCTTGCTCCCATGCCATGAACTTTCTTCATACTGTCAAAGATATTCAGGCAAAGATTCATAGTTCCCTGGATATGGCTCTTACTGCTGGAATATCGTTTCGCAATGTTCTTCGAAGTAACCAGAATATCATTTTCAAAATTGTGGACACTTTTGAGAAATTTTTTCTTCTCTGCAAAATCATAGGCAATTCCATCCAGCAGGGAAACACCTGGTGCCCAGAGAGACTCTGCATTGAAAATATCAATAAAATTTCTGCACACTACCATGGTCGGCACAACAAGGGATGCATATTCCGGATCAATCTCCATCTCCTGTGCCAGCAGGTCAACAGATTTTCCAACTGTATCCTCATAGCGTTTCATAAATTCTTCCCTTGTAATGATCCTGTCTTCCATTTCCTCCTGGAAGATCATATCTGTAATAAAATCTCCCATCAGGATCACATTCCTGATATCCTTATCCTTCAGATACAGACGCTGAAAGCTCATCAGGTCATTTCGGATAAATTCCTCAACCAGCTTGTCATAATGAATGGTTGTTTTCTCCAGTTCCTGCAGACGCTGGCGGATTCTTAAACTTCCCATTTTAAGTCCCTGGGTAGTGACCAGAGCATCCTTGTCAAAGAGGGAAACCTGAAGGCTTCCGCCGCCCACATCCAGGATCGCGGTGCCTTTCTGGATCATCTTTTTGAATCCCTTTTCTATAGCAGCAATTGATTTGTACCCAAGGAAATGCTGTTCTGCACTGCTTAATATTTCAATTTTCATTCCTGTACGCTGATAGATCTGTTCAATGATCAGCAGCGGATTCACAAGTTCTCTAAATGCACTGGTGCCGCAGGCACGATACTCTTCCACCCCAAAGTCCTGCATCAGCCTCTTAAAGTCGTTCAGCACCTCACATAAAACATTCAGCATTTCTGAATCGATCTTTCCGTCAGAATAGACACCCTTTCCGATTTCTAGACTGTATCTGACATCATTCAGTTCACGAAAACCAATTCTTTTTGACATCTCAAAGATCTTCATGCTGACTTCATAAGATCCGATATCAATGGCTGCAAATGTCATGACTGCCATATGCGTTCCCCCTTTACCATTCATCTATTTGCTTTTTTATTCCTTCTCCACACCCAGCAGATGGTCGATAAACTGCTGTGCAGTTCGTCCTGTAAGTCCTCCATGGGAAAGCTCCCACTTATTTGCTTCCAGAAGCAGTTCGTCCTCCGGCATGGTAATTCCGTTTCTCTCTGCGAGAGCTTTCACAATTGTCTGGAATTCTTTTTTGCTCGGTGCACCATAATAAATACGGACACCAAAACGATAAACCAGTGAAAGCTTCTCCTGCACTGTATCGGAGGAATGCAGATCGTCATCATCCATGATCTCCAGCTTGTCACTGGATTTCTCTCTTACCAGATGTCTTCTGTTACTTGTTGCATAGATCAGGATATTGTCCGGCTTCTTCTCCAGACCACCCTCGATCACTGCCTTCAGATATTTATATTCGATTTCAAATTCCTCGAATGACAGATCATCCATATAGATAATGAATTTATAGTTTCTGTTCTTGATCTGGGCGATCACATCATTCAGATCCTGAAACTGATGCTTATACACCTCGATAATACGAAGTCCCTCATCATAATAACGGTTCAGAATTCCCTTGATACTTGAGGATTTACCTGTACCCGCATCACCAAAAAGCAGACAGTTGTTTGCCTTTCTGCCTCTTACGAAAGCTTCTGTATTCTCGATCAGTTTCTGCTTCGGGATTTCATATCCGACCAGGTCTTCCAGTTTCACATGAGCGATCCTTGTGATCGGCTGGATCTCCACATTATCATTCTCATCATGGCCTACACGAAAAGCCTTATGTAATCCCAGCTTACCCACACCAAAATCCTTATAAAACTGTACCATATCCTTCATGAATTCCTCTGTGGACTCCGCTGCTGCCAGCGTTTTGCTCAGATCACAGATACGGTCTCTGATACGGGAATTAAACATCTTGCTGTTGCTTCCGGTGTTGGTATAATCACCGAGAACCTTACAGCAGGAAATTCCAAATGCCTCATCCAGTACAGTCAGGTCAAAATCATACAGTTCTTTAAACACACCGAAATCATTCAGTGCCAGTTCATTAATACTTCCGTTGACAGCCCCTCTGATCTCACAGGCTGTACTGAATGCATTTTCATTATTTACCAGAAGAAATGTCAGATAACAGTGCCATAAATTTCCGGAAAAACCATAAGAGCCGGCAGTTTCCACCAGTCCGTTGGCACACTCAAAGAACAGCCCTTCCTTTTCTTTCAGATCAGGTGCGTTCTGTTCCCAGGCATTCATCAGTTCTGCCATTTTATCAAGGATTTCTCCATGTTCAAAGTTACGGTATAAGATGCATTCATTTAATCTAGCCATTTTTATTACTTCCTTCTTACCTTGTTGTTTTATCTTATTGTTCTGTTGATTGCTGTCTTTACCATCGTCCGCTTCATTCCCATTATGGAAATTATTTTCAATAATTTCCCAAAATTCTCATTCTGTCTGCTTCCGCTTCGATTCCCCTCAGGGCATTCTTCACTGCACTGTCCTTTAAATTCCCCTCAAAATCAACAAAAAAACGGTACTGCCAATTCTTCCCTGTGATCGGGCGGGATTCTATCTTCGTCATATTCAGTCCATTATAAATAATGTGAGACAGCATATTATAAAGAGTTCCACTCTCATGATGCAGTTCAAAGAAAATGCTGATCTTATGTGCATCCTTCACATAGATTGGTTTCTTACTCACGATCACAAAACGTGTGGCATTCTGTCCGTTATAGCAGATATTCTCAGCCAGGATCTTCAGTCCGTAAAGCTCTCCTGCCTGTCTGCTGGCAATAGCTGCCTGCGTCTTGTCATTGTCTTCTTTTATCTTCTTGGCAGAACCGGCAGTATTTTCCATCTCTTTCTTCTTCCAGTCCGGATGAGATTCCAGATATTTTCCACACTGGGAAAGCGCCTGAGGATGAGAACATACCTGTCTGATATCCTCCAGTTCAGCATCCGACAGTCCCAGAAGCACATGCTCCGGACGGATGATCTGTTCCCCTACAATGCTAAGTTCATACTCTGTGAGAAGATCATAAATATCCGCCACAATACCGGCAGTTGTATTCTCAATGGGAAGTACCGCATAGTCTGCTCTTCCCTCCACAACTGCTTCCATTGCATCGCGCCAGGTTTTTACATGAAAACTCTCAATATCGTCCTGGAAATATTCCCTCATTGCAGCATAACTGTATGCACCTTCCACACCCTGAAAGACAACTCTTACATCTTTCAACGGAAGTGCATCTACCATTTCCAGTTTCTCATCATCCTCGATTCCATGCTCTGTGAGAAGCTGATACTGTCTCTTACGGCTGATCGCCATGATCTGCTGAAAAAGCTCCTGCGCACCAAGCTGATTAAATTCTCCATGTGCCTTACCTCTCAGGACCTCCAGCTTCTGTCTCTCTCTTTCCGGATCCAGAACCTTCTTTCCTGTTCGTATCTTATATTCTGCAACATCCTCACACACCTTCATTCTCTGTTCAAAAAGACGTATGATATCGCTGTCGATCTTATCTATTTCATTTCTGCATTCCTGTAAATCTATCATTTATGTTGTACCTTTTTACTTTCACAAATTCTCTACAATATCAGTCATCTCTCCGATAAAGGAAAGAGAGCCAAAGGCAATGATTACATCCTGTTCCCCGGCAAGTGAAAAAGCCTCCTCCACTGCATCTTTAATCGTATCCATTGCCTGTACATTGGGATTATATTCACTGACAGTCTTCGCCAGCTCTCCGGCAGGCAGTGCCCTTATATTATCCGGAGTCTGGATCGTAAGTATCCGGTCTGCAAAGTGCGCAGTTTTCTGAATCACACTTCTGTAATCCTTATCTGCAAACACTCCCATAATATAGATGATCCGTTTTCCCTTAAAATAATGTTCTATTGAAGCTGCCATCATATCCGCAGCAGCAGGATTATGAGCCCCGTCTACCACAAACAGCGGTTTTTTACAGATAACTGTAAACCGTCCGTTCCAGTTTACTGTGCGAAGCCCTTCTTTTTTCTGCTCCGCAGCAGTGGGAAAGCCCAGCTCATCCAATACTTTTAAAGCATTCAACGCAACTACTGCATTTTCCTTCTGATAAACACCTGCCAGCGGAATCTCATACTCTTCACCCATGTACCGGATTGTCTGTCCAAGGCAGCTTTCCTTTAGCACCTCTGCCTCAGAAGCATCTGCTATGGTACATTTTGCACCGTGTTCTCTGCTGATTCTCTCAATCACCTGCATTGCTTCCGGCTTCTGCCCGGCAGTCACCACCTTGCAGCCGTCTTTGATGATCCCGGCTTTCTTCTCTGCAATCTGTGCCAGAGTATTTCCAAGAAAAGACATATGATCCATGCTGATCGATACCAGCACTGCCAGCAGCGTATTCTTAATAATATTTGTGGCGTCCAGATTTCCGCCCATTCCCACTTCCAGCAAAACAAGATCACAATTCTCTTTTTTAAAGAACAGAAATGCCACCGCAGTCTCTATTTCAAATGCAGTGGGATGGGGATAACCATCCTTTGTCATAGCAGCAATAACATCAGACACCTGTGTAATATAAGCAGCAAAGTCCTCTCTGCTGATCCTGTTTCCCGAAACTTCCATCCTGCCTCTGTAGGAATATAGGGTAGGCGAAACATATCTTCCAATGCGATATCCCGCACCGGATAAAACAGAATACAAAAAAGCAATGACAGAACCCTTGCCATTGGTACCGGCTATATGCACATATTTCAGATTATCCTGTGGATTTCCAAGACGTTTCATCAGCTCACGCATATGATCCAGTCCCAGGACACTGGGAATTTCCCGGGTGATTTTGTCTATGTACTCCCGGCTTTCCTGATAATTCATAATAAACTCCTCTTATTTCCATGAGATCCCCTCCGCACGTTCCTTTTGCGCATAAGACACCTCATTGCTATAGTGTAATAACGTGTTCTCATTATATCCTACGTGTATGTTTTTTTCAAGGCAGGCAATACTAGAATCATAGAAATTTATACAGGAGCGTTACCTATGAAAAAAGCTTTTATTCTCTGCGGTCTGACGGGCTGGTGCATGGAAATCCTCTGGACCGGACTGCATTCCATCCTTTCAGGAGAACTTACCATGACAGGAAAAACTTCCCTTTTAATGTTTCCCATTTACGGATGCGGCGCCATCATCCGCCCGCTCTCCGGTAAACTTTCTGCTGTCCCGCTTTTTGTCCGCGGCTGCATTTATACTGTCGGATTTTTTTTCGTGGAATTTATCAGCGGTGCTCTTTTGCGCTGTTTTCATATGTGTCCCTGGGACTACAGCAACACTCCTCTGAATTACCGGGGACTGATAAGACCGGACTACGCTCCCCTCTGGTTCGGAGCCGGACTTTTTTTTGAGAAAATACTTGGAAAACTCTCTTGAAAAAAGCACCTGATTATTATATGATGTTATGAAGGATTAAATAAAAATTCCTGAACCAGTAAAATATGGAGGTATGAAATGAGACACTTAATGAGTCCGCTGGATCTGTCTGTTGATGAGTTAAATACTCTTCTTGACTTGGCCAGCGATATTGAGAAACACCCTGATAAATACGCACATGTCTGCGATGATAAAAGACTGGCAACTTTATTCTATGAGCCAAGCACCCGTACCCGTCTCAGCTTTGAAGCTGCTATGATGAACCTTGGCGGTAAAGTTCTTGGTTTTTCATCAGCTGATTCCAGTTCCGCTTCAAAGGGTGAAAGTGTTGCCGATACAATCCGCGTTGTATCCTGTTACGCTGACATCTGTGCTATGCGCCACCCGAAAGAAGGTGCTCCGTTAGTAGCTTCTATGGCTTCTTCTATTCCTGTTATCAACGCCGGCGACGGTGGTCATCAACATCCTACCCAGACATTAACCGACTTACTTACCATCCGTTCCCTGAAAGGACGTCTGGACAATCTGACCATTGGTCTGTGCGGCGACCTGAAATTCGGACGTACAGTTCACTCCCTGATCGAAGCACTTGTACGTTACACAAATGTAAAATTCATTCTGATCTCACCGGAAGAGCTTCGCATCCCAAGCTATATCCGCGAGGATGTTCTGAAAAAGAACAATATCGAATTCCAGGAAGTAGAGAGACTGGAAGATGCTTTACCTGATCTTGATATCCTCTACATGACACGTGTACAGAAAGAACGTTTCTTCAACGAAGAAGACTATGTCCGCATGAAGGATTTCTACATTCTGGACAAACAGAAAATGGAACTTGCCAAAAAAGACATGTACATTCTCCATCCGCTTCCACGTGTAAATGAAATCTCAACAGAGGTGGATGCAGACCCGAGAGCAGCTTATTTCAAACAGGCACAGTACGGTGTATATGTACGTATGGCCCTGATTCTCACATTACTGGAGGTAAAATTACCATGTTAAATGTTGGAGCACTTCGCGAAGGTTATGTATTAGACCATATCAAAGCCGGTAAAGCCATGACTATCTATCATGATCTGAAACTTGACAAACTTGACTGTACAGTTGCGATCATCAAAAATGCCCGCAGCAACAAAATGGGAAAGAAAGACATCATTAAAGTAGAATGCCCGATTGAGGATCTTGACCTTGATATCCTCGGTTTCATTGATCACAACATCACTGTAAATATCATCAAAGATGAAAAGATCGTTGAAACTAGAGCGTCATGGTATCAGTTGGGGGGATTTTATATGCCTCAACAGTCTGCACAAAATAATTGTGTGGCAGCATGTTGTTATGCGACAATGCGGTGGTTGACTGGAATAGAAGTACCGATGGGAGCTTTGTTTGGGGGTGGAGCAGCGTAATTATCACAGGCACAGTCATATTTAAATAGTGCGCAAAGTGCTAATGTATATGTGGCAATGTAATCAACTGTTTCGTTAGATGCGATGAAAGCTAATTTTTATACCGCAATAGCAGGACATAATGCACCACCTATAATTAGTGCAACTATGTCGACAGCAGATGGATGGCCGTATGCGAAAGTAACGGTCTCCAAGTCATCGTTAGGGTGCTGGATGTCGTAGTGCTTGGTCACTG